>WSSedL1CaDRAFT_10000292_pt1 | contig 35191 bp, 25 predicted proteins | sample WetSurSL1Cattail_FD_9464 | JGI IMG/M metagenome (IMG submission 9464)
CCGCAGGGATCAGATCCGGCCTGCCGGAACCGATCCCTGTGCCCAGATAGCCGCCGGAGCCGATGGCGAACAAGGATTGGAGGAGCTGATATCCCTTGCCCGAAGGATCAGACCATGGATTAAGCCACATATCCACCCTGACCCTGATATGGTAGATGAAGAAATAGCCGAATAAAGCTACCGGAATGGTACATACCATATTTCCAAGCAGAAATAACCGGCTGCCGCCAAAAACATAAAGGATTACGATATAGAGGATGAAAAACAACGCCACAGTTCCCCAATCGCGCTGAAAGATCAAAAGCAACGCATTAATGAATGTTACTGCCATCAGAAAAACTCTGTTCTGCGTTTCCCGCTTCATCCATTTCAGCCGGGGAATTCCGATCATGCCGGACTCCTGTTCTTTGAAATAGCAGGCGAGAAAGAGGATGAAAAGGATTTTTGACAGTTCGGACAGCTGAAAGCTATGCCCGCTGATGATGATCCAATTGGTGGAGCCATTGATCTCTTTACCAAAAACAAGCGTTGCAATATTAAGTAAAAAGGTTCCTGCCGCATAGAGAAGACCTAATCGATTCCAAAACCTGCCCTTGTAAAAGAGCAGATAACTTGTAAAAAACAAGGCAAGTCCCGCTGCAAACCAAATCAGCTGTTTTTGTCCCAATTGCCGGTCCAGCCTGTAGATCATAACCAATCCAAGACTAAACAGCATGGATACGATAAGGAAAAGGTATTCGTCGCCCATTTCCAGTCCTGCGATAATATAGTATCCCGTACAAATCAGCCCGGTCACCAGAAGGCATATAAAAAGCGCATTGTTGTCGAAGGGCTGGCCGTAGAGATAGAGTACCGCATAAGCAGCCATATTTGCCGCCATTACTAGATTGATCGGTCGTTTATAGGTTAATGCTCCAAACATCATTATACCTCGCCAGGTGCTTTTATGAAAAGGAACTCAACATTCCCCATGCTGATTTTGTCACCATCTGCCAGGAGTGCATCTGCACCCTTATTCAGACGGCTTCCATTCAGAAAAGTACCGTTTCTGCTGTTCAGGTCTTCAAGGTATACCTTACTTTCCCTGACCGTAAACATGGCATGTTTTTTGGAGAGGAAAGGATCGTCGAGTGCGATGTCATTATCGGAGGTTCGGCCCAGCGAAAGGTTTCTGTCCAGCGTGTATACCTCCTCGATTCTGAAGTTCAGCCGCTCCCTTTGGTTCAAAAGCTTCAGATAGGGTTTGTTTTCCTTCACCGAACTGTTTCTGGATCGCATGGACTTAATATCAAGATATATCAGTCGCATGATTCCGAATATGAATAGGTAAATGATCAGTACAAATATATATTTTATAACATATGAAATAGTTTCAAACATGCTTCTCACCTATAAGAACTATATCAGACTGAGCCCATAAATTCAACCCGGATGCATGGGCCATATCTCGGAGGATCCGCTCCTTTCCGCTTGCCGCATATTGCAAATCAGCATATTTTTTGTGTACTTCCATCATTCGTGTTTTATGCATCACAAATAAATCCGCTATCGTTATACCCATTGTTATATGATTGGAACAAGGTTATGATACTGAGCAAATTTACTAATCAACAGCTTTTATCCGGATGATTTTACTGCCGAAGTCACCTTTCAGGGCAATGGGAAGGCCTACATTCTTAAGGCCCCCTCCGGACATGCGCAGAACCTCTTCACCCTCACATTCCACCAGATATGTCCTTTCCGGTGCAAGGCCTTTCAAATATATCCTGAATGGGGATTCAGCAAACTGCTGTGAGTGGCCCAGCACAAACACCACACTTTCATTCATTTTATCGTCGGTATATTGTACTGCTGCCTTTCCGCTCCCCGGCGAGCTTAATCTGTATTGCTTTCCTTCCTGTACGATATGCCTGATTTCCTTATATAAGCCAACCATTCTGCCGGCTTCGCCCAGATCTTCATCAGACCACTCGTTCAGATTGCCTCCTATTCCAAGTGATCCCATCATGGCGGACAGGAATCTGTATCTGATGGGAAGTTTTCTATGATTCAGATAATTTATCGGATCCGTTACCCAGCACATCATGGCTTTGGAGCAATACGCATAAGAATAGCCTTCCTGTATGCTCAGCCTGTCAAAAGCATCCGTATTGTCACTTGCCCAGAACTGATCCGCATACCTCATCATTCCAAGGTCAATTCTTCCGCCGCCCCCGGCACAGGACTCAAATACAACCTCTGGAAACATGCTCTTAAGCTTGCTCCAGATAGCATACAAATTTATGATATGCCTCACCCAGATCTCCTTCCGCCGTTTCTCCGGCACTTCCATCCAGCCGGGTTCACTGACAGGTCTGTTCATATCCCATTTAATGAACTTGATATTGTTATTGGCAAGCAGATCACTCATAAAATCAAGGATAAAATCCTTAACCTCATCTTTTGAGAGATTCAATACCAGTTGATTCCTTCCCAGGGAACCGATCCGTGTCGGAAAGCCATACACCCAGTCGGGATGTGCACGGAATAGCTCACTGTCCGGATTTACCATCTCAGGTTCCACCCAGATGCCAAAATCCATACCAAGCGCATTTACTTTTTTGATAAGCGGAGTCAAACCCTCCGGGAACTTGTTTTTATTAACATGCCAATCCCCTAAACCTGATTGGTCATTATTTCTCGTTCCAAACCAGCCGTCGTCAATCACATATAATTCGACGCCAAGCTTTGCCGCTTTTTCAGCAAGCACCATCTGTTCTTCCGCATTAACGTTAAAGCCCGTAGCCTCCCATGAATTGTAAAGGACTTTTCTGGGCTTATCCGCATGTTCTTTGGGTAAAATGTATTTTCTCTGATATTCATGAAGCTTTCTGCTCATTTCTCCATATCCCTGATTTGAATACCCTCCGACAAAGACCGGAGTCTCAAAAGCCGCTCCCTTTAGCATCTCCCAACCAAAATCAAAATCGTTGATCCCTCCGACGACCCTGACATTGCCGAAGGAGGTTTTCTCCACGGTTATCTTCCAGTTCCCGCTCCAGGCAAGCACGCCGAACCACACAGTTCCATATTCCTCGTCCGCTGCTTCGTTGCTTAATGCAAACCATGGATTGAAGTTGGGACTTGTAAAGCCTTTTCTGCTCTCGAGGACAAATTTACCTTCTGTCAGGCTGTACTGCCTCAGTTGGCTTTCTCCCGCCCATTTTCCCGAAACATATGTCAGCTTGCTATTGTCCGGGTTTGGTATATTCCAGACAGCTGAACCGGCATTTTCCATCAAAAAGGAGTCTTCACCCGTGTTTCTGATAATGCAGTGCCTCTCTATCAGATCAAATTCTTCAATGATCCTGTAGACAAGGTCAACTTCCATATTGTAATATTCGTCCTTCATGGTAACAATCAGTTCATCCGGGCTTTTATTGATTGTGTGGGTCTCATAGGTCATTTTAAGGTCTCTGACACCGTCGAAAAAAACGGCCTTTATGCTTGGTTCGGCGTAGAACAGACCTCCCCACGGGCAGCATTCCTCTTTTTCCTTTTCAATGTTCGGATCAAAGCTGGAATGAGAATGCGGTTTCAACATATTTACACAATCCGTGTGATTTACTTTTTCACCCCAGTGCAAGCTTTGAACTCCTCCGGCTTGATTGATCCCAATGATATACGACGTATTTCTTGTTTCAAGTACAAATATTTTGGTATCCTGATCATAAAAGACCGGCATTCAAATCACTCCCATCATTTTTTCTGATAAGCTTCCTGATTATGGCAATGCAGTGCTGCTCAATCTGCTGTGCTGCTATGACTTAATCCAGTCCATCCCTGATGTCAATCGAAAGTATCCGTCACACTTCTTATTGAAATATCATTTTTTAATTTTTCCATGGTAATTCCATCAGGCAGTCCGGATTTCGCAACCGTCACCGTCGTTCCCTCAGGAGAATAAATGGAGAAATAATTATCCGATAAAATCACATCCAGTTCTGCAAAGCTGATCTCCACATTCCAGCAAAACGACTCCGCTTTTACACTGATCAGGAAACAGTCTTCCCCATCTTCCACTTCGACGGCATAACCACTCTTTTCAAACTCAAAATGTTTGGGGCGCGTGAACATCGTGATCCCTCTGCTTACGATCCGATCTTCGACTGTAAGCTCATATAAGGCATATATCTTTTCTGCTCCGTATTTCTCAAGCAGCGGACTGAAATCATATTCAGTCACCTTGCTCACACTCAACTCATCGCACCGGATCCGGTGAATTTCATCAGACAGGATGTTAAAATTCCTGTCTTGAACGGCAACGCGGAGAGTCCCTTCATAAGGAGTCCTGTCTTCATTATGGACATAATAGGTGACGCGGCTCCCCTCATCAAGCGCAGTTGCCAGTCTATGGGAGAAAAAACGCTTCGCGGCATAGTGCAGTGCTTTCCAGCGCCCGAAATTATCAATACTCGACCACGAAGCTACCGGCCAACAGTCATTCAGCTGCCAGTAAATAGCTCCCATACACCTTCCCCGGTTGCGTCGCCAGTGCTCCACCCCGTATTTGATTGCTTCCGCCTGCAGAAGCTGCGATACGTACAGCAGACTTGCAAAATCCTTCGGATATTTAAAGTAATCGGAAATGTAATATAATATTTTACCATTCGCCGTACTATTCTTCTGGTGGCTTTCCATTACTTTCGAGAAGATATTCCTGTCTCCCGGCAGCGTAAAGCTTTCCACCGTCTTAATGTCCGGAAAGGACTGGAAGCCGAATTCCGAACAAAAGCGGAAATATCTGTTCCTGTAATCGGTAAAGGGTTTTTGTCCATGCCACACATCCCAGTAGTGGACATCCCCGCGGTTCTCGTCGTTCGGCTCGTCGAAGCAGCCGCCGGAAGAGGGGGACGAAGGCCAGTAGAAGGTATTCGGGTCCGTTTGGCGCATTACTTTCGGCAGTACGTATTCAAACTGTTTGATATAGTCCGCACGGAGTCTTTGGGAATATTGATCGTAACTGAAGCCCTCCATGCCCGCCCACCCCAGTTCATTTTCGTTGTTGCCGCACCACAGACCCAGACATGCGTGATGGCGGATCCGGCTCACGTTATCGCGTGTTTCGGCGATAATGTTCCTTTCAAAATCCCCGTTCATCACATAAATGTTACAGGCATACATCAGGTCCTGCCAGACAATGATTCCGTATTGATCGCAAATATCATAAAAATAATCCTCCGGATAATAACCTCCGCCCCAGACACGGATACAGTTATAATTCGCACGTACACAATCCTGAAGCAATTTTTGCGTACTCTCCGGCGTTACCCGTGAAAGGATGTTATCCTGCGGAATATAGTTCGCACCCATTGTAAAAATCTTTATACCGTTTACCACAAAGCAGAACTCGTTTCCCCATTTATCCGGACCGGTGCTCACAGTAATAGTGCGCAGGCCGATTTTCAACGATCTGACATCACATACCGTTTCCCCGGTATAAAGTACGGTATCGATGCGGTATAAAGGCTGTCCGCCGTAGCCGTTAGGCCACCAGAGCTGAGGATTCTCTATTTCAAAGGAAAAAGCTCCGCCATTTTCACTTATCGCACCTTTTCTGCTGATCTTTGTTCCATCCGGAGCAGTACATGTGCATTCGATCAGATAGCTTTTACCGGCATCCGGTATCTGTGCTTTTATATCAACGGATACCTTTACACGGTCATCTTCATGATACTGTTGGATAAATACATCCTCCAGCACCGCACCGCTGAACGCTTCTATTCCAATATCCCGCCAGATGCCGGCATCCGGAAGTTCCGGGCCCCAATCCCAGCCATACATGTAATGTGCTTTCCTGATAAAAGCAGTGCCTGAATTGTAGATTTTCTCAGGACAGGCTTTTTTCATATTTTCAATATATAGCAGCGGCGACGCGAAGACAATGCGCACCGTGTTTTCTCCGGGTTTTATAACAGGCTTTAAATCAAAGCGCCAGACACGGTGCATGTTGTCTGCTTTTCCGACAGGCGTACCATTTAAATAAATTTGCGCAATTGTGTCAAGGCCAAAACACACCAATTCAATCCTGTCCTGGTCAAGCAATTCCTTTCCCGCGTGAAAAGTCCTTTGAAATTCATAATCTTTACGGAATAAATCCCTTGCGGCATATTCGTTGGTACGCCAGAACGGATCCTCCATTTTACCGGCGTCAAGCAGTGCGGAGAGTACGGAACCCGGAACTGTCACATTCTCCCACCCGGTCTCATCAGTACTTTTCACATACCATTTTCCATTGAGCGTCTGTCTGATCATCTTTATGCATCCTCCACTCCTATAATCAGGATAGGCTGATCACTATATCAAAGTCAAGTGTACAGCCTTTTTTCAAGATGTAAATACGTTTATTGCGTTGTGCTGTTTCAATGCTGTCATAAAATCCGCTGGCAGGCTCCAGGGCACAATTATAATCTCCCCTGAATCCGCCTTCCGTGACCCAGAAACCCAAATAGGGAAGCTTCCGCCTGTCATAGCTTATGCCGAACCGGACTCCATCTTTTGGGTAATATGCTCCGCATAGTCCTTCCTCCACTTCGCCATTCACATAATATTTCTCCGATTTCAAGGCGGATCGCGGGCCTATTCTGTCAAGCCGGACCTTCACGCCCTCCTGTGTCCTTGTTTCAGGGAAGCAATGCATTTTCCCGACATCTCCAAGATACCTGCTTTTCTTTACATTCAATATTTCTTTTGTGCCTTTTGGGAACAGGATCTCCATATCTTCCTCACAGTGAATAAGACAATGCATTGCCCACAGGCATGGGAAATCAAAATCCCCGGTATTCGAAATACTGTACCGCAGTACAATTCTATCCGCTTCCAGGCATACGCTCTTTTTGTACAGATAGGGGAGGATCCTGCTTTTATAGCTCATAATTGCTTTGTCCCGCTTTATCTCGCAATCAAAAACGGCACTCCAGATTTCACCGTGATCAGGAACCTTTACAAGCTCCGATTCACAGGCAACGCTGCATTCGTCAATGGATGGAAAGGCATCATCAAAGCCGCTTGCATCAAATTTCTCAAAAGCTGAATAGAGTTGCGGCTTGTCATAGGTCAGCTTTCTGTTCTGAAAAAGCAGTTCGAAATTCTTGTCTTTTCTGAAGATTGAAGCAATTTTCCCGCCGAGGCCTGGCAGAAGAACTACCCTCAATCCGCTGTTTTCCAGCACAACTGCAGCCTCGCCCCTGAACTTCTCTTTTTTTATCAAGCTGTTTTCCACCTCGGATCCCTCCATATTCCAGATCATATATTGAGCATTTGCATGTGGTTCAATACACCCTGGTGACTGCGATCAAGCTCAAGCGCCTTTTCCAGTTCAGGCAATGCCTTATCCGGCATTCCGTTTCCGATATGCCCAAGCCCCATGAGATAGTGGCAGTGTACAGTATTCTTCCTGTTGAGGTCATCGTCAAAGATCAGGAAATCCGGCAGGGATACTGCGAAATAATCAATTGTGACATGATCCGAAAGGTGTTTTTCGCCATACTCGATCAGTTTGTCAAATTTACTCTTCGCGGCTGCGGCATTCCCAAGCTTCTGCAATGCAAGCCCCTGGTAGAATATCATTTCAGGAGGCTGATCGTTATAGAACATGGCACCGGAGGGTTCATCCAAACCAACGGATGCTTTCACGAAGCACTCCTGCGCATTGTTTGTGTCACCCATAAGCTCGTACGCACAGCCAAGGTAATAATTTATGTTATTCTCCTGCGTTCCTTGCAGTTTTCCTTCTCCAAGATTATGCGGATATACAAACGCCTGTTTCAGTAGATGGGCTGCTTCTTTAACCATCTTTGCCTTCAATTGCTTTTTACCGATTTCAACGAGTGAATAAATATATTGTTTTGTGATCTTGCCTTCGCCGCCTTCCCATGGGTGGAAATTCCTTTTCATTATAAGCTCATATGCTTTTTCAACAGCGCCTGCAGTATTGAGAAGAGTTATATATTCAACGTACAGATCATCCCTGTGTTCGACCAGTTCCATATACATTTCCAGCTTTTTCAGTCTTTCACAAGGTGCGGTGCCGATTTTTTTATACAGCTGATCGAGTTCAAGCAGAACCCTTGCGTCTTTCTGATTGAGCAGAAAGGCCTTTTCCATAGCTTCAACCGCCTTTGACGGCTGTTTCCGCTTATTGCAGTAAGCCAGCGAAAGATTCCTGTGCACTGTCGGATATCTGCCATCAAGCTCACCTGACCTTTCCCAGCAAACCACGGCTTTATCATATTGTTTTTTGTCGTACCAAAGGTTGCCAAGATAATAATAAGCCTTTGCGTCGGCGGGGTTTTCCCGTATTGCGCCTTCCAGCACCATAATATCCTCCAGCCTGTTGGGAAAGCAGTAATCAGGGTTTGCTTGCGCACCGGCTTTAAAGTATCCATGCATTTTTTCTCTGTTTCCAAGTCTGCTGTGATAAAAGCCCAGATAATAGTAAGCCATAGGACTTGCTTCCGCAGGTTTTACTCCTTCAGTCTTTGTCTCATCAATTCTTGTCTCATCAGTTCTCGTCTCATCAGTTCCTGTCTCATCAGTTCCTGCCCCATCAGGTTTTGTCCCGGCATACTCCGTCACAAGTCTTTCAAGCACTTCTATTGCTTCCCTGTACATGCCGGCCTCTCCATACTCAATGGAAAGCTCAATGTAATTTTTCACGTCTCCCCGCATAAGCCTGGAAAGCTCTGAAAGCACTGCCTCTGCTTCTTCAGCTTTCCCATTATCCGTAAGGGCCAGGTAGATTTCATTGCGGCAGCAAAAGTCCAGCCTGTCAAGCTCTGAAGTCTGCATTGCATACCCGGCAGCCTCCTGTGTTCTTTTGGCTCTTCTCAGCAAAGCGGTTTTAAGATTTCTCGACTTGTAGTTCCTGCTGTTTCTTGCAAGTGCCATTTCACAGTGCTGTAAAGCCAGATCGGTATCCCCCCGCATTGAATCGATCAGCGCAATTGAAAAGTAGCCCATGTCCTGCATGCCCGCATTCCAAACCGCTTTGTAAAATGCTTCATAAGCCTCGGCATATCTCCCCTGCATTGAAAGAGAAAGTCCCAGGTTATAGCTGAAGGTACCGTCATAAGGGTTTGAATTATGTCTGTTAGCGGTATTTAAGGCCTTTCTGAAATATTTTTCGCTTTCCGCAAAGCCTCCCCTCCGGAAAAGCAACAATCCATAGGCATTATTGATGCGGATATCCTCAGGATCTCTTTTCAGCCCCTCAAGGTAATACCCGTCAGGTTCATATGTGGCATGCCTGTATTGCTCCAGATGCTGCCCTGCCAGAAATAGCGCCTCATTATTGCCAAGCTCTTCGGGTGGAGGTATTGGCCTGGCAGGTTCAGGTATCTGTCCGCTGTCCCTTTTTACCGGAGCAAATGAAACAAGCGGCTTTCCCTGGTGATCACCAACTGTGACAAGAAGATCTGTTTCATGTTCGTTTTCATCAAGTGTGCAGACCATGCTGAATGTATTGGTTGGTGATATGTCTATACGTTCTTCCGCATATACCCTGTTCCTGCCCCTCAATTCAATCTTTGCACCGTTAAATACGGATGAAGCATATACAGTCACCTCTGCCTTCCCTGCGTTCACTTCCAGATTTATAGCCGCATCCCTCGTTGCGTTCTTAATCATACCGGCATCCTTATAGGGCATGAAATACTGGGTAAAGGTTTTCTCCTCGTAAGGATCGAGCCATGTAAAATCAGGCTGGTTGTCTGTGTACACTCCAGTCATCAGCTCGATATACGGGCCGTCATCATCTGTAAGGTTTCTGTCCCAAGCCTGCCCAAAGTCGCCGCATCCCCATGTCCATTGCTTTTTGCCCGGTGAAACATAATGGTTTGCGACATGCAGCAATCCTGCCTTTTTCCTGTGATCATACCCCCCCACGAAGTTATAGTCTGAATGATACGCCATATAGGAGGTTGGTACCGGTATGTTTTTATATCTGGAGATATCAACACCAGCCGAGTAATCCATTTTATAGTAAACTCCGGTGGCAATGGGGAATCTGGAAACATCCCGTTTTCCATGATCGTACACTGCATTTACATCAGGAGGGAAAACAGATTGGGTATACTCATTGACAGCTACGGCAGGGTTTGCCCACCAAAGGAAAGTCTGCGGCTCCGCCGTCCTGTTGTACAGCTTTGCATCAATCTGCAGATATGCCTTGCCGGGATGGACTGTAAATCCCGCCATTCCTTTTGTCCCATACATGACGTCAATTTCGCCGACCCATACTGTTTTACTGCCGTCGCTGTTTTCCCGGAGTGTATATTCCACAGGAGAAAAGGTGCTTGGCCTGTGATGCTGCGGCCAGTTGAATTCGATGCCTCCTGAGATCCACGGTCCTGCAAGCCCGACAAGCGCAGGCTTTATCACCCTGTTGTAATACACAAAATCATAGTTGTTTGTCTTGTCAAGAGCACGCTGTATCCTTCCGCCCAGTTCAGGCAAAATCATGACCATGATATATTCATTTTCAAGAAAAACCGCATGATACTTCTTCATAATCCTATCATCATATATTTTGTCAATGACAGGCAAAGGATAGACCTTTCCGGAGCTTCCCTGGTAGACTCTTTTTTCGAGAAACATTGGGTTTTTATCAGGAATTCCTGCGGGATATGTCGGTATTTCCACTTTCTCTTCCCACATTCTGGCTTTCATCATTCCATTATCCACAGAATACATCCTCCATAACTGATTACTTAATATTACATTCACAGACAACTATATATATATTGCTGAACTGATACTTACAGTGTACAATTGTTTTATAACATAGTCATTACGGCAAATTGCTGATTTGTTTAGAAATCTTGCTATCTATGGTGAAACAGTATGATCGTTGATGAAAAAGGTGTATTGCCAGGTTCCGATTATTATTTTCCTTCTGCGGGCAGTCTGGCAAAGTCAATATTTTTCTACCCGGTATGCATAGGTGAATTTATATGTGATGGCAGCTATAACGTAGAGAGAGAATGTTATAACAGCTTTCTTCTCATGTATATTGCAGATGGCTCAGGCAGTGTCTCCTCAGAAGGAAAAACTTATATCGCGGAAAGTGGAAGCATTGTTTTACTTGACTGTTACAAGCCTCACCGCTACGATACAAAAAAAGGCTGGCACACTCTATGGCTCCATCTTGATGGAAGTAACAGCAGGGCATACTTTGACCTGCTGCACAGTAAAAAAGGGTGTGTAATACCGGCCGGCAGTTCACTGGCTGTCTCAAAGCTGCTGCTAGCAATTCTTGAAGGTTACAGGCATAAAAGGCCTATCCCCGAGCCAATCATTTCGTGCCATATACAGCGGATCCTGTCAGAACTGCTGCTGATCTCCTCAGAAGGCAGCTTCCCGGCAGAAGTTGAAAATTCACCGATTGCGGAAGCAATTGGATATATCGGAGCAAATTATGCCGGAAAGATCAATCTGACTGATGTCTCCAGCCGGGTCAATCTAAGTCCTTTTCACTTTTCAAGGCAGTTCAGGAAGGAAACCGGATATTCTCCTTATGAATATCTGATAAAAATACGGCTTGAACATGCAAAACAGCTATTGAAAAATACAAAACTGCAGGTGAAGGAAATCGCATCCGCCTGTGGTTTTCTGAGCGAATCGAACTTTGTTTTCAGCTTCCACAAAAATGTTGGGATATCTCCGCGTGAGTTCAGGAATACCCCGTTTTAGCACTCCGTCCTGGTTTGCTGTACGCTGATTCCCGCCGCAACAGCAGCGCTGCCTGGCTTATACCTGGTTTGTGCATGGCTTTTGCCGGCACTCATACCCGACACGCTTAAGCTTTTCTGGCGGGTATCCGTATTTCAACGGTAGTACCTTCACTATACTCACTTTTAAAGGATAAGCCATATTTCTCTCCATAAAACAACTTTAATCTTTCATTGATGTTTTTTATTCCATAGCTGCTTCCGGTTGCACTACTTACTGTCCCCGAACAGATTTTATGAAGCTCTTCCTCCCGTATTCCAACACCGTCATCATTCACATACAAAATGATTTCATCATTTTCCAGGTTTCCACTGATAACAATTGTACCTGCTTTGCTTTCCTTTTCCATTATCCCGTGTATTATTGCATTTTCAACTATGGGTTGAAGCGTTATCTTAAGGATTTCAAAATCCTGTATGTATTCATCCAGATCTACAATAAATTCTATTCTGTTTTTGAATCTGATATTCTGTATATCTATATAAGCTGAAACATGCATAAGCTCATCCTGTATTTTAATGATTTCTTTCCCCTTGCTAAGGCTCAACCTGTAGAATTTAGCCAATGCTTTTACCGAATATTCGATTTCGCTGTATTTATTCTCCTGAGAAAGGCAGACTACCATGTCCAACGTATTATACAGAAAATGAGGATTAATCTGTGCCTGTAAAAACTTCAACTCCGAATTTTTTACTTCCTGGCCCATCTCATACTGCTCTTCAATAAGTAATCTCAAACGTGAAATCATATAGTTATAATTTTCAATCAACTCTCCAATTTCATCTTTATCCTTGGATTGACCGATGGGAGTGAGGTTTCCTGAATGAATATTTCTCATTCTGCTGATAAGCTTCGAAATCCTGCCCGTAATGCTTGTTGATATGATAAAGGCAAGCAGATACGCGATTGAAGCTATGATAAGCACTTGTATGTATGCCTGATTTCTGAGTTTGTTGCTTTCAGAGAATATTTCCTTATATGGTATAACGGTTACCATATACCAATCCGAGTTGTTGATCAGCTTGCTGTGAAAAAATACATTCTCATTGTTTACCTGCGTTGTATTCCATTTGTTTATGTTTGAATTATTAATAACAATCGGATCAGCTATCTTAAAGCGATCCATTGACTTGCTGCCGGATGAATGAACAATAACACCCTCGGAGTTTTGGATATATGTAATACAGTTTTCAACAGTATTTGCATTGGATAGGATTTCTTCAATATTCTCTTTGGCGATATCTACACGGAAAAGTCCTATGATTTCAGAAAAATCATTACTGCTTCTTAAAAAAGTTACGGCAGATATCGTATCCTCCTCCAGCCCATCGCCTTCAAAATATGCCGGGGGACACCAGAGTATTCGTTTGCCCTTTTGTTTCAGCTTTTGATACCATTTTGTATCCTGAATATCTTTTATGTTGAAGAGAGAGGAAGTTGTAATATCGCTTTTATTTGCATAAATCAAACCGTCCTTTACATACAGCCGGGATCTGTCAACTACAGTTTTATCTTCGAGATGGTTGAGGAAAGAAGTCATGCGATTCATATCATCCATTTGCTGAAAAATATCAGTGTTTGATGTGCTTGTATTTGTAATTTCGTTGATTGTTTCATCCTGAACTACTACATTCATTGTATTAATCACTCTCAGCAGCTTGTCATTTATGGAATAGTAGGCCTGGCTAAAGCTCTTTTCCGCTGAGAATAGTGCCTTTGTCTGAAGGATATCGGAAAAATTGCGGTAGGTTATGAAAGAATATAGAAACAAGGGTATGATCAGTAAAACAATATATGATAGAAGAAGCTTCTGTCTGAGCTTTAAATTCACAAAATACTGGTAGATATTTTGTATCATTTTATTCTTCATCCCTGGTATCTCTCCTTATATTCAGTTGGAGTGAGATTCAGCTTTTTCTTGAAAATCTTTGCAAAATATTGGCTGTCGTTGAAGCCGACGTTCTCAGCTACATCGGAGATATTATAGCTTTTGTTTTTCAGCAGTTCCTTCGCCTTTTCAATCCGGTAATCGGTGATATATTGGTTGATTGTTTTGCCCGTTTCCAGCTTGAAGATTGAACACATATATGCAAGGCTGAGGAAGGTATGTTCGCTGATCATTTTAACAGACAGGTCATTATTCATATAATTGATGGTAATAAAATTTTTGATTTGCAGAATTTTGCCTTTATTATTACGCTTTTCAGTACGGCAATGAAAAAAGAATTGGATTTTTTCAATACAGAATTCTTCGACTTCCGCAAGGGTGTAAAAATTACTGAGAGTTTGCCATAGTTGGTTCCTGTCATTCTGTTCATTGAAAACCTCCAAATTCAATTCATCAGACAAATCAAATAACTGCAATAAAATTCTGTAATAAAATTCTTTAATATTATTGACATGCGTGTTTCTGTGCTTCAGCATTTCAGATGCAAGACTTCTGACTGAAGCCACAGTCTTATTGTCATCCTCCTGAATGACAAATTGCTTAAATTCTTTAATGATATCTTCACTAAATGCAAATGTTTTTTCAGCACCCTCCGTATAGAAGAGTATGGACTCATATCCTGAAAAGAAACACTTTTGAAGGGCTACAACTGCAGTATTGTATGACTCGGGCACATTCCGTATCCCGCTTACCTGTCTGCCAACAGCGATAAAAAAATGAATATTTTCCAGAACCTTTGGAATATCAGACAGATATTCCGTCAGATATTCCCTCCCCAAAAGCTGTCTTTTATCAGAGGGACATGCAATATGGTATAATATATACTGATTGTCCTTCAGGGTTGCAATACCTGTCAGTCCCCTGCGCTCCAGTACCTGATTCACGCATTTGATCGTATTCTCCAATAATATGAAGAGCCCAAAGGATGTAATACTATCTTTATTCATAATCTGAATCAGTATGGTTACATAATCGAAATCCGGGTAAAGCCCCAGCAAGGAATAGTCAAACGGTTCTTTTGATATAGTAAATGAATTGGTCATTTTAATGGCAATTTCATTTTTTATTAATGGCAGATTTTTTATAAACCGCTCATGTATATCTGCGCTTTCACGGCCCTTTTTCTCAATTTCCATAAGGTGTATTGCTTCCGTCAGGGCTTTCCTCAACTCTTCATAATCAACAGGCTTTTCGACATAACTGAGTGCTCTTAATTGAATTGCAGATTTTAAGTATTCCTTATCAGAATATCCGCTTAAAAAGATAATTTTAACATCAGGGTTTATTTTCCTGAGCTCAAATGACATTTCAATTCCATCCATACGCGGCATCCTGACATCAGTCAGGACAATATCAGGACAAAACCATGCTGCAATATCAAGAGCTCTTAACCCATCGTCCGCCTGTTCAATAAATGAAATATAAAAATCCATCTTCTTAATATTGCGGACTAGACTGTCTCTGGAGGCTGTTTCATCATCTACAACCAATAATTTCACCAGCAGAATCCCTCCAATGCAGTGAATAATTGAATTTATTTCATTATATGAAATGCACAAAACGTAGTCAAGAAAATAGCCTCAGCCAATAACAGGAAAGAAACATATTACACAAAAAAAGAAATATCGTCCATTATGGCCAACAGCTTGCAATGCTATAATCTCGATGTAAAGTGGAATCGCAACGGTATGAAAATCTAATTCTTACAGGGTGGACTAATTAATGGTGCGTATGAAAGATAAAACTTTTTTTGACAGGCTAAAGGAATATAAGACATTACTTTTAATGTTATTGCCCGCAACACTTTTTTTTGTAGTGTTTAGTTACATACCAATGCTTGGTATCGGTATTGCATTTCAGAAATATAGTTTTAGCGGCGGAATATTGCATAGTCCCTGGGTTGGTTTGGATAATTTTAAATTTATGTTTATGACGGGAGATATCTTCAATGTAACAAAAAACACGTTACTGTATAATATTCTTTTCATTATTGTTAATAATGTTCTTGAAATTGTTTGTGCAATTGTGCTTGCAGAATTATCAGGCAAGTATTTTAAAAGAATCACCCAGTCCATGATGTTTCTGCCTTATTTTATTTCTTGGGTTGTGGTAGGCGCCTTTATGTACAACGTCTTAAACTATGAGTTCGGAGCTTTCAATACACTGTTGAAATCACTTCAAATAGAATCCTATGATTTCTATAACAAGCCTGGAATCTGGATACTGATCATTGTAGTCATATGCGCATGGAAAAGCTTCGGATACGGAACTATCATATATCTTTCCGCAGTAATGGGAATAGACGGAGAAATGTATGATGCTGCAGAAATTGATGGAGCAAATATATTCCAGAGCATACGCCATATAACTGTTCCGTGTCTTGTTCCAACCACTGTAATTCTTGTTCTGCTTTCAATGGGCAATATATTCCGTGGGGACTTCAGCATGTTCTATCAGGTAACAGGGAATAATCCGGTTCTATATTCAGCCACAGATGTTATCGATACGTATGTAACCAGATCCCTTGTAACATCATCGGAATTTGGCATGACAGCAGCAGCAGGTTTATATCAATCGGTTCTTTGCTTTGTTATTATCATGGTGTTCAATACACTGATAAAAAAATACAACAAGGATTATTCACTATTTTAATAATATCTATCAAACTAAATTGGAGTGAACAAAGTGAGCAAAAAGAATACAAGTTTGAGAATATTTAATATAATGGGCTATTCAATGATAACAATATTGGCAGTAATATCCGTGATCCCTTTTTTAATGATAATATCCAGTTCGGTTACTGCCGAACGTTCAATCCTCAGGGATGGATATTCTCTGATTCCCAGAGAATTCTCAACACAAGCCTATGAAAAAATATTCGGCTTCCCCGACGACGTGATAAAGGCATATGCAATAACCATATTCAATACTGTTGCCGGCGCAGTGACAGGACTCTTCCTCACTTCAATGACGGCATATGTTCTATCCAGAAAGCATTTTGCGTGGAGAAACAAATTCTCTTTCTTCTTCTATTTTACAACGCTGTTCAGTGGAGGTATTGTTCCATGGTATATTCTTTGTGTCCGATACCTTCATTTCAAGGATATTCCGATGGTTGCCCAGGTAGCGCCGTATCTGTTGTCGGTATTCAATATCCTTATCATCAAGAGTTTTATACAGTCAATTCCCGATGCTATTACAGAATCTGCAAAAATTGATGGAGCCGGTGATTTCCGGATCTATATCCAGCTCATTATTCCTCTCTCAAAGCCCGTACTGGCTTCAATAGCATTATTTATAGCAATAGGTTATTGGAACGACTGGTACCTGAGCTTCATGTTTGTAGAAAACAGCAGTTATTATTCACTGCAGTTTTATTTGTATAAAATTCTGAGCGCAGCAGAGGCTTTGGCCCGCATATCCAGCCTGTCAGGCAATCATGTAGGCGAGATGCCGAAGGAAAATGTGAAAATGGCGATGGCTGTAATAGCTACAGGACCAATAATTCTATTGTATCCATTCCTGCAGAAATATTTTGTAAAAGGACTTACCATTGGGGCAGTAAAAGGATAATACCGAGTAAATCGGTTATTAAATAATATATTAATGGAGGAGTTAAAATGAAACGAATACTATGCAGAACAAGTTCGGCAATGGCTCTGTTACTTGCAGCCATAATGATACTGGCAGGCTGTGGAAGCGCCGTATCACCGGAAGGAACAGCACAGACAGCATCCCAGGAAGTATCTCAGGCAACTGCACAGGCAACAACTCAAGCAACTGCACCTGCTGATCCTGTCGCAGAGGAGATCGAAAAAGGCCCGGTAACTCTCATCGGATACCAGTTCGGAGATGATACGGTTGATCACAAAACGGTATTGGCAGAGGTCAACAAAAAGCTTGAGCAGGATATCAATACAACTTTGGATTTAAGGGGAATTCCCTGGACGGATGCCGAAAAGAAATACAAGCTGATGTTTGCTTCCGGTGAAGATTTTGATTTTTGTTATTCCGGAGCTTGGATCGGTTTTAATTCGGTAGCAACAACAAATGGTTACATGCCTCTTTCAATGGACATGGTAAAAACATATGCACCTGATTCTTATGTGGCTACTTCGGCAGACCGCTGGAAACAAGTCACCATAAAGGGTAATATTTATGGTCTGCCAAATATCAATGCAAAGGTAAAAAATGTTCTTACCGTATTTAGAGGGGATATATTAAAAAAATACAATATTACATCTGTCACGAACAGAACTGAATTTGTAAATGCGCTGCTTACGATTGCAAAGAATGATAAAGACTTATTGGCTTGGAATGTAGGCAATGCTGAGCAGAATGGAAGAATGAGAGGCATATTGTATGGGCAGGCCAGGAATCTGAAGGATGTCATTTCCGGCATTCCGGTATTGTGTGTAGGTTTGGAGGACAGCAGCTACAAGATATTTAAAACATATGATGATCCCGATTATCTTGAATACCTGAAAACAACAAAGAGCCTGGCTGACGCCGGTGTATGGTCAAAGAGTGCGCTTGCAAACAAGGATGCGGATGAAAACAATTTCCTGGCCGAGAAATCTGCGGTTTATATTGCCGATGCATTTAGTACTTTTGATAAAAACAATGCTACAACAAAGGCTTTAAATCCGGAATATGAAAATAAGTACTTTGATATCAATCCGGGACATAAACTCATACCTGAAGGCGGCAATATGTCATTGATATCCATCCATGCAACTTCAAAGCATCCCGAAAGAGTCATGATGATGTTTAACCTGTTTGAGACAAATAAGGAATACTTTGATTTGATCAACTATGGTATTGAAGGTACACACTATACCGCTGTCGGAGCTGACAAGTATACTGCGTTATTACCCAAATACAATGACTTCGGCGGCTTTACCATGGCGTGGGGCACCAATAATTCAAATCTGATCCGCCAGGATGCTTCAACACCTCAAGATGAAATTGATTTCTACAACAATAGTTTAAAGCAAGATTCAATAGAGACTCCTTTGGCGACCTTTACATTTGATGATACCGATTACAAAAATGAAATATCTGTGATCGGCAACGTTATTTCTTCCTACCTGCTGCCAATTGAACTTGGACTCACAGACCAGACAAAAGGGCTGGAAATAATGAAGCAGAAGTTGGAGGCAGCCGGACTTGACAAGGTAATGGCCGCAGCTCAGGCACAGCTTGATGCATATGTTAAGGAATATAGCAGCACTAAATAGAGATAATCAGAACTGTTACCAAACGGATAAGGGCAGCTGCCCTTATCCGTTTGGTTTAGTAAAATCAGCTGATTTTTATTCACGTTTTAACCTGTTATCAACCCGCTTTTTAGCACTCCAATGCCCATACTGCTTTTGATATTGGTATTCCAGGAGGCATACCTCTATGAAATCAGATCAGAGTTTATCAATAAACATCTCAATGGGGATTTTGATTACCAGCTTTTGCACTTCTGTACCGTCACCAATTCCCGGTTTGTGTAAGTCCTGCGGCAAAAACAATCCAAAATCTCCTTCTTCCACGGGCAGCAAGCTGCTATTACAATCATACATTGCTGCGTCCTTCTGCTCACTGTAAGCAATAGCAGGTACCTGGCCTTTCAGTGGTGCATAGCCGATTTGCTCCTTGCCGCTCGCCACATACTGCAAATCAGCATAATTTTGGTGTGCTTCCATCATTCGTGTTTCATCCGGGACAGTCTGATACCGCTGCACTACAACAAAAATACCGTCCTCCAGTGAATACTTGCCGTTTGGACGCTCCAATAAGCTATTCACTTTTGCGCATATGTTCAATACTTTATCAGGCATGTTATACATTTTTATATTTTTAATAGAATCAATAATCATTATGCTTTTACCTCCCTGTCTGCCTGGATTGAAAATGAAATATTGTCCAGTAATTCTCTGGTCTGTGCCGATATCGATGCAAACGGGCTCCTGCTCTGCCCGCAAGGGATTCCATGCGTTTCAAACACATACCGCAGCGCATTGAAATGATTATCCCGGACAAGCACGGAAATAATATTGCATGCTTCTTTCATTGCGTCTTCCGCTTCTTTAATTTTGTTTTCTTCGATCAAACGATTCAACTCACAAAATCGTTCAGCCATTACATTATATGTGCTGCCAATTGCCGCATCGCTGCCCATTACCCGTCCGGCAAGATATATTTCATCCAGTGAGCAATATATTTCAAACCCGGGAATCATTGCTTTAACTTTTTGCATCTGATATAAATCCATTGAAGTATGCTTCATCCCTACAATATTATTGATTTCAGAAAGCTTCCTTACCTGATCGACCGAGAACTCCACACCGGACAGTCGTGGAAAATTATAAATAATGAACGGCAGATTTGTCGCTTCCGCAATCATCCGATAATGAGTATAAATTTCGTCAAAGCTGAATTTATAATAAAATGGCGGTATTGCACTCACCGCATCTACCCCTGCTTGCTCGGCATGTTTTGCAAGCCTGATGCACTTTCTGGTGTCAATGTCCCCGACATGCGCAATCACTTTTGCACGACCGTTTACCTGCCCGACTACAGTTTGTGTAATCTTTCCGCGTTCCTCTTCTGTAAGCATAAAGGCTTCTCCGGTACTCCCGCAGGTATAAAATCCCGAAACACCTTTATTCAAATTCAGCTCGACGATTCGTTTCAGTGAATCATAATTTACTTCACTGTCCTTTGTAAACGGCGTAATCAACGCCGGTATAATTCCTCTTAAAAACATGATTTACCATCCTTTATAAAAGTATCATTAATTCTAACACCATCTTTTTCTAAAATCGCCTGTACTTCTTTGATATTAACATCCGTCGTCCTGCAATGATCCCGCACCGTCAGCGCAGCAGCAGTCCCGGCACCCTGGCCGATCGATGCCAGGATTGGGATTACACGGAATCCCGACTCCGCCAGAGATGTTGCCGACAAATGCCGGCCGGCCATTAGAATACCATCGCGTTCTTTAGGAATCAATGCCGAATAGGGGATATAATACACGGGAGGACGGATCATTTGGCCCAGCTGTCTGCCTTCATCCGGTGTATGTACATCAAAGTAATATGAACCTACGGCAATCCGATCATCAAATTTCTTTCCCTCCAGCATTTCCTTATCCTGCAAAACGTGTTCGCCTTCAAAATGGTTGGTTTCCCTGATGCCGATTGTTCCGTTATCCGCTACCGGGTAAGCATTTTCACCGCCTGGCATATATTCCCGGACAAACTGCATAACCGCTTCAACCTGCATATATCCTTTAATTTCCGATTCAGTGAAATTCTCATTATCGAACGGATCCACATTCTGAACACGTGGCGCCACCGTTACGATCTCATTGATCTTCGGGAAGGCAACACCGATAAACCGGTCACGGGGAAACTCTACACCATTCTCCTTTGCTTGCCTGATCAATTCCGGGAATGCTCCCAGGACAAATGAGTGTGTCGTTCTGAGCCGGGACACAATATCATCAAGGGCCTCCTTTTTCATTTTGTGAGGACGCATTTGATCCGGATTATGCTCAAAATAGGAAATAAACTTCTCCATATCAACGTTACCAATGCGAAATGTTGTGGAGGATGCCTGCGGCTTGTTGTCCGTTTCTCTTCCATAGTAATATTTCGTTCCCGTATCGCGTACGACATCTCCGCTTTCGGTACTGTCAATAACAACACCCGACTGAATAAAGCTGACCCCCTGTTTATTCAGGATATAAATTCCCTGAACACGGTTTTGTTCCATCTCCAATCCGGCATAGCATGTGTGCAGGAATTGCCGGACGCCAGCCTCTTCCATCATGATCGCCAGTTCGATTTTTAAAGCAGTTGTATTTACCCATACCGTACTGTCCACGATTGGATCCATGTGAATATTTCCGGCATATCCTTTTTTCTGAAGTCTTTCTATAATCTCGCGGGGAATGCCTCTGACAATCTGCTCCCCGGTCGTATATTTATCAAAGGCCATCCATGGCTGTCCCCCACAGGCAACGCCTCCAAGGTACCCATTCATTTCTACAATTGATGTTTTCGCACCGCTTTTTGCCGCGGCAAGTGCTGCACAGGCACCGGTCGTCCCACCTCCTACAATAACCACATCATATGTATATTCCTTTACAATTTCCCTGCAAAACATATTTGGTTTCATTCAATTACCTCCTTGACGATATAATCTGCTCTTTTATCCAGTGCCTTTCCTGTCGCAATTACCCTTTCACAGCCCCAATGGTAAGGCCGCGCGAAAAATACTTCTGTAAAAAAATATAAATGAGAATTAATGGAAGTGAAGAAAACACAATTCCCGCCAGGACTGTCCCGATAAAAACCGTTTGCTCGGTATTAAGTCCGGCAATACCAATAGGCAGTGTTTTCATTTTTGAACTGCTCGCAATAACCAACTGCCACAGATAATCATTCCATACGTGTACAAAACAAATGATGCCGAGCGAAGCGATCACAGGCTTGAGCAGAGGCAGTACAGCTTTAAAAAATATACCCGTTTCATTACAACCGTCAATACGTGCCGCTTCTATTATCTCATCCGGTACATTCGGCATAAACTGCCTCATAAGAAATATGCCAAAAGCCAGATTCGTTGCGATTTCAGGTATAATCAGTCCCGAATAGGTATTGAACCATTTGAATGATTGCATAAGTCGAAAGAGCGGCACAATCATAACATATTTAGGAACCATCATTGCCGCAAGCATCACCACAAAAACGACATTGCTGCCGGGAAATCGAATCTTTGCCAGTGAATAACCGGCCATACAGGAAATCAGGCAAATAAAAATAATGGATACTATTGATATGATGATACTGTTTTTTAGCCAAATAAGTGAATTGGTCCTGTAGAAGAATGCCGCATAATTGTCCAGTGTAATTATTTTGGGAATCAGCGTCGGGACTGCGGAATATATTTCCCCTTCCAATTTAAATGAATTGGATAATGCCCAGAAAAAGGGGAAAACCCAGATCAATGCAAGAATAATCAGTAAACCGTTTAAAACAATGTAGCTAAAACTAAACCTTTCCTTTATCATCGTTGCCCCTCCTGATGCCTTATATTGTTGATTTTAAATTGAGCAACTGAGAAAACGCCGATTACGATGAGCAATATTGTTCCGATTGAAGAGGCATACCCATAATCGAAATTCAGAAACGCCTCTTCGTACAGTGAGAATACCATTGTAGCCGTTTTGCCCTGAGGTCCTCCCTGCGTCAAAACATTGACAGGAACAAATGTCTGGAAAGCATTAATCGTCGAGATGACCATGATATATAATGTAACGGGCTGAAGCATCGGTAAGCTAATATGCAAAAACTGCTGCCATTTGTTTGCGCCATCAATCTCGCTTGCCTCATAAGACTCCCTGCTTAGTCCTTCCAATGCAGCCGTGTATATTATAACAGGCTGTCCTACCATCATATACACTACAACCACCATAATACAGCCTAGTGAAGTATTCGTACCTCCCAACCACTCCTGTGGCGGAAGATTGACAAGTTTCAATAGATAATTTGCTATACCTAACTGTGCATTGAATATCCAATTCCACATCAGTGAAACAGTAACAGCAGACGCAATGACAGCAAGATAGAAGATACATCGATATAATGATGTAATACGTTGTTTTTTCTGGTAGATAGTCGCCGCAACAAATAGTGATATAATAAGCGTTGACGGCACACAGATCAACATAATCTTAAATGTGTTCCAAATACTGAGCAGCGTCCATTTGTCTGAAAAAATCCGTTTAAAATTTTCCAAGCCAATAAATGTCTCATTGCCGTTAGAAGCAATCTTGAAAAAACTTAAGCGAACGGCATCAACTGCGGGATAAATTACAAATATAGCAAACAACAGAACAGCAGGAAGAACAAATATAATACCCGTAATTTTTCTGGCTGTATGAAAATTGAAGTTTTTTTGCTTTCGGTTTTTCTCAAGATGCCCATCTGATGCTTTATCCTGCTGGCAGTCGTCAATTGCTTTTTCTGTCAACATAACCGTATATTCACCACTTTCCTGCGATTAAGGGTGTAACCACATCGCCTTATCTGCTCGAATGCATTCTCTTTTTTTAGAATGCGGCCGGCGTGAACCGGCCGTATTCCTATACTTTAGTTTCTTTTAGACTGCACAAATCAATTAACACCCATTTCCTCCCGTGCCTGCTGCAGTATCTTGTTACCGACATCGGCAGCCTGCTTTGCAAATCCTTCAGCTGTAATATCACCGACATAGAATTGTTGGAAGATTGGGGTTAAAGCCTGCCTGACAGCATTAAATCCTATGGCGGTATCACACGCAGGCGCCATATAGTTCATCATCTGACTGGCAAACACAATATTCTGATCCTCCTGACCTGCGTATAGATCGCTATACTCGTCGAGGTAGGAATATTCCCGCGATGCCGTTAAATAAGGAACACCCTCTGTTGCAATGAACTTGAGGAACAGTTCGGAGTAATACAGCACATTTTTATCTTCCTGACTGCCTATCGCAAAGCCATGACCGGAGGATGAACTGACAGGTGTGCCATCCAGTGTCGGCATGGAAACAAGTTTGACGTCAAACGGCTCGATCTGCCCCGCATCCATCGCATTGATACATCTGCTGTAATTTACAATAGAAGTAACTGCGGTCAGAAGCTTCTGTTGATTGAACAATGTGAATACGTCACCGATCTTGGTCGTTGACATACCAGGGGGAACAAAACCCTTCGCATCCAGCATCTTTTTAAAGAATTCCAACCCCTGCAGTCCCTCCGGAGAATCAATTGCAATAGTCTTTAAATTCTCGCTGAACAGACTGCCACCTGCGCCCCAGAACCACATCTGCGTGAAGGTATCACCCGTAGTCAGATTTCCGACAAGCGGCACGCCGTATACATCGTCTTTATTCAGGGCAGCCAGCGTTTTTGTGATTGCATTATAGTATTCATCAAGCTTCCATGATCTCAGTTCATTCGCAGGGAGCATATCAGCCGTACCGGCTTTATCAAACATTGACTGGTTTACCATCATCAGAAAGGGGTTTGCTGCGAAAGGAATTACATAATCCTCATCGTTTACTTTCAGCGGTTCCAGTGAATTATCGGTAAATCGCGCCCTCATGTCATCCGTCAGTACGTTGTCGAGCGGCTGCAGGTAGCCCTGCCAACCGTATTGGACCAAACGGACCAGTGCATCGTGGATGATTGCGGGTCTTACTCCCTGCTGCAAAGCAATTGCAGTCTTCTGCGGACCTTCATTGACATCATAGACCTCGATATTGAAGGTTACATTGGGATACTTCTCGGTAAATTTATCTGCCATGTGTTGCATCCAATCCTCCGGCTTTCCATCCGGCTCCGTACCTGTAATACCATTCCATTTTGAAAACTCCCAGACAAGCAGCTCTACAGGCTCAGCTGAAGGCTCTGCCGAGGGTTCTGCTGAGGATTCTGCCGATGCATTTGCTGATACTTCCGGTTTTGTGTCTGCTTCGGGCTCTTTGCCACAAGCACCTAGAAAGGACAATATAAACACTAACACCATAGTGATTGCCAAAATCTTTTTCATTATCTTTCCTCCTTAAATTTGGGGGTACCCTGTTGACATAAATCGTAACATTATGCTGCACACTGCTCAATAAAATATCTTGTCAAATTGCTGCATTCTGATACTTTTGCCAGTTCACGATCTTAGCCAAAAACAAGACATGCAGTTGCATAATGATATGATGCAACTGCACAGAGATACGATATGTTTCGTTTACGCCTCTTCAGGTATTGTGATCGCCACACGAAAATATATATTTTCCTCACTCTCAACACGCACGCCGTAGCCATCACCATAAATCAACTTGATTCTATTGGCAATATTCATCAGTCCAATATTTCGTCTCTCAGTATCCACTCTCTTGACCGTCAACAGTTCCTGGTTGATCCTGCTCTTTTCATCCTGGGAAACGCCAATGCCATTATCTTCAATAACGATCGTAATTCTTCCAGCCTCATTTTCCCTGATAGAGAGCCGCACAAATCCCTGCCCGCCTTTTGATTCCAATCCATGAAGTATGGAGTTCTCTATAAGCGGCTGCAAGATGAATTTCAGTATTTTACATTCAAGTAACCGTTCATCCGGAACATCCAGTTCATACTCAAACTTTCCGCTATATCGAATCCACATGATGTCCACATAAGATTTTACAATTGCCAATTCTTCCTGTATTGTAATTTTATCATCTATTTTCCCCAAAGTTCCCCTAAGCAGTCTTTCCAAATCATTAACCATACTCTTAATACCCACTGCCTTTTGAATATGGGCCATATATGCAATAGATGCTAATGTATTATACATAAAATGCGGATTGATCTGACTTTGAAGCATTAATATCTGACTTTTTATCTCATTTTCGTTTGCTTCCTTAAGCTGCTTGATCTTGCACGCTATCTCGCACTTCATCTTGTTAACATTGACAGCTACTGTATCGAATTCGGCAAACAGATAATTATGGGAGTTAGTAACCACTTCCGAAAAATCACTGCTTCCGTATGCTTTTACATCTTCAACAATCTCCTTAAATGGTTTCAATATCGTTTTATTCACGAGTAGTGTAATGATCGTTAATATGAAAAAAACAATCGAAAATCCAATTACGAGCAAATCCATCATAATGCTTTTTGTTTGGCTTAACAGCTCGTTTTTGGGAGAAATGCTGAACACAGTCCATCCCGTATAGGATGATTGGCTATAGGTATAAAGTTCATCATCATATCTTCCATCCACTGCACAACTATCCAACAACGCGGAATAAGTCATCCTGTCTGTGCTTTCGTTCGTTGCAACCAGATTTCCTTTATCATCAAAGATATAAAGCTTGCTTTCCGACAGGTATATGGCATTTTTCAACATGTTGTAATAGCTGTCTGCATCGATTTGAGCCACTATCTTGCCTGAATACGATTCGTTATATGCTTTTCTCCCTTTGGAAATGGAAATGATATCTGTTTCACCTGTATACATATAATGAGAACGTTTTTCTATTGAAAATGTTTGAAATACCCCGGTCGTTTGTTCCAGCAGATTTTGCAGCATCTTTTCGTCGTCATACAAAAAATGATATGGGCCGATACTGACAACACTGCCGTTGCTCTCCAAATAAACAGATAACAACATTGTTTGGTCGCTCAGCCCTTTCATTTCTTTTTCCACTAACTCGCTCAATTCAAGGTATAATTTACCCTTTTCCGCCTCATTTTCATGATTATGTGCACAATTCAGATAGAATAAGGACGCCTCGGGAGAATACAGCACGGTGGTTAAAAAAATGTTCATCTTTTCCTGCGCCTTGTCGAGCGTTTCCTGCAGCTTGCGTGCCTGTTGATCATTCTGCTCCGAAACATCATTATACACAGAACGGTATTGTCTGTTATAACTAAAAATGCTGACAGCCATGATTGGCATCAATACGCCAACAATTATGAATATTAACAATGTATTTTTAAGAGAAATTCTATGTTTCATTTTTTATCAATTTTATACTCCAAAGGTGTTATATCATACGTCTTCTTAAATATCTTGCTGAAATAGGTTACGTTTTCATATCCAACCGCAGCAGCGATCTCATAAATCATCATATTGGTAGTGGTCAATAATTCACAGGCCTTTTGTAATCGTATAAAATTAATATAGTCTGTAATCGTACTCCCATTGGCCTTTGAAAACAAATTGCTGAGATAGAACGGGGATAAATGCGCATACTCCGCAATCTCAGGCAGCGACAGATCTGTGGAATAATTTTCATGGATATATCTTTCCGCAGCAATAATTCCCGGATTCTTTTTATTATTGATGCCTTGGGCAAGGATATGAAGAATATCATTTTTGATGGAAATATAAAGCCCTATCATTTCAAAGCTGTTCTGCAGCGATGCAACTATATCCGGAGAGTACGCAGTATTGTCCTGTATCTGCTTGTGATTTTCGAGAAATTCATTTAGCAGCAATAATAAGCTTATCGTATAATATGAAAGTTTCCGGAAACAATTGCAATGCTCAAGAAATTTAATGTCAATTCTGTTTAAAATCCTTTCGGCGGCACTCAGCGAATATGTTTTCATTTCATTCCGCAGCTTTGTAAACAATACCTCGAAATCTGCCGCATCATTGCATTGCTTGTCAGCTGCATCCGTACCAAGAATTTTCAAAAACATTAATCGTATTACTGTCATCACGCCTGAATCCGCATTTTCTGAAAAATCAAATTTCTTCATGCGGAACATGCAGCAATAGGAAGTTAATTGCTCCAATAGTTTTTCAACACGCTTTGAAAATCTTCCGCAAAGCATTTCATCCGCTTGTATGTGTGGCTTGGGAGATGCAAAAACTGCATATACGTTCATTTCCTTTTTCACAACACAGCAATAAAAGCTTTCGGATAAGATCTCCTTTGACAGCGAAACAGCAACTTCATCGAAGCTCTTTTCGGGCTGCCACATATGCTCTTTGACCATGAAAGGCCACAAAGCGATGCATCCGAAATATATGCCCTGATTTTGACCTTGATCCTGACCCTTGCCTTTGCCATCATTTAAAAGCAGATGCAACTCCTCTTCGGAAAACACCGACAATTTATCATATGACAAAGAACCTACAGAATAATCTATGGGGAGAGGCGTTTCTGAATTTTCGTTTTCTTTCGCAATATTTTGAAGTCTTTCAAGCAATAGCTCTTTTGACAGCTCGGATTTTAGCAGATAATCATCAGCCCCTGCTAAAAATCCTTTGCGAACCAGGTCAAATTCATTATAACCTGATAGCAGCAATACTTTCACTTGAGGATAGCTTTTCTTAATCTCAGCAGTCAATTCAATACCGCTCATAACAGGCATCTTCACATCCGTCAGTACAATCTGCGGATGCAGCTTTCCCAAATGTTCCAACGCCTTGGTACCATCCGCAAATTCTCCCACAACCTGGAATTGAGTATCTTCTTTGTCAAACAGCGAAGTAATTCCTTTGCGAATGAGCAATTCATCGTCAACTACAACAATTCTTTGCACTATATTTTCCTGCTTTCTTTTTCTGTACTATCATTATCTTACCATATGCAAATTGACAAATACAAAGATATGTTTGCATTCTAATTCGATTTTGCCAATATTCTTATACCATAAATTCCATTATTTAGTCTTTTATTAGATACTTCATTATTTTTTATTTAACCCAATCCCTTATATAAATACAATTAATCAATAAACAGCTTTCTTTAGATATGCACAGCCACATGCTACTATGAATCTAAAGATTTTCACTTATAAAATTTTAGTAGATATTGATACCATCAGCTAAAATCAACTTTCAAACTTAGGAGGTAATAAAATGAGACTCGCAACCTTTGAAGACAAAAACAATTTACACTGGGGTTTTGTGTTCCCGCATCCCGAGACAAAGGAAGACTGGATCGTTGAGCCCCAGAAAGTGCAAAAAAAAATAGAATGGTATATTTCAACCAAGACCAATCCATTTTTATATGTCCCTTCGTTTTTTCCAAAGCAGGAATGGCCAAAGACACTGCGTAAATTTTTGGAAGAGGGCGACGAAGCCATGTATACGCTGCAGCAGTTGGAAACATTTGCACTTCACTTTATGGAACAAACCGATGCCTTTATCCTCCTGGAATGCGCCTATCGCGCCCAGGATGTGAAGTTATGCGCACCGATTCCATCACCGCGTTTGCTGCTTGGCATTGTGGGCAATAATCCTGCATTCATTCGAAATCATTTGAATACGCCGCATGTTAATCTCGTTCCGCAGGGTCATCTGCGCCATCAGTGTACGGCGCTGGGTGCTAATGAACCAATTGTATGCGCACCAATGCCCAATTTCTTCTGGGCATACAATGTCGAACTTGGTATCGTCATCGGAAAAAAAGCAAAGAATGTACCCATTGAAGAGGCAATGGATTATGTCGCAGGTTATACCAATGTCATTGATTCCGTCGGCAACCCATATTTGCAGGCATATCCCGAAATCACAAAGCTCAAAGACATCTACTCGGTTTTAGCATATGATTGGGCAGGCAAAGCAGCAGACGCAAGTTGCCCGATCGGTCCATATCTCGTGACAAAAGATGAAATCGGTCATCCCTATAATTTAAGTACCATTAACAAGATGAATGGTTTGCTGCGGGATAGAGCAAATACCTGTTCCATGCTCGTCGGTATCGAACGTGCCATCGCATATTATTCATCCTTTATGACACTCCAGCCGGGTGATGTGCTCCATATGGGTGCATCAGGCAAAGACGGGCTGAACATCGAACGCAAGCACAAGCATGATACTGATATCGATGTACTAGAGTGCGAAATTGAAAAACTTGGAACGCTTCATAGTCCAATCGTATATAAAGATATTGATTGGCGGGACAGTAACGACGAATCAAAAGCTCTGCATGTATCTGCCACGGCAAGACAGTTAATAAAAAATGATGCATGTAAACTGGATGCGGCATCCCAATGGAATTTAAGCACAGTACGCAATTATGCCGCAGCATATGGCAATTACAAAAACGTCAAGGAAGTGCAAGGAATTGAATGTGCGGATATAGGCCGGTATTTCTGGGTTCCGCCGTCGGCATTGGGCAAAGAAGATTTGGAAGAATTCACTTTTGAAGAAGGTTATGATCTGGAAATTAGTATAGAGCTTGCATTTGTCGTATCCAGGATTGCAAAGGAGATTACAGAAAAAGATGCAAGTAACCATATTCTCGGGTTCATTCCACTACTTAGCTTAACAAACAATCGCCTGAGAGATGCTTTGATTTCCCCATCTCTTATAAGAGAACCAGCAATCGTTAGTTTATATAAACGCTGGAACGATGGTTGTGCAATCGTGTCCGGAAAACCAACTGCAATTACCGGCAATGAAGAAGGATCCATTACGCTTACTTTATCAGTAAATGGTACACAAACACTCAACCTGAATACAGCAAACTATGTGCACTTGTCAGCACACTATATGGAGATCATCACGAAATATTCAACACTGCTGCCCGGCGACGTCATTTCACTCGGTCAATTAGGAGAGACCTATATACTTCCCGCAGAGAAATTATGTCAGGGTAAGCATTCTTTGATGATGACTGCAACCGGATTACCTGACATCAAAGTTTTGCTGTAAACATGACAGTAAATCAGTACTAATTCTTAATATGTCGATGCATAAATCCCGGCATCTCTGGCAAATTGTTCAGAGGTGCCGTTTTTATTGGGCAAACCGGACAAGCTGCCTGTTTCAATTTGAGGCAATAATCTTGTAGCAATGATTCAGCGGCCCGCTTCCCTTCCCAAGGTCGAGGCCGGCCTTCAAGGCTCCTCTCACATATTCCTTTGCACTACTGACGCTTGTCTGCAGGTCAAAGCCAAGTGCCAGATTGCAGGCAATAGCCGAAGAGAGGGTGCAGCCCGTGCCATGGGTGTTTGGGTTATCAATCCTTTCGGAATGGAACCAGTGAGCCACCCCGGACAGGTACAGCAAATCATCTGCAGAATTAGACAGATGCCCGCCCTTGATCAGAATTCCGCCGCGGAGTATTTTAGAAATTTCTACAGCTGCCGTAAGCATATCCTTCCCTGATTCAATTATCATGCCTGTCAAGGCTTCCGTTTCGGGAATATTCGGAGTGATGACCGCAGCCAATGGCAGCAGCCTGGTGACAAGCACCTCAATGGCATCCTCACTCAAAAGCTTGCTGCCGCTGGTGGATACCATTACTGGATCCAGTACGATATTCCTGGCTTTGTATTCCACTAATTTATCTGCAATCATCTTGATAATTCCTATGTTTGAAACCATTCCGATCTTCACGGCATCCGGAGTGATGTCTTTGAAGATGCAGTCCAACTGCTGTCCGACAAATTCAGGTGTGGCTTCCATAACACCATAGACGCCCGTAGTATTTTGAGCCGTCAAAGCGGTGATAGCGCTCATGGCATACATTCCATGGACCGTGATCGTCTTGATATCAGCCTGAATCCCTGCACCGCCGCTGCAATCCGAGCCGGCAATCGTCAATATCTTTTTCATATCTATGCCCTTCATATCTATATCCTTCATGCCTGTATCCTTCATATCTATATCCTTCATGCCTGTATCCTTCATGCCTTCACGATCCTCCTGGCAAGCGCAGCCATTTCTCTCGCCGCAGCTCTGATATCCTTCTGTGCAAAAATTGCTGAAACCACTGCAATACCATTGACTCCGCTGCCGGAAAGCTTCAGTACATTGTCCCTGCTGATTCCTCCAATGGCCACTACTGGAATGGATACGGCTTCACAAATAGCTTTGAGGGATTCAAAGGAAACTGCAGCAGCATCCAATTTGGTAGAGGTTGAAAATACTGCACCGACCCCCAGGTAATCAGCGCCTTCCTTTTCAGCTAAAACCGCCTGTTCTGTCGTTTGTACAGAAACACCCAGGATCCTGCCTTTTCCGATCCTTTTACGGACTTCACCGGCTGACAAATCACTCTGTCCAACATGCACACCGTTTGCCCCACAGGCCAGGGCAACTTCAATTGAATCATTGATGATATATGGGATTCCTGTCTTGTCAGTGATTTCCTTTATTTTCATGGCATGTTCCATGAATGCTTCATAAGGAAGCTCTTTTTCCCTAAGCTGCAGAAAAGTAACTCCCCCCTGAATAGCCGCTTCCACTTGCTCCTCCAGAGAGCCGTTTCCGACCCATGTCCTGTCTGTCACTGCATATAAAAGCAAACTGTCTTTATCTAATTTCAACTTTCAGCCCTCCCTGCAGGACTTCGCCATCCATATTGCTCATAAAATCAATAAGATAGGTTCGAAAACTCGATGTGCCGGTTTTTTCCCTCTGAAGCCTGGCATAGGCCAACTCGCCGCAAAGGCCCATGGCACCCACTGCCGCCGCAGTCGCCGAGGTCATATCTTCCGGGTTCGCCGCACAATAAGCTGCAATAACAGTGGTGAGCATGCAGCCTGTTCCGGTTATCCTAGACATAAGGGCATGTCCGTTCCGAATGACAAAAGCTCTGCCGCTATCCGCCACAATATCGATAGCACCTGTAATGGCAATCACAGCGCCTGTTTTCCGGCTCAATCCCTTTGCAAATGCGATGGCATCACGGAGATTGTCTTCGGTTACCGTATCACTGACATCTGCATCCACGCCCTTTGTCGTACCGCTTCCCATTGATACAGTCTTAATCTCGGAAATATTGCCCCGGATAACAGAAAATTTGACCTCTTTTAAAAGCTGAAAGGTGGTAGCGGTACGAAACGAGGATGCACCGGCTCCAACCGGATCAAGCACCACCGGGTGCCCCAGCGCATTCGCTTTCCTGCCTGCTTTGAGCATGGATAGTATGGTCCTTTCATTCAGCGTTCCGATATTAATGACCAATGCATTGCATATTGAGGTGATTTCCTCCACCTCATTCACATCATCCGCCATGATGGGTGAAGCGCCGCACGCCAGCAGGATGTTCGCACAGTCATTCACTGTGACATAGTTTGTAATGTTATGAACCAATGGCGTCTTTAACCTTGTATTATCCAAGTATTTTTCGAACAACTCTTTTCCCTCCATTTACAATTATACATAATATGCAGATGACAATCATAACCGGCAGCGTACTACCCAGTACAGTGTCGGCAGTAAGGAATATCCGGTAAATTGCAAAACCGGCAGCCCATAAGATCAGATTTGAGATATTAAAACGCTCACGTGTATGATCATTCTTCAATATAAAGAAATCCGTAATGAGTATGGCTATCATAGGTGCAAACACTGATCCGATGAGGAATAAAAAATCTTCATATTGCTCAATCGGTGTAAACATGGCAAAGAGTATGCCAATGACAGTGATAATCACTGCGATCCATTTTTCATTGAATTTTGGGGCAATCGTTTTGAAGCTGACCCCCGCAGAAAAAGCATCCAGATAAGTGGTAGTGACGGTGGCAGCAATGATGATATATACGCCAATGAAGCCCATGCCAGCCTGAAGCATGATTTTGGCGATATCGGATTCCCCTGCGAAAATGGCAGCGCCAAGTCCTATGATGTACATCCAGCAGCTTCCGGCGAAATACGCCGCTGAGCTTGCCAGCGTTGCCGCTTTTGGCTTCCGGGCCCTTTTTACATAATCCGAAATCAATGGCAGCCATGAAAGCGGCATTGCTGCCGACAGCTCTACCGCAACTCCGAAGCTCATATTTCCCTCAATGATTCCTGCTGTGCCGTTTCCGAATATCACTGTGGCGAGCACTATCGTCAGAATAAATAAAGCGCCTACTGCAAAAATATTGATCCTGCTCACATTCTTGATCCCAACCAGAATCCAGATGATAATCAGAATACCAATGAGGATACTCCAGATTTTTTCACCCTGAACGCCAAATACAGGATATGCGACGACACCTGCCGCCCGCGCTCCACTGATGATCATGACTGCTGTCCAGCCCACAAGCTGCAATACGTTCAATGCCGAAAACAGAAGGCCCCCCTTGCTTCCAAAGGAAATTCTTACTGTTTCCATGGCACTTTTATCGGTCTTGCCTCCGATCAGTCCTGCCAGGTATAACAATGTGCAGCCGATCAAATGCCCCAGTAATATGGCAATGGAACCTTTCACAAAACCCAGGGGAGCAATAAATGTCCCCGTCAATATTTCCGCGATGGATATCGCCGCTCCAAACCAGAGCAAGCCATTCCCCAGCAATGATGTCTTTTCACTTTTCAATATGTAATCCTCCTTGATATAGTATTGCCGTTTATAGCTGATCCAAATTCCACATAAACCTGATCCAGCCGGAAACCCCAATAAAAAATGGGGTACTCCCATCGGAATATCCCACTAATCTCTTAGCTTAGCATTTTCCCTCCGTTGGCATTATCCAAATCAGGTATATGGGTCGAAGTTGATTACTTCCTCTCAGCCTGCCTTACAAGCTCCCCCGATATGAAATTATAACGCATCAATCCAAAGAAAATTTTTCGGTTGAAGAAAAATATTCTTCCCGCTGCTGCATTTCAACGAGACTGGTCGCAAGCTAAGTTCGCTACCCCCATGCATCCATGGCGGGAGAGATGTTCGCCGCCTGAAAACCAAATCAATCCCCGCCATCTATAGAGGTGGGACATCTTTCGCCTCGTTATAAAAAGATGATACCATAGGAAAATTTTTGTGTCAACAAAGCCGACAAGGTCTGAAGCATCATTTTTTTGAGATGACATTTCGTTTAATATTCAGCTTTGAAACTGTAATCCTCATCCCTCTGGATTTTTCGTTATTCATCTTCCCTCCCGGATATATTATTCCAAACTGATTCTTACCTCTACCCCCTTAACCAAATCCAGCATCAGGTGTAAACCTTTATTTACAGATAGCCTCTTTCTTAAGTTTCCATTTAACAAA
>WSSedL1CaDRAFT_10000293_pt1 | contig 35131 bp, 20 predicted proteins | sample WetSurSL1Cattail_FD_9464 | JGI IMG/M metagenome (IMG submission 9464)
CTGCCGGAACTATTACTATTGCGGCCGATCTCATGACCGAAATGGGAGCAAATAGTGTTCGCGCTGTATGTACACATCCGGTACTTTCAGACCCGGCATATGAGAGAATTGAAAAATCGTCATTAATCGAACTTATAGTTACTGATACGATTCCCTTAAAAAGAGAAAGTCCTAAGGTTAAAGTGATCACTGTTGCTGATATATTTGCTGATGTCATAGAAAAAGTTTACAATTATCAGTCAATAAGTTCAAATTTTATCACTTAAATTATTATATTTGCGGCCTCAAAAATAAATTGTCAAAAATATTTTGAAATACGATGAAATCTATAGAGTTAAAAGGTACAATCCGCGAGAAACTTGGCAAAGCCAGCAGTAAAACGATCAGAGCTGCAGAAAAAGTTCCATGTATTTTATATGGTGGGAAGAGTTCAGTTAATTTCTCTGTGATAGAAAAAGATCTGAAACATATCATTTATACTCCTAAAGTATATTTGATTTCTTTGAATGTAGACGGACAAAAGTATACTGCTAAAATTCAGGATATTCAATATCATCCGGTTACTGATGCTGTAAATCATATTGATTTCTATGAATTGACCGACGATAAAAAAATCGAAATTGGACTTCCTGTAATTGTAACAGGTAACGCCGCGGGTGTAAAAGAAGGCGGAAGACTTATTCAGGATAAGAGGAAAGTCAAAATCAGAGGATTGGTTAAAAACATCCCTGATGAAATAACAATAGATGTTACTGACCTTGGCTTGGGCAAATCTATAAAAGTCGGCGACCTGACTCACAAAGGTGTTGAATTTTTGGACTTGAAGCATTCACCTGTTGTATCAGTTAAGATAACACGTGTTGCTCGTAGTGCTGCTGAAAGTGGTGAAAGCACAACGGCAGCTGCACCTGCCGCTGCTGCTGCGCCTGCTGAAGCTAAGGCCTAATAATATAATTTTTGATTATTGAAATACTTAATTGTAGGCATCGGGAATGTAGGTGACGATTACCAACATACCCGACATAATATTGGTTTCGATGTATTGGATGCTTTAGCAAAGGCATCCAATCTTTGTTTTCAGGATATACGTTATGGCACTGTTACGGAATACAAATTCAAAGGCCGTACTTTTATTCTCCTGAAACCTTCCACTTATGTCAATCTTAGTGGAAAGGCAGTAAATTATTGGTTACAGAAAGAAAATATCCCCATCGAAAATCTTCTGGTAATTCTTGATGATATTGCCCTGCCCCTCGGTACAATCAGGCTAAGGTCAAAAGGTAGCAATGGCGGACACAACGGACTCAAAAATATTGATGAAATACTGGGTCGGAATGATTATTCCAGGCTCCGTTTTGGAATTGGTAATGATTACCCAAAAGGCTATCAGGTAGATTATGTTTTGGGTAGATGGACCAATGAAGAAAAAAAGGTGCTGGATGAAAGAATACCCATCGTTTTCAACATCATTAAAAGTTTTGGTACCATTGGTGTCCAAATGACCATGACGCAATTTAATAATAAATAGTTAAGGTGCGCGCCAAATAGGCTATCGCTGCTTACGGCAAATACAATTTTCACAAATATCCCCCACTCTACCTCATCTTTCCATCACCCATTCAATATTCAGTATTCACTTACAAAAAAAAGAGTGACAATCATATTCTGATTTGTCACTCTGCATGAAAGTTTGAAATGGTTGGTTAATGAAATATCGTAGATGTAATTTTCTTATTTTGGCCCTTCAACATTGGTTAAATCAATTGGAAAATGCCGTGTTGTAACGTTATGCCTTTTTAATGAAGCCATGAATTCCTGACAATCCTTAATCAAATCTTTGCCGTCCCCCGGATCATAATCGTTATCAATAAGTTTTTGAGCATAAGTCATCGCGAGTTCCGGTTGTTCCAGATAATAATAAATCATCCCCAAATTGTAATATGAGCAATATCTCAATTTTTTGTGTTCCTTTTCCTCCTTATCCGTATAAACAGTGGTTAATTTTTCAAAATAGCTGATCGCGTCCCCTATACTTTCTTTAATTCCTTTTAATGAATCCTGTGGAGTTACCTTACTAAAAGCGGCCTGGACTGAAGTACATGCATTTAAGCTGGCATCGTGTTCTACGTGTTTTTTAGTACCTGCATACCATAAATGAGGGGACTGAGAATCGGTAGGATAACCATAATCTTTATTTAAAGAGGAGTTTAAGGATGAAAGAGAACCATTCACTTTCTCCCGCACAAATTTTGTTTTTAACTCCAAACTATTGTTGTTATAATAATCTGCCGCCGATTTATAACTATTGTATTCTTCAGTAGAGAAGGTATTTCTATTAAATTGTCCATCCCTTCGTGCTAAAGAATAACGTTCTAATATTGAGCCTGTTTTATAATCTACAACATCTGCAGAGGCGGAAAAAGTATAAACAATTTCCACGTGAAAATAGTGAGTACGTCCGGTTTCTTTGCCATTCTTGTCTTTTTGTATTTCAACTCTCTCTTTAACATCTGAACTTTCGATAATTAAATCGCCAAGGTCCACATTCACATTCAAATGTCCTCTTCCAGGCACCTTTTTTAAGCCGACTATATTTATTTGATCTGTAAAAGATTGATTGGTATAAGCTTCAAGAGCAGCCGTAGCTGAAATATGGACAGAGTAAGATTTGTATTCGGGTGGCATAATCTTATTAGGCAGGCGGCGTGAATTAACTTTGAAGCCTAACTTATCGATATTTACCCTTTGTGCATTTAATCCATGAAAAATAAGAGTCGTACAAATAATTAAGAAAAAATACTTTTTCATGAGAAGTAGTTTAATTTAGGTTTGAGTACGAGACATTATACTTGAAATTTGATGGATTTGTTTCATTTTGATTTTTCAATGTTGCATTAAAAGGATGCCTGATCCTAAATTAATTTACTATCTCCGGTTATTGGAATTTTATCCCCTAAAAATTTGGGCTTTCTGTTAATTAGTACTTCAAAAAAGGCCTTGACATTGGCTATGTTCTCCCTGAATTGGAGGTATTTTAAGGAACGTTTGTTGCTCATATCAGCAATGCAACCATATGCATCCAGTCCTTTTTTACGGGCAATATATACGGCCCTGACATCAGAAATTCAAAGTTATGAACATCAAATCTTATCCATTTATCCAAGAGAGAATACCTTTTTTATGATTTTTTTATGATTTTATCTAAAGATTGAGTACCTTGAGTGTTATTCAAGTTTCTAATACAAAGTGAACTAGGGCCCCCTTGATAACTAAAAATCAATAAAGTATGGAAAATTTAATCATTGCAAAAAGCGAAAAAACTCCGTTAATTGAATTTAGCGAGCAAGGGGAACTTAGGATTGAAGGTCGTTCCGTTCCTGAAAATCCCATAGAATTCTATAAGAAGCCATTTGCATGGTTGAAAACGTTCGCCTCCAACAGACCCAAAGCAATTAATGTTCATATTGCCCTGGATCATTTCAATACAGCTTCGAGTAAGGTTTTATTAGACATGTTTAGGCACCTTGAACCTGCAAAATTGGAGGGCTCAAATATTAATATTTATTGGTATTATAATGAAGAAAATGATATGATGGAAGCTGGCGAAGATTATGCCAGCATTGTAAAGTATCCGTTCCATTTTGTAAAAAAAACCTGATAATGATTTGAAAAAACAAAATCAGGTATTATTATAACCTAAGTCAAATCCAAGATTTAAAGTATGGAAAATTTAGTTATTGCAAAAGGCGAAAAAACACCTTTTATCGAATTTAATCATCAGGGAGAATTAAGAATTGAAGGTCGTTCAATTATTGAAAATCCTTTAGAATTTTATCAGACCCCTATTGCTTGGTTGAAAAAATTCACCTCCAATAAGCCCAAAGAAGTTAAAATCCATGTCTGCCTGGAATATTTTAATACTGCTTCGAGCAAATTGCTATTGGATGTGTTTAAGGTTCTGGAACCTTTAAAAACAGTGGGTTCTAATGTCAATCTTATCTGGTATTATGATGAAAATGACCCCAATATGATGGAAGCTGGCGAAGATTATGCCAGTATTGTTAAATACCCTTTCCAATTTAAGAAATTGTGCTAACTATTAAATAATCAATTAGTTTAGTTCCAATGGTTTCATGCATTCCGGTGAAATTGGTATGATACTTCATTGATCATTAGTTTCCTTCATCGATAATTGTATTCTTTTTCTTGAAGCATCAACTTCAAGTACTTTTACTTTAACGTGTTGATGAATCTTAACAACCTCATTGGGGTCGCTGATGAATTTGTTGGCAAGTTGCGAAATATGCACCAGGCCATCCTGCTTAACGCCTATATCGACAAAACAACCGAAATTTGTGATGTTTGTTACAATGCCAGGTAGCACCATACCAGACTTAACATCATCAATTTTAAAAATATCTTTTGAAAATTCGAATACCTGGATGATTGTCCGAGGATCACGTCCGGGTTTCGCGAGCTCTTGCATAATATCCTGAAGAGTTGGCAAACCAATGTTACCGGAAACATAACTTTTAAGGTCAATCTTTTTTCGATAATCCTCTGTTTTAAGCAAATCAATTACATTTACTCCCAAGTCTTTAGCCATCTGCTCCACCACCTGATAACTTTCCGGATGCACTGCACTGTTATCAAGCGGATTTGCGGCGTTTGGAATACGCAAGAATCCCGCGCACTGTTCAAAAGCTTTATCGCCAAGGCGAGGCACTTTCTTTAACTCTTTACGGGAAGTGAAAGGGCCTTTTTCTTTACGAACATTTACGATGTTTTGAGCTAGTTGCGGCCCAAGACCTGAAACGTATGTAAGCAAGTGTTTACTGGCTGTATTAAGATTCACTCCAACTAGATTTACGCAACTTTCAACTATGGTATCGAGACCTTTTTTGAGTTTCCCCTGATCAACATCGTGCTGGTATTGGCCAACTCCGATCGATTTGGGATCTATTTTAACCAATTCTGCCAATGGGTCCATAAGCCTGCGGCCTATTGAAACCGAACCGCGAACTGTTACGTCATATTCAGGAAATTCTTCGCGAGCGACTGGTGAGGCTGAATATATTGAGGCTCCGTTTTCGCTTACAATAAATATTTGCACTGATCTTTCAAACTGAATACGTTGCAGGAATTGTTCTGTTTCGCGGCTGGCTGTGCCATTTCCAACAGCTATCGCGTCAATTTTGTAAACGCTAACCAGCGTAGAAATTTTCTTCATGGCTTGGCTGGTCTCGTTTTGCGGGGAATGAGGATAAATTGTTTCGTTATGTACAAGATTTCCCTGTGCATCGAGGCATACAACCTTACAACCCGTTCTGAATCCGGGATCGATAGCCAGCACTGTTTTCTGCCCTAAAGGAGAGGCCAATAGCAATTGCCGTAAATTGCCAGAAAACACCCTTATGGCTTCTTCGTCAGCCTGCTCTTTTGATGTTGATTTAAACTCGGTTTCTATTGATGAGCCAAGCAAACGTTTATAACTGTCAACAACGGCTTCGCGCACCTGTTCTGATGATGCGGTATAACCTTTTACAAATTGTTTCTTTAGTATTTCGATGGCTTCTTCTTCAGAAGGTTCAATGCTAAGTTTTAAGAAACCCTCCTCTTCTCCCCTGCGCATGGCCAGAATGCGATGTGAAGGACATTTACGCAAGGGCTCTGAAAAATCAAAATAATCTGTGTACTTAATTCCCTCCTCCTCTTTGCCTTTAACCATTTTGGAATAGATAACCGCTTCTCGTTCAAAGAGCCTGCGGATGGAGTTACGAGCGTGCAAGTCTTCACTAACCATTTCAGCAATAATGTCGCGAGCCCCCTGCAACGCTTCATCAACATCAGCGACTTTATCATTTAAGTATTTGGTAGCTAAAGTCTCCACGTCTTTCTCCTGTTGCGAGAAGATTATTTTTGCCAATGGCTCCAGCCCTTTCTCCCTGGCCATGGAGGCCCTGGTTTTTCGTTTTTGCTTGTACGGCAGGTATATATCTTCGAGCTCGGAGAGAACATATGTATTTTCAAGTTTTTGACGCAGCTCATCGGTTAATTTACCTTGTTCCTCAATGGAGTTTATAATTGCATTTCGACGCTTATCAACTTCGATAAGCTTCTCATACTGTTCTTTAATTGCCAACACCTGAACTTCATCCAGACTGCCAGTGGCTTCTTTTCGGTAACGACTAATGAAGGGTACCGTAGAACCCTCATTCAACAAATTTATGGTATTACGAACCTGTCCATTGCTTATGGATAGGCTTTTAGAAAGAATCTCAATATGTTTTTCGGTCATGGTTAACTGCTTTAACTATCCAAAGGTATATTATTTTTAAAATAGCACCTGTTGATAAGTTTATTTCAAAAGATAAAAAACAAGAAATAAGAACAAAGATTAAAGAGCAAAGCGCAAAGATTTTAATTGCACATTTATAAGCAATTACTATTAAAAGTAATTATTTCTAATGTAAAAATGTGGCTGAGATCGGCTAAAGTTCTTTGTGTTCAGACGAGGTTCTCCCTCGTCTGGTAATATGAATGAAGGCTACAGTCTTCAAGGATATATGAGGCTAAGGTAGAACCCATAGCCGAACTCAGGCAAATTCGGGACTTTTTAGACGGTCTCGTGGATTCAAGATTAAAAATAAATAATTATTCTTTCTGAAAAAATTGAGGCATTTATTGCTAATGAACACAACAAATATTAATTTTCAAGCTTGACAAGCAGAATGATTGAATACTTCCAACATAAGCAGATTGATAAAGAAAAGTGGGATACCTGTATTCAGAGGTGCATAAATGGACTGATATATGCCCAATCGTGGTATTTGGATATAGTTGCACCGGGATGGGATGCACTCATTGAAAATGATTATGAAAGTGTGATGCCTTTGCCGGCGAAACATAAGTATCGAATACCCTATCTCATTCAACCACATTATACACAGCAGCTGGGAATTTTTTCTATAAACCCGGTTTCATTAGCAATAGTAAAAAGTTTCTTACAACGCATTCCTTCAAAGTTTATCTGGAGAGATTTTAATTTAAACAGTCAGAACCCTGCTAACTTCGGTGAAAATTCAATGAGACAGAACTTTGAACTTAATTTAAGAGCGGGATACAATGAAATTTATAAAGGTTACAATGAGAATACGCAGCGTAACCTTAAAAAGGCTTTACAGACATCCATAACTTTAAAGGCAGCAAAAGATACTACCACATTTCTTGATCTGTTTCATATTCATTCCAGATTAAAACTCAATGCTGAGGCTATTGGCCAACTCAGAAGTATTCTGGAATATTCGATCAATCATAATTACGGAGAAATCAATATTACATATAACGCTCATAATAAAGAAATTGCTGGTGCATTTTTTCTAAAAGACTTTGAAAGGATTATATACCTTGGTTCTTTTAATACCGATGAAGGTCAGCAAAATTCAGCGATGTTCCTGATTATGGATACAATCATTAAAAAATATGTTCAGCAACCTCTTATACTTGATTTCGAAGGGTCTATGATTCCCGGAATAGCTAGATTTTTTGCAGGTTTTGGCGCTCAGAAAGTTTATTATCCAAGGTATCGGTATAGTTTAATCCCGTTTATTTGAAAATGCGGAAGACAGAATGCAGAATACAGAAAACAGAGAATACAGAAAACAGAAGTTAGAGAAAAGAAGTTACCCAGGACAGAGAAAACAGAGGACAGAATAAAGAAGTTAGAAGAAAGAAAGCAGAAAATTTTAGATGCAATAACCTTTTTGAATGGCTATTTTAATCAGCGAAGCTGTATTTTTAGCATTTAGCTTCAAAATCAGATTCTTACGATGACTGTCGACAGTAGAAGTACTAATAAACAGTTTATCAGCAATTTCAGGATTCGTAAAACCATCGGAAATATACCTGAGCACTTCCATCTCCCTTCTGGTAATAATCATGTTATTATCTCCCTTGTCGTTTAAAATTTGCTGGGTTTCTTCGCACAAATATTTATTCCCGGCTAAAATACTGTTAATGGCTTCAATTACTTCGTCTTCCGAGGCATTCTTTAATACATAACCCATTGCACCATTGTCAATCATGCGCCTTACCAGACTTTGTTCTTTAAACGAACTAATTGCCAGTATTTTGGCGGTGGGGAGCTGCTGTAAAATAGCCTTGCACAAATCAATACCATTGCCATCAGGTAATTGGTAATCAAGTAATATAAGTGTTGGAGAATAGGATTTTAAAACCCGCATACACTCCTGAACAGAGTAAGCGGCAATAGCTTTCGAAGCTATTTTTCTATCTTGAAGCAGATTCTGAAGTCCTTCGACTACAAGCGGATGATCTTCAACAATTAATACCTCTACCATCGTAAATTAAAAGGTTTCTGTAAACCTACATGAATTTAGTTAAATACACAAATTCTTGTACACAAGAAAATAGTAATGGTTATAATGTAAATGCGACATTATAACCCAACTAAAAGATTATTGAGTAATACCGTTACAAAAATTAAATTCTAATCAATTCTTAAAATTCACCTTTTTAGGGGAGAAATAAGCTTTGTGCAACCGATAGTTTTGTAGCATAAAAAAACATAATTGAACAAATCAATAATTCTAAACTATTTGCTTATGAAAAAAATTAAAATTTTAACATCAATCATTTGCGTCATAATATTATTTTTGGGCGCATGTAAGAAAGAGGATAACAAACCTACTCCGACAACTTACAAAGGCAAACAAATTACTTCTTTCAGTATAGTAACCCCATCTGCAACAGGCATCATTGATACCATTAATAAAGTAATAACCATCAATGTTCCTCAGGGTACCACTTTGACAAGTTTAAATACAAATATTGCTTTGCCCAATGGTATCAGCATTACTCCAGCTTCGGGACAGACTCAGAATTTTACTAATCCTGTACTTTATACGGTTAAATTGCCTGACAATTCAACAAGTGTATGGACCGTTAAGGTATTGACAACAGGTATTGTTGTTACAACAGTTAATGTAACTCAGGATATCACCACATCTTTAACATGGACTGCCGATAAGCTTTACGTTGTTAATGGAAGTATAGAGATTGGCAATAACGCAGTACTTACCATTGAACCGGGAACAGTAATTAAATTTAATGCAGGAGCAAGCCTCAGTGTTGGATACTCTACCAATGGTACCCTGATTGCGAATGGTACTGTTGATAAGCCGATTACATTTACTTCCAGCGCAGCTTTACCAACAGCAGGGGCTTGGGATGGACTTTATTTTTATAGCAAAACACAAAGCAGCTCTCTATTAAAATATTGCAATATTCAATTTGCAGGTAGCAACAGTGGCTATGGTGCAGTTAATATTTTGGCATGCGATCTCGCCATGGATTATTGTACAATCGGTAATTCAGGGAGCGATGCTATCTATACCACCTATACTGATCCTAAGGGCGGATTTGTGACTTTTACAAACAACACAATCACAAATGCTGTAAAATATGGCATTGAAATCAACGCTCAAAAAGTAAGTTCTATAGGAACAGCCAATACCATTACCGGGACCAAAGGCGTTTTTATATTCGGTGATTTTAGAAGTACTGTTGCACAAACATGGAAAAACTTAGGTGTACCCTATATTATTGCAAGCGAAGTGGATATAGATGGAGACCTTACTCTTGAGGCTGGTACAACCTTTAAATTTGAAGCTGCTGGCTGGTTAGCCTTTGGATACTATGCTTCTACTTCAATAAATTTGGTAGGAACAGCTGCCAGCCCAATTACCTTTACCTCTAATGCAGCAAACCCCACTGCGGGAGCTTGGCGAGGCCTCACATTCTATGGTAAAACATTATCAACCAGCAATATGTCATATTGCATAGTAGATTATGCAGGTTCTCTAACATCCTATGGTGCTGTGGATTTAGTAGGATGCTCCATTAGTTATACCTACAATATAATACGCAACTGCAATAGTTTTGGGATAATATTAAATTCCACAGCTGGCTTCAAGTCGTTTAGCAACAATAGTATAAGTTCAACGGACCATTTGATTAGTATGAGCACTTTGCATATTCCTGATTTGGGTACTTCAAACGTATACACTGCGGCTACAGGAAAAGGTATTCAGATTTCCGGCGATGCCAACTATGCTAATGCCGTAACCTGGAAAAAACAGTCCGCGGATTTTTATATTGATGAAGAAATTGATTTGGATGGTACCATCACAGTTGAAGCAGGAACTACATTTAAGTTTGACGCAAACGGATGGTTCGCAATTGGCTATTATGCAAATACAACTTTTATCGCTACAGGTACCTCCACAAATAATATTAAATTTACGTCAAGCGCTGCACTGCCTGTTGCCGGTGCATGGAAAGAGATACGTTTCTATAACAAAACCCTTTCAAACACTACTCTTTCATATTGCATATTAGAATATTGTGGTGCAGGGAGTGTTCCTTCAATACAGGCAGATGCGAGTATGAGCGTTAATAATTCACAAATTAATAATAGTTCCTCTACCACAAAAGCGGCTACCACAGGAACTGCTGTTGTAACCGCATCAGGCAATAACTTCACTTTTGTAAAAATTTAATTCTTTTCTTATAGGTTTGGTTTAAGTGGTCGCAGAAACGCAAATAAATAACTATTGATTTGTGTTCTGCGACTTGCTTTTGTAAGATGTAACGGATGTTGTTTAAGGACAGTATCCGTTTTTCATTTTGGCAAATTATTAATATCACTTAAAAAAAACGAGGGGTGGTGAGGAACATCACCTTATTTCTGGCACGCTATTTGAAATTTAAGTGTAAATTTAATATAGAAATGAATTATCTAACAAATTTTATATACGTAACATGGACATTATCACAATTTTAAACGATAATACTCACAAAATCAATGAATTGGTCAAAACTGAGCTGCCCAACAAGTTTGAATCTTTGTATCTGATTGATAAATCTGTTGAAATGTTATGTAGTGAATACAAGGATCTGGTCAAATATTACCAGGATAAAAAATATGCCGATTTAGTAAAAGAGGAATTCGAAAAGTTTATTTTCAAAAATAGTCAGGAACTAGGTATAAAAAATAGCTTAAAATCAATGCTTCCTGATTATTTAGGAGGAATTTGTGAAATTAATGAATGGAAAAAAGTTAATGGAAAGTGATGAGGATAATGGAGTGATGGGGAGATGAAGTGATGAGGTAATGAAGAGTACTAAATAATTGTAATTTGCTAGTTGTTCATAATTCCACTACTTTTAACAGCAATTATCATATGGACTTATTGAAATGAATTGGAATAACATCATTTCGGGAAAAAGGACTGGTGGAAGTGAAACTACACATGAAATAAGAACTGATTTTCAAAGAGATTTTGACAGATTAATATTTTCATCCGCTTTTCGAAGATTACAAAATAAAACACAAATATTTCCGCTTCCCGGCTCAACATTTGTGCATAACCGGCTTACCCATTCGCTTGAAGTGGCTAGTGTAGGACGATCACTTGGAAAAATGATCGGGAAAAAGTTAATTGAAAAAAAGTTTATCAACACGGATAACGAAGAATTTTATAAATATGAATTGCAAAATGTGATAGCCTCAGCCTGCTTAGCACATGACATTGGCAACCCATCCTTTGGTCATTCCGGAGAAAAGGCCATTTCAAATTATTTCATTGACAATAAAGACCTGCATATTGAACAAAAAAAACTAATTGATTATTTTGCTCAGGAAGAATGGAATGATTTGATTTCTTTTGAGGGAAATGCCAATTCATTCAGAACTTTAACAAAACAATTTAATGGAAAATCCGATGGTGGCTATAGTTTAACTTATATGACACTTGCTTCCATTATGAAATACCCCTGCGAGTCAACTGCAATTAATAAAAAGAATAAAAACACTAAAAAATTCAGCTTTTTTCAAGCTGAAAAGCCTATTGCAATTGATATTTTTAAAAAACTCAATATTGTAAGTGAATCGGAGAATCCTCTGATTTTTAAACGACATCCCTTTGTTTACCTCACTGAGGCCGCAGATGATATATGTTACCGGATTGTAGATTTCGAGGATGCACAAAGGCTAAACATCATATCCAATGATTATGTAGCTGATATGTTTCTCAGGTTGATCGAAAAGATAGGTCGGCCTGAAGATAACATTCAGATCATCAAAGATAAATATTTGAACATAGATGACAGAAATGAGAAAATCTCTTATCTGAGAGCAAAATGCATTAATAGCCTTACTCTGGAATCAGCTGATTTGTTTATGCGTAACGCTGACAGTATCATCAATGGCAATTATAACAATGGCTTGATGGATGATCTTACCCAAAAAAATGAATTACTGCAGGAAATAGAAGATGTTTCGATCGAGAAAATTTATAATCATGATACTGTTATTCAACTGGAATTAACAGGTTATAAAATCATGAGTGACTTGCTTTCTTTGTTTGTTCCGGCCATAATCAAAAAAGAGACTGACCATAAAAATGAAAAAATATTAAAGTTATTACCTAAACAATTCCATACCGAAAGGCAGGAAAATTATCATAAAGTAATGTCAGTACTTGATTATTTATCAGGCATGACTGATCCTTATGCAATTGAACTTTACCGAAAGCTTTTCGGAATAGAAATCCCCAAGCATCAGTAGACCTGGCTAGAACCAAGAGCCAAGATTATAAGAACCAAGACTTTGGGGCTTACCTTATTCTTATCTTGTGTCTTCTTATCTTATGTCTTTGCTCTTTTATTGTCTTTGTTCTAAACTATTGTTTTACAAATTTTGCTTCTCCGCACATTTGATTACTTACAATCTTTAAAATATAGATGCCATTAGGCAGGTTGCATAGGTCAATTACATTGTTATTATTAAGGTGAAAGGTCATCATTGGCTTTCCTTCCAATGAATAAATTTTCAATTCGGCTTTGGAAGTTAAATCATTTATTATTAATAAATTTTTGACGGGATTAGGGTAAATCTGTATACCTTGTTCTTTTAAATGATCAATTTTGGTCGAAATGGTAAAGGCTGCGTTGGAAGATAATGATTCACCTCTAAAGTGATCTGATGTTGTTTTTACCCTGATTTTTAGTATCCCGGACGATAAGTCGATATTCCCCACATTAATTGGCTTTAGTAAACATGCCTGCCATGAAAGACCATTATCAATGCTATATTCATAATCAGTAACATTCGTAAAATCAGAATTATTAGCCCAATCAAAGGTGTTTGCAACATCATCAACAAAAGGATTATAGGGTGCTGCTGGACGTTCAGGAACAACCATTTTTTGAATGATCGATTTAAAACCAGTAGCCGATGCCATTGTTCTGAAATACAAACTTTGGCCGGGAATTATAGGAATACTTAATCCAACTCCGCTGACCATGCTGCTCAAATCGGAATTAACAGAATATTCATCTGTTGCTTTTATATTTTCAATAGTCCTTTCATTTATGAAGTCAATGGTATAAACAGGTGGGGCTGGACGGCCAGACAACGATAATGGGAAAATTTCAGAGGCTACCATGGTAGATGTTGCTTTTACCCTAAAATAGTAATTTAACCCAGGTGTTAGTGAAAGTTTGAGATTATTGCCACTAACCGCATCGATCATAGATATGTTGGTTGAGTATTCATCAGTTATTAAAAAAATTTCATTGGTTGCTTCATTTATATAATCAGTCGTATAAACAGGTGGTGCTGCCTGTAAAGCAATTGTGGCCAGCTTTCGTTTGTTCGCAGGCATATCGGATTGGCGTACCCAAATATCAAATCCTCCTATGCCGAAATTTACACTAGTATTTAAGTCAGTACATGAAATCCAGGTTCCATCAATCCCATCTACAGTATTGATGCTAAATTCCATGCCAGTAGCGGTATTGGTAATTTGGTTATTGGCCACGTTAATATTTACATCTTTCAAATTTATAAAATGCAATGCCCTTTCGCTGGCAAAACTGCCACCTTTAAGGCCACCATCAATAGCCTGTACACTCCATTTGTAATTACCTGTGGCTAAATTTCTGAGGAAATAACCACTATCGCTATACTGAATATTTCCAATCTGAGCTATTAAGCGATGACCGTTTTCCTTGTGGGTTTGTACCAAAGCCAACGGCGACCGTTTAAAGTTTTTTTGCGCTTCCTGATAAATATATAGGTTATAACTTAGACCGTTCTGTGGGGTTTCAGCATCAGTACCTTTGCTCCAGAAAAAGTTGATGTCATTGACGTTTTTTATCACTGCTCTTAAGTTAGAAGGGGCAATCGCTGCTGTATTAACAACTCCTCTATTGTTGTTGTAAATTTTTGAAATTCTTGTAGAACCACTGTTACCTGTCAATACCATATCCAGATCACCATCGTTATCAATGTCACCCCATGCAGCGCTACCATAATAAACGCCTGGTAGTCCGACCGTTGTTTGCTCTACAAAGTTGTTATTTCTGTTATTTTTATAAATTTTTGAGACCCCTGTTGATCCTGTGCGGCCTGTTAATAAAATATCGAGGTAGCCATCGTTATTATAATCTCCCCAGGCTGCACTGCTGTTATAAACACCATTTAAAACAATTCCGGTTTGTTCAGAAAATGTGCCATCACCATTGTTCCGATAAATCTTAGATATTGCACCGTTATTGGATTGGGTGCCTGAAGCACCTGTCAATAAGATATCAAGGTAGCTATCGTTGTCATAGTCACCCCAGGCTACACTTCCATCGGATATTCCGGGTAATACTATACTTACCATTTCTGAGAAAGTTCTGTTGCCATTGTTACGATATATTTTTGAGACCCGTTCAGTACCTGTATTTCCAGTCAATAGAATATCGAGGTAGCCATCATTGTTATAATCACCCCAAGCCACACTGCTGTTATAAACACCTGTCAAAGAAACACCAACTTGTTCGGTAAATGTTCCATCACCGTTGTTATGGTAGATTTTTGAGATATATTGCGAAGAACTACCCGTTAATAGAATATCAGAATACCCATCATTGTCATAATCGCCCCAAGCCACACTCCCCATAGATACTCCTTCCAGAGTAATATTGGTTTGTTCTGTAAAGGTTCCATCACCGTTGTTATGATAAATTTTCGAAACATCTGTAAAACCAGACCAACCAGTAAGTAAAATATCCAGGTAGCCGTCATTATCGTAATCATCCCAAGCGACACTTCCATCTGATACCCCCATTAATATAATATTTGTTTGCTCGGTAAAGGTACGATCGCCATTGTTATGATAAAGTTTTGAAATGGCTACATCTGCTGAAGTTAAGCCGGTTACTAACAAATCGAGATAGCCATCATTGTCATAATCACCCCAGGCGATACTACTGATGGTAACTCCTGAAAGTGATACAAGTGCTTGTTCTGTAAATATTGAGGGTACAACTAATGTTTGGATCAGTGACTTAAAGCATGTGTCTGTAGCTTTAACCCTAAAATACAGATTTTGTCCGAAAGTAACCGGAATTTTCACACCAGTTCCGGATATTGCCCCTTTCATATTTTCATAAATAGCATATTCAACGAATAGTGACACTATTTCATTGGTGGTTTCATTAATAAAGTCAATGGAATAATAAGGCTGGCCCGGGCGATTTGGCACTACAAGAGTCTGTATTGCTGAGGAAACCGCGCTGGCTGTAGATTTAATTCTTAAATATAAGTTTTGTCCTGGTTTTATAGGAATGGTAGTACCCGTTCCGCTTGATGCCCCGCTCATGTCAGCATTAGTAGAATATTCGTTGGTAAGTTCTATATTGCGGTCTGTAGTTTCGTTGAAGTAATCAATTGCATAAGCAGGTGCTGCAGCCTGCAAAGCAATGGTTGCAATCTTACGCTTATCAATAATGGTTACTCCGCTTCTTCGAACCCATACATCATAGCCGCCAGTTCCAAAATTAACGCTAGTATTGGGTGCCGTGCACAGGGCCCACTTACCATCAATTCCGTTTGAACTGTTCAGGCTATATTCCATAGCAACTGTAGTGTTCGTCAGTTGTCCGCTGGCTACATTAATTCCAACACTACCCAAAATTGAAAAAGTAAAAGAAGCCTCTTTGGCAAAATTTCCGCCTTGTAATCCCGCATCTACAGCCTGGACGCTCCAAAGGTAATTACCGAAGGGCAATCCCTTAAGCGTATAACCTTTTTCACTATACTGAATATTTCCGGCCTGTGCAATTAGCCGGCGGCCATTGTTATTAGTCTGGATAAGAGCCAGAGGTGACCGTTGGTATGTAGGTTGTCTGTCCTGATAAACATAAAGGTTATAGCTTAACCCATTTTGCGGTGTTTCCTTATCGGTGGCTTTATTCCATTTAAATGTAACGTCAGTTCCTGCTATTGTTGTTTGTAAATTATCAGGAGTTGAAGGTACTGTATTGGAAACGTTTGCATTATTTCGATAAATTTTGGAAATACCCGAACCAGCTAACAAAATATCGAGTTTACCATCATTATCATAATCACCCCAAATTCCACATCCTGATTCAACAAGTGGTAACAGGGTGCCCGTTAATTCGGTAAAAGTAAGATCGCGATTATTGTGATACACCTTTGAGTCTTTGCCAGAAGCATTATCCTTGCCAGTAATTAAGATATCCGGATAGCCATCATTATCATAATCGCCCCAGGATACGCTGCCTGTTTTAAATGCCGTTAAAGAACTGCCAGTTTGCTCGGTAAACGTGTTGTTGCCATTGTTATGATATAATTTGCAAATAAATCCGTTACCAAGTCCATTGATTAAAATATCCAAATAACCATCGTTGTCATAATCGCCCCAGGCAGCATTACCTTGTTTTAAACCATCAAGAACAATACTGGTTTGCTCAGTGAAGATATTGTCGCCACTGTTATGATAAACTTTGGTTACACCGCCACCTGTCAATAAAATATCGAGATATCCATCGTTATCATAATCACCCCAGGCTGCATTTCCCATGCTGACTCCTGTAAATGCAGTATTCGCTTGTTCTGTAAAAGTGTTATTCCCGTTATTATGATAGAGTTTAGTAATCAGGGATAAAGTAGTGCTTCCTGTTAATAAAATATCCGGATAGCCATCATTGTCATAATCGCCCCAGGCTGCACTACTATTAGAAACGCCTGGCAATTGAATAGCAATCTGTTCTTCAAAAGTATTGTCGCCCTTGTTTTTATAGACTTTGGTAACTGCCTCTTTATTGGAGATTGAACCCGTGAGGATGAGATCGAGATAACCATCATTATTGTAATCACCCCAAGCCGCGCAGCCACTTATGACCCCTGTAAGCTGGATAGTTGTCTGAGCCGTATAAGTATTATCCCCATTGTTGCGATAAATTAAAGAAACGACAGCAGAATCTGTAGCGCCTATCAACACAAAGTCCAGGTAGCCGTCATTATTATAATCACCCCATACTGTGTTGCTGTTGGTTACTCCTTTTAGTAAAATTTCCTTTTGATCAATAAAAGGTTGAGCAGAAAGCAGGTGAACGCAAAATAATCCGTAAAACAAGACAAACGTCTTATTGAACCGGCACACCTGCCGATGTATTGCCTTAATGCCCATAACATTCCCATGATTTTTCATTTTAAATAGTAGTAGTAGTTAGCAATTAGTAGTTTATAGTGTTTGTTTATACGTGTTTGTTTTATGTTTGTTTTAAATTTCAGGGATAATTTATTTTTATCTACCATTTTTCTTAAAACGAAGAATAAAATGTAGTTGTAAATGAGTAGATATCTTTCTATCTTTAACTTACTTTAGCCAGCAAGAAGCATGTATCTGAAACATCCTGAAAAGTTTAATTTTAATGAAGCCGACTTTAATTTATTGATGCAGAAGCGTATTCGAAAGGTGCTGCTCATTTGCAGTAGTTATGACGCCTATATGCTTGAAGAAGACGGGCGAATTGACGATCAGATATTCAATGAATATGTTTCTTTGAACTTAAGTCAACCTCCAAGATTTATACATACCGATTCAGCAAAGAATGCGTTTCAGATACTTGAATCCGAAAGTATTGATTTAGTTATAGAGATGTTGAGCATTCCGGGTATTGACACTTTTGAACTTGCTAAGCAAATTAAAACTAAGTATCCAAAAATCCCCATTGTCATTTTAACCCACTTCTCACGCGAGGTTTCAATTAAATTAAAGAATGAAGACCTTAGTGCCGTTGACAATGTATTCTGCTGGTTGGGTAATGCCGAGTTATTACTGGCTATCATTAAATTGTTCGAAGATCGCATGAATGCTGAGTTTGACGTAGAAAGTGTTGGCGTTCAAACAATCCTTTTGGTGGAAGATTCGATTCGTTTTACATCGGTTTATCTGCCTGATCTTTACAAGATTGTTCTGCTGCAGTCGCATGAATTTCAGAAAGAAGCGTTAAACGAGCATCAGCGCAAATTGCGGCAACGAGGACGTCCAAAAATCCTACTTGCAAAGACATATTCAGAAGCAGTAGCATATTACAATAAATACAAACACAATATGTTGGGTATCATCTCTGACATCAGCATCAAAGAAAACCAACTTAAGTCCGAAAAAACAAAAGGCGGCATTCAGCTATGCAAACTGGTGAAAGAAGAAGATCCTTTTATGCCTTTTGTCTTCCAATCGTCGGATAGTGAAAATGCCAAAATTGCAAATGGACTAGGTGCTGGGTTTATTAATAAATATTCAAAAACATTGTCAATTGATCTGAACGATTACATTATCAGAAACTTTGGTTTTGGCGATTTCATTTTTCGTGATCCTGAAACCATGGTTGAAATTGCCCGGGCTTCTGATCTTGTTTCACTACAGGAATTGATTAACAAGATACCTGATAAATCTTTGGCCTTTCATACATCCCGAAATGAAATATCAAAATGGCTTAATGCAAGATCCCTGTTTCCCATTGGTCAAATGTTCAAGCAATTAAAGGTTGAAGATTTTAATACGCTCTCGGAAGCCCGTGATTTTCTTTTCAATGCCATGGGCCATTACCGGTCAAGCAGAGCAAGTGGCATCATAGCAAAATTTACAAGAGAAAGATTCGATGAATATCTTGTATTTTCACGTATTGGAGAAGGGTCGGCAGGAGGGAAAGCTCGTAGTCTCATTTTTCTCAATTCAATACTTAAAAAATACAGTATTAATGATACTTTTCCTACTATTGATATTTCTGTTCCACGAAGCTTAGTGCTTGCTTCCGATATTTTCGACGAATTCATGGAGACCAATAGTCTTTATAAAGTTGGTCTTTCTGACTTGCCTGATGAAGAAATCCTGAAAAAGTTTGTTGAGGCAAGTTTACCTGACAGTTTAATTGGGGATTTACTGGTATTTGCAAAATTTGTGAAGAATCCCATCGCGGTCCGGTCATCAAGCAAACTAGAGGATTCGCAATATCAACCATTTGCCGGCATCTATTCAACCTATATGATTCCGACACTTGTAAACAATCCTAACAAAACGTTAAAATTTCTTACTGATGCAATTAAATGTGTGTATGCGTCAGTTTATTTCAAAAGCAGTAAAGCCTATATGGCTGTTACTTCTAATATAATCGACGAGGAGAAAATGGGAATTATTCTTCAGGAAATTTGTGGTAAACAATACGGAACCCGTTTCTATCCAACCCTTTCAGGCGTTGCAAGATCAATCAATTTCTATCCTGTCAAACCTGAAAAATCAAACGATGGCATCGTGAATATGGGTTTTGGATTAGGTAAATATGTGGTTGACGGAGGTGCAACACTTCGGTTTTCTCCAAAATATCCTGGCAATTTGCTTCAGCTTTCGTCGCCTGAAGCTACCATAAAAGATACACAAAAATTGTTTTATTCGCTTGATCTCTCAAAGGACTTTGTACCTACCATTGATGACAGCGCTAACTTGCTGAAGTTAAAGATAAGCGAAGCTGAAACTGATCAATCACTGCGTTATGTTGCATCAACGTACGATTTTGAAAATAATGTTATCCGGGATGGAATTGATCAACCCGGGAAAAAAATCATAACCTTTTCTAATATCCTACAGCATAATACCTTTCCTATCGCTGAAATTCTCGATACCATGCTCGAAATTGGCCAGCAAGAAATGGGTAATCCTGTTGAAATTGAATTTGCTGCTAATCTCGGTGTAACTAATGGAAAACAAATATTTAATTTTTTGCAGATCCGTCCCATTGTGGTGAGCGAACAAAGAATGAATTTCAAACTTGATAACGTTGATGAAGGCAAAACCATGATATTTTCGCATTCTGCTTTGGGAAACGGCAGCATTGGGAATCTTTATGACCTGATATATGTTAAGCCCGAATCATTTAATGCTTCTGAAACCAAGAAGATAGCATCAGTTTTGGAAAAGCTTAACGCAGGTTTTATCGCTTCAAAAAAAAATTACATCCTTATTGGACCTGGCAGATGGGGTTCCAGCGATCCATGGCTTGGCATCCCCATTAGATGGCCCCAAATTTCCGAAGCCCGGATTATTGTTGAATCGGGACTGAAGAACTATCATATTGAGCCAAGTCAGGGTACACATTTCTTTCAGAATCTAACTTCGTTCAGAGTTGGCTATTTTACGGTAAATTCTTTTATAAATGATGGATACCTTGACCTCGTATTTCTAAATATGCAAACATCGGTTTATGAGGATAACCTTATCAGACATATCAGGTTTGACCAACCAATGATGGTGTACATTGATGGAAAGAATAACATGGGAGTAATTTTGAAACCGGGAATATCACTATAAAGAACCAAGATAAAAGAGCAAAGACACAAGATAAAGGAGCAAAGACAAAAGACACAAGAACAAAGAACCAAGATATAAGACTAAAATTAAATTTTGTAACGATGAATATACAAAAGACTTTAACAGACCTTGAAATGCATAATCCTGGAGAGCATGAGTACTTACAGGCTGTGCGCGAAGTACTGGAATCGATTGAAGATGCATATAATGCAAATCCCCAATTTGAGACTGCCAACATTATTGAGCGACTGGTTGAACCCGACAGGGTGATCACATTTAAAGTGCCTTGGATAGATGATCGTGGACAAGTGCATGTAAACAGAGGTTACCGCGTGCAATTTAACAATGCAATTGGCCCATATAAGGGAGGTTTGCGTTTTCACCCGAGTGTAACGCTAAGTATTTTAAAATTTTTAGGGTTTGAGCAAATTTTCAAGAACAGTTTAACAACACTTTCCATGGGAGGCGCTAAAGGAGGCTCGGATTTTAACCCCAAAGGTAAATCAAACCAGGAAATCATGAGGTTTTGTCAATCTTTTATGTTGGAACTTTGGAGGGTAATTGGCCCCGAAACTGATGTTCCCGCTGGCGATATAGGAGTTGGTGGTCGCGAAATAGGCTTTCTGTATGGGATGTATAAAAAATTAACACATGAACATAATGGCGTATTAACCGGTAAGGGAAACAATTGGGGCGGAAGTTTGGTTCGTCCAGAAGCAACAGGCTTTGGTGTAGTTTATTTTACCAATGAAATGCTTGCAACCCGTCATTTGGATATTAAAGGTAAAACGATTGCTGTTTCAGGGTTTGGCAATGTGGCATGGGGAGCTGTGAAGAAAGCTACAGAGTTGGGAGCAAAAGTAATCACTATTTCGGGTCCGGATGGCTATATTTATGATTCGGAAGGTATATCCGGGGCTAAGATCGACTATATGCTTGAATTACGATCAAGCAATGAGGATATTGTTCGCCCGTATGCTGAAGAATTTTCAGGAGCAAAATTTGTTGAAGGAAAGCATCCATGGGAGGTGAAATGTGATATAGCCTTACCTTGCGCTACTCAAAATGAATTAAACAAGGAAGATGCCGAGGCTCTGGTGCAAAATGGCTGTCTATGCCTTTGCGAAGGCGCCAACATGCCTTGCACACCAGAAGCAATTGAGGTGGTTCAAAAGAATAAACTTTTGTTTGCTCCTGGTAAGGCTGCAAATGCAGGAGGTGTGGCTACTTCAGGTTTAGAAATGGCGCAAAATTCAATGAAATTAAATTGGCCTCGCGAAGAAGTGGATAACAGGTTGCATCAAATTATGCGAAATATCCACGAATCGTGCATGAAATATGGTAAACAACCTGATGGCTATATCGATTATGTAAAAGGCGCTAATGTTGCGGGCTTCCTAAAAGTGGCTTATGCCATGCTCGATCAGGGAATAATATAAGTTTGTGTGGCTGTAATGGAAGTGTGATTGTACCTGATCCCTGACAACGTTTCTTTTTTGACAACATGATCAATATCAAATGCTTCTTTATTGTGTGAATATTTGTAAGTTTTCCTTACCCAACATTCCTAAAAAAATGTTAAATTTGATATAGACCTGTGCTTTATAACTTGAATGCCCTCCATTGATTTTCGATAAGTCGAATTTTCTAATTTTTAATCAATGTCAGCTAAAAATCAGGAGTCCAATAATTCAAGTTTAAACTTGTTGCAGGTGAAATCTAGCAATAAAATCATAGATGAGTTTCTTAAGTCTATCAGTGCTAACTGGAAAGGAGTTCAGTTTATTTATCATCCAAAAGTATCCTCTCTTTGTGGAGACGAAATCGTTGATCTTAATTCTTCAGAAAACAACCTGGGATTGATTGAAATTAAATTTGGGGATGAAGTACTTTCCAATGAAGCCAAGGCATTAATAAAAAACGCTGTAAAAGTTCTTGCGGTGTTGCTTGAAAACCGGAAAAAGATCGAAGGCCTTACTTCAAATAATAGAAAGCTGGAACAATCACTTTCCGATCAGGATTCAAAATTAGAAGAAGTAGATTTATTGAAAACTACTTTTATCGCCAATGTTAGCCATGAGATACGAACTCCTCTTAATGGTATCCTCGGATTTTCAGAACTACTTAAAAAAAAGGATATCTCACCCGATAAAAGGATAGCTTATGCTGATATAATTTTTAATAATGGCCAACAGTTGTTAAATATTATCACAGATGTCATTGACCTCTCTAAAATTTCGGCTGGTCAACTTAATTTAGAAGAAAAGCAGGTATTCCTGAAGCAATTGCTTGAACATTTACATTTCATTTTTCTTAATGAACTTAAAAAAAGCGAAAAGGCCAATATTAATCTCAAAATTATCCAGCCTATAGAAAATGTTGATATTATAATCTTAGCCGATGGCACCAGGTTGAAACAGATATTGCAATACCTCCTGAGCAATGCTGTAAAATTCACACATTCCGGTGAAATTTCTTTCGGTTTCAAAACTGAAACAAATAAAGTAGTTTTTCAAGTAAATGATACCGGAATAGGAATTGATCCCAAACATAAGAAACTGGTTTTTGAACACTTCCGGCAATCCAACGAAAGTATATCCAGAGAATATGGAGGAACAGGTCTTGGATTAGCCATTAGCAAAAAACTTGTCGAACTAATGGGGGGTAAGATTTGGTTCGAATCAGAACTTAACCTGGGATCCTCATTTTATTTTTCCCTTCCACTTAAAAGATCAGTGCAGGATACTATTCAAAGCGATACATCTCCTCAGAAAAAACGTTTAACAACCTTTAAAAACAAAAAATTATTGGTGGTTGAAGATGATCCTTCAAGTTTTCAATTAATTAAGGCAATTCTGGAAGAAACCGGAATACAAATTACGCATGCTGACAATGGATTAGATGCTGTAAAAATGTGCCTGAGTTTAAAACCCGACCTGGTATTTATGGATATTCAACTACCAAAAATGAATGGTTATGATGCCGTAAGAAATATTAGAATAAATCAGCCCGATCTGCTCATCATTGCCATCACAGCCAATGCTTTTGAAGAAGACAGGCAACGTTGCCTGGCAATCGGGTGTAATGATTACTATTCAAAACCCGTAAGTAAGGATCTACTTGTAAGTCTGCTGTATAAATACATCAATATTAATAATTTATAATGGAGTCTGCATACTGTTCTCGACATAATCGGACGCGTTGAGGATTTCTATATAGTTAGAAAGGGAACAGATTTCATGCGCATAACCAAAAGACATCGCCGCAGAGCGATAAAATTCTTTGCTTACTTGCTTTAGTTGGTTCTGATTGGCAATGAGTACCTGAATAGGATCGATCTCCAATATATTCATTTGTCCTTCGGACTTTTTTAACAAACGAAGATTTTCCTCTATAATTTGCTTAAAAGCTTCATATGATTTTGTGATAGCGGCCAAACGATAACCAGCCACACCAATAACTTTGCCAGATTCAACATCAATAAGCGGACTACCTGAGTTACCTTGTTTGATGGCAGCATCAAATTGAATAAATCGTTTATCGTTCTTTTGCTTAAAAAAAGATGAAATAATGCCGTTTTTAAGACTAAGATTATCCTGGTCAACATGATAACCTATTACGGCTATTTGTTGACCAATACTGAAATCTTTTTCCAAATTTATACTCATGGAAGGAATCTCCGAGGTATCGATCTGATCGAATTCTATCAATGCAAATCCTTCATTTTCATACTCAACCAAACGATTGACCCGGTCGGTAAATTCAATAAATGACATTTTGATGGTTCGGCTTTGACTAAAGCCGTCATCTTTAACAAACTGAAAAACAACCTCATCACACTTTAGGATTTTGTAAATATATTCATCGGTTACAATGTAGTTGTCAACTTTAAATCCAGTAAGAGAAGTCAGTTTTATTCCGTTATCGCTGTAAAAATTGATTGAGCAAACAGCTCCGTGTAAATTCTTCCAAAGACTTTTGTACATTTAGTACATGTTAAATAATTAATAATTAGTATTTTACAGCAAAAACCTACGGTTTTCCACCGTATTAATAAATGTGTAATATTTTGTATTAATCCCGCCAATAGCAAAAAAGTAACCCTCAAAAACCAATAATTTTTAAACATTTCTCCTTTTGCCTAATAACTATTTGAAAAACAGCATAACAAATCTTAATGTTTTCAAATAGCAGAGAATCAAGAATTGGTTTTTTTTACCTTTTTTAGCCGGAGCAAATTTAAAGGATTACCTCTAAAACCCTTAATATTTTTGGGATAAAATCGCACCGCCATGTCATAAAATAAAGGAATAATAACAGCTTCGGAAACAATCATCTGATTCATTTGCTGATATAGCTTATTTCTTCCCATGGTCTCTGTCTCCGAAAGCGCTTTTTTGTACAAATTGTCAAAGCATTCATTCTTAAAATGAGTATAATTTGATCCGTTTGGACTGAGGTTGGAACCATAAAATAACGATAGATAGTTTTCAGCATCAGGATAATCGGCTATCCAGGAGGAACGAAAAAACTGGGCTTTACTATTGGCAACCATATCACGAAATGTACCGCCATTGCTAACTTCAATTCTCAGGTGTATGCCTAATTCTAATAATTCGTGTTGCATATATTCGCATAAATCGATATAATCAGATGTTGTTACCAAAGTGATTTCGGGCAGATTCCTTCCCTCCGGAAAGCCAGCCTCAGCCAATAGCTTTCGGGACAATTCGGGGTCGTAACTATAGGCTTCCCCATCTTCGGAAAACCCAGGCATGCCCTTGGGAATAATTCCCCAATAAGCAGGTGTACCAAGACTATTGCGCAAATATTTCAGCATTTTGGCTCTGTCAAATCCATAATTGATGGCCTTCCTGACATTTTTATTGAGTAACGGATTGTTTGGGAATTTTGAAGAATCGACCATACATCCGAGGTATTCAGTGTTAAGATAAGGAACAACATCCATTGTAAATCGCCCGGCATATTTAGGATTTAACTTGCCACTTCGGGTAAGTAACTCATTTCTTGAGGCTGTATGCACACCTGATATAAAATCCAGATTGCCTTTAACAAATTCGAGGAATTCCGATTGCTTATCACTGATAAATGTGATTGCAACAGCATCGAGGTAGGGTAGTCGCTGACCGCTTGTGTCTTTTTCAAAATAATTCGGATTTTTTATGAAGATAAGTTTTTCTCCTTCCCTCCAGGTTTTAAACATAAACGGTCCTGTTCCAATAGGATGGCTACGAAAGTCATCACCATAGTAATCTGCTATTTCCTTCGGAATTACTGCACAATAAGGCATGGTCAACAATCCAGGGAATATGGCAAATCTTTTCTTTAATTTAATGCGAAAAATGGTATCGTTATCAGCTTTAAAACCATCAGGAGCAACCATATTAAACACCCAAATTCCGGGCGAGGCTACACGAGGATCCCTGATTCTGGAAAAGCTATAAACAAAATCGCTGGCAACAACCTTTCGTCCCTTGCCAGCGTGGAAAACTGGATGATCATGAAAGTAAACATCACTGCGAAGATAAAAGGTATAGGTTAATCCATCTTGCGAAACTTCCCAGCGTTTCGCAACGGATGGCTTTATTTGGAGCGAATCATTCATGTCAAGCAAGCCATTATACAGTTGATATACCGGCCACCAAAGAACCTGAGTTCGGGCGTAAGCAGGATCCAGGGTTGAAATGCCCTTGGATTCATTATACCGGAAAACAGTTCGGGAGGTAATATGTTTTTCACGCGGAGTACATGAAAAGCATATTAATACATAAAACAGGACGTACCTGATTTGCATGAAAACTTGCTTTAGTTTTGTGCTAAAATAAGCATATCGAGGCAATAAAAAAAGCTGGATCTTTAAGCCAGGATTTACCTCACCTTAAAACTTAAGCGACAAGCCAATCATCAGGTTAGTTCCAGCCTGAGGAAAGTAACCATCGAGAACATAGTGCTGACTATTTTCCAAATATTGATAAACCCATGCATTGGTCTCATATTTCACGTCAAACAGATTATTTATCATCACAAAAGGCTCTATACTTCTAACATATCTGCTTTTGAATTTGCAGTTAATTCGTAAATCGTTTACAAAGTAAGAATTGAGCCTCCTGTCTTCGCTTTGGGTATTATCAATGTACTGTTTGCCCACATATTTCGAAAGTAATTTAATGGAGATTGACTTTGTAATGTTGTAACCAAGACAGCTCCCTGCAACAACTTCCGGAGAGAATGCAATTTTTGTATCACCCAAATTGTTAACGGTCTGTTGTGGCCAGGTATCATAATTATCAATGTATTCAGCAAATTTTTTGATAATGTTTCTACTAAATGTAGCGTTCATAGCCCATGTAAGGTTCTTTAAAATTTGTAGACCACCAGTGAACTCCAAACCCGAGCGGTTGCTTTTATCAACATTGGTCATAATAGCTGAGCCAACATCATTTATTTTTCCGGTAAGTATTAACTGATCTTTATAACTCATGTAATAGTAGTTAACCCCTAATTTTAAAAAGCTGGACTTAAAATTATAACCTATTTCAAGATCATTTAACCTTTCGGGTCTCACAACAGGATTAGAAACATCGGCATCCACAAAATCATCGCGGGTTGGCTCACGATGGCCAACACCAAAAAAGCCTGAAAAACTGTGATGCTCGTTCGGAGTGAAGGTCAATCCTGCTTTCGGATTAAAGAATTTATATTCATGAGATTGGGTGATATTGATGTTATCTCCGTCATCTGTTCCAGCTATAGCGTGTGTGATTCTCCGGAATTGAACATCGGCGAACAAAGATAAATAATCACTCAATTGGTAGCTGGTTTTGGCGAAAATATTGAAATCGTTCTTTGTACCGTTACTGTTATAGTACTGATGATTAATCTGGTTAATGTCCATATGTTTTGCCCAGATTACTGTGCCATAATGCTTTCCGTAATATTGATTCCATCCACCCCCCAGTGTAACTTTAAATCCTCTTTTTGTATAGTTTACTGATCCTGTGAATCCATAAAATACATTATCAAGCCATTTTTGACGAATCAGATTGGTATTGGTAATGGTATCATGATAAGGTAAAAATATAGTATCCATTGAATAATCAAGAAGATTCTGACTTTCCTTATATTCTTCGTAATACCCTTTACCTTTGGTGTAGTGTAAGGCGGCGTTGATATTTAGTGAAGAAGAAAATGAGTGGGAAAATAGCATTTGTGCATAATCCTGCTGATAATTGTCAGTTTGATTCGGATAATATTGCACTCTGCCAAAATCGTCGGTATACATTCCGAGGCCGTTCAATGTTCTATGTGTTTTTAAACTGTCCTTCGGAACACCGTCCCAAGCCTGATAGGTATGCTCTATTCCTGAAAAAACGTTTATTTTAAACAATGAATTGCCTGAATAGTAAGACCCGGAGAGATAAAATGATTTCAAATTACTCCAGGCACGATCAATATACCCATCGGATGTAATTTTGGACAACCGTCCATCAAAAGTAAAATGGTTGTTGATTAACCCTGAACCGAAGGAGACGCTATTTCTCAATGTATTGAATGACCCATAAGCATTATCCACTTCGGCATAAGGATTTTTATTCAGTTCCAATGTTTGAATATTGACTGTGGCACCAAACGCAGCGGAACCAAAGGTAGACGTTCCTACTCCGCGCTGAATTTGGATATTATCTGCGGAGGCGGCAATATCAGGGAGATCCACCCAATACATTTGGTGCGATTCGGCATCGTTAATAGGTATTCCATTAATGGTAACATTGATCCCTGTCATATCGGTACCCCTGATTCGGAGAGAAGTATATCCTACACCTGCTCCCGCGTCAGATGTGGTTATTGCTGAAGGCGTAAGTGAAAGCATAAAGGGGATATCCTCACCTGCATTCTGATCATGGATATCTTCCTGAGAAACAACACTGCTTGCAACAGGTGTACCACTCTCAGCACGTGTTGCCTGAACTATAACTTCATCAGCTAAAAAGGCTTTTCGGGACAATTGAATGTCTAAACTTACATTATTATTTACAGTAACTGGTTTTGAAACGGTTTCAAAACCAAGGAATGATATAACAAGGTTATGATCGCCCTGTTGAATACCTTTGAGCATGAATTCGCCTTTCAAATTGGTAATCGCACCAGTGTAAGTATGCTCTATAACCACATTGGCACCCGTAAGCGCATTACCATTTTCATCTTTCACAATTCCTGAAACAGAATATTGCGAAAACATCATTAAATGCCTGCAAATTAACACAGCAAGCAACACAAATCGCTTTTTCATCGTGTACAACATTAAAATTGATGACTAATTATAGCAATGCATTTTTACATTGCCTATTTCCCTTCGCCGGCATTACCCGGATCAGGTTCTAAGGGTATATTCTCAGCCTTTTAAAGCACCCCCTTAGGAAAGTGATGCAAAATTAAGAATCCGACGTTAAAACACAAAAAATAAGGAAAAGTTTTTGGTGGGTGTAAATTTTGATTGACAATATTTCTAAAAAATGTTATAAATAACGTAAAACAGAAACAAATTATTCGATATTGAAATCCTCCTTTCTGATAGAAAATCCCTTTCACTCATAGATAGTATTTTCCAAACTTCTGTTCAGCAAATACTTTTGAAATTAGGGTAAAATCATTCATTCCGGTATTATACACAAATAAGCTAAACAACAAAAATTTTCAAATCAAACAGTATTATACTACCTATGAAAAAGCTAAACCCTTCCTTCTTTTGTTGCCTTATTGCTTTACTTTCACTTATACCTGCGATTGGCCAGGAGCCATATTGCCAAAACTTGGGCTTTGAACTGGGCAATTTTACTAACTGGGTAGGATATACCTGGCGTTACAGCACTGATGTGACTTCTATAAATTCAGCCAAAGTTCAGGGAATTGTTAACAGAAGGCAAACCATTATGTCAGATACCACAGCTTATGACGCTAATACAGGAAATGCACTCAGGAAAATTCCAACAGGATATTTATATTCTGCCCGCTTAGGCGACGAAATCATTAGTTCTGATGCCAATCCCAGATGCTGGCAACAAAGTTTGAGATACACCATGACAATTGATTCAAGCAATGCACTTCTAATTATGAAATTTGCCTGTGTTTTGCAGTATGCAACCGATCACACGGCAAAAGTGGAACCTCGTTTTCGTCTTACACTTTACGACAAAAGCGGTAACACCATTCCTGACTGTTCCAATTACGATGTATACTCCTCAAACAGCTATGTTAAAGGGTTTAAAACTTATACACCTGCCGGTACTAACAGTCAGGGTACTAACAGTCCGGTTGAATGGAGAGACTGGACAACGGTTGGTGCTGACCTTATGCAATATATAGGGCAAACCATCACCCTTGAATTCATGGCAACAGACTGCACCGGAAGGTATCATTATGGTTACGCCTACTTTGTAGCAAAATGCCTGCCAATGCGCATCACTGTAAAATATTGTGCCGGAGATTCAGTTGCTAAACTCACTGCCCCCGAAGGCTTTGAAAAATATAGCTGGACGAACAGCAGTGGAACTGTTATTGATACATCGCAAATTCTTCAGGAAAAGGATCCAATTGAGGGCGCAAAATATACCTGCACAATGACTTCCGCCACAGGTTGCACAGTAAGCCTGCAATCAACCATATCCAAATACATACTAAAAACCGACTTTAGCTCCTACATGATTGACTGCAAGTCTAATAAAGTACAACTAACCAATTCTTCCACAACAACTCACGGCTCTCTATTATATAAATGGAATTTTGGAGATGGGACCTCAACTGAAAAAAATCCCCGGTATACCTTTACCACTTCGGGTATGCATCAGGTAACTTTAAGCCTGACAAATCCACCTTCTACTTGTGTCGATACCTTAACTAAAATGGTGGAATCCTTTTCTCCTCCTTTGATAGGTATTTCCGGTTATTCAACATATTGCCCTAACCTAAGTGTGTTTCTAAAAGCTTATGGCGCTTATGAGTACACCTGGAGCAGCGGTTCAAAAGTCGATTCTATTGAGGTAAGCGCACCTGGTGGGCAATATTGGCTGGTGGGCCATTCAAGTACCGGATGTATCTCAGATACCTCTTACAGGAAGGTGAGTGAAGAACCTGACTGGAAATTCCTTACTGATGGCGATACAACATTATGTAAGGGTGCAAAATCACTTCTTACTACTTCAGGGGCTGTCCATTATCTATGGAGTACGGGCGATACCACAAATTCAATTACAGTAACAACAGCCGGAATATATACTGGTACTGGTGAAAATTTGCGTGGTTGTAAAAAATCCCGAACTTATAATGTAGTGGAATATCCTATTCCCTTAGTGGATTTTACCTTGTCAGTTTCCTCTGTAAATAGTAAACATAATGGGCTTACAGGCAATATCCCTGCTCAAGCTGATGTGCAATATGTTTGGAATATGGGTGATGGAACAACTGAAATGGGTTCTGATATTCAGCATACCTATGCAATTACAAACGCTGTATTGGGATATATAGTCGTACTTACAGCGACCAGCAAATACAGTTGTTTGGATAGCGCTTACAAAACAGTAGATGTTGTTCCTTTTATTCCCAATGTTTTTTCGCCCAATGGCGATGGTATTAACGATGTATTTATGTCAAACATTGAGTTGCAGGTTTTTGACCGAAGTGGTACAATACTTTATAAAGGGTCTAGAGGATGGAATGGTAGGCATAAGGGACGAATCGTCGATCCAGACACCTATTTCTATGTGATTCACTATACCGACATGCATCAGCACGTGCAAATCAAAAAAGGCTATGTAACCTTAGTGAGCGAAATGAATCTACTGAAATGAAACAGCTTATATTTATAATCATAGCTCTTGGTTTGATACCATCGACAAAAGTCGGGGCACAAGCAGACATCAGTATGGCTACTCATTGGTATAACAGGGCTAACTACAATCCTGCGTCCATCACCCGAACAGAATATCTATATCTTTTTACCAATGCCAGTCAGCAATGGATTGGGGTTGACGGGGCCCCCAGAGTTTTCAACCTGCAAGCATCGGAATATATTCACAGCTTACGTTCGGCATTTGGACTGTCGTTTGTAAGTGACAAAATCGGGGTTACACAAGCATTCAACCCAATGCTCACTTATGCATATCGAATTGCAAAAGATCCGACTTGGTCCTTCTCTATGGGACTTTCGGGAGGAATGTTTATGCGTTCAGTCAATGGGTCGCTTTTTGAAGCGGAGATAGACAGCGATCCTTCACTTCACTATAATGTGGAAAAGAAAAGCCAACCTGATGCCAATGTTGGTTTTGAATTTCAGTGCACACACTTTATTTTCAGTATATCTTCCACACACTTGTTTTCGTTCGCTAAATCTGACAATATCTTTCTGAACACCAACCACCGATATGCCTCTGCTATCTATAAAAACACAAGTCCGGAATTATTTAATTATAATATAGGATTGCAAGTGGTAAGCCGTTACAACCTCACCGTAGTTGAGGGAAATGTGAGCCTTCGGTTCAAACGTCCAACCGGGCTGATAACAACCGGACCAAAGGAGATTTTCGATCTGGGATTGACTTATCGAACCTCAAGACAAATGACTTTACTGTGTGGATTAAATATTTCCAACAATTTAAGGGCTGGGTACGCTTACAACCAAAGCTTCATTTCCGGATATTACCTCAACGGGACTCATGAGCTGATGCTCGAATTTCGCATTCCTAACAAAACTGCATCTGTACATTCTCAATGTGGCATCAAAGACTGGTATCATTAAGATTAATTGAATTATTTTTATGAAAATACTCAAATCACAATGTTGTTTAATTATCCTTCTCTTCAATATCAGTATCGTTTCAGTTTTTGGCATCACAGCAAAATTTACGTATACAAAACGAAGCAACTGCGCTCCCACTCCTGTTGAATTTATTAATGCCTCCACAACAGGAACAAATGTTACCTACACCTGGGATTTCGGCTTGGGTGCTGTTATTTCTGCATCTGATAATTCAGTTAAGGAGCAATTGTATACTAGACCTGGCCAATATAAAGTTACTTTAACAGTTTCTGATGGCTCCAATACGGTTAGCACCAGTACCACAATAACCATATCACAAGGACCCAAAGCAAATTTTGCAGCAAGTCCAGTACATGGATGCTCTCCATTGTTGGTCAACTATAACAGTACCTCAACACCTGGCGATTCAGGTATAGTAAGTATTTTATGGGATTTCAGAAATGGAGACTACGGCAATAGTAATCCCATTCAATATACATACAATACAGTTGGAAAATATGATGTAGTTCTGAAAGTAATTGACAAAAATGGTTGTTATGATATTATTGAATCAGATAGTTTAATCAACGTTGTAAACAAACCCATCGTAAGTTTTAAAGCAACGGACACTTTTGCTTGTACGCCGCCATTAAATGTTTCATTCATTAATTTATCCTCAGGAGCAACCTATTTAACCTACAAATGGGATTATGGGAACGGAAAAACATCAACGGATTTAAGCAATTCATCCGTGTATAATTCAACCGGCAGTTTTGATGTAAAGTTGACAGTCACCGATCAATACGGTTGCAAGGATTCTTTGGTAAAGAAATCATATATTAAAATTGGTAATGGAAAAGGAACCATTTCTGTTTACGATTCAAACAATAAAATTGTCAGTAAATCCAGCCTTTGTAGCGGCACCTATAAGTTTGTTTTCTCTTTAAATGATCTTCCGGACTATACCTGGACAATACGGGACAAAGATAAAATATCAACTATAACCGGACAAAATGCCATCACATATTTAGTGCAGGACACAGGTACATTGAAAGTGAGCCTGATTTATGGCAAAAATTCATCTTGTATTGATAGCATTAGCAAAACGTTTAAAAAAAGTTACATAAAAGCCGGCTTTACTTCAGACACGCTATTTTGTTCGATTCCACAAAAAGTAAGTTTTCAAAATTCATCGCAGAACGCCAATAATTTTTCGTGGTACTTCGCTAAAAAATCATTTTCAGTCAGCGACAATGCCTTATATACCATTACTAAAAATGATTTGCCGGCAGAAACCTATCAGCAACTTTACAGTCGTGAAATAAATAAAATTAAATTACCATTCAAACTAGTGGCAACCAATGGCGAAGGTTGCACGGATTCCATAACAAAAGAAATTACCATTTCATTTCCGGTTGCAAGATTTATGCCTGATAAAGTATCGGGATGTATTCCACTGCAGGTAAGCTTTTCAGATAGTAGTAAATCAATATTTACCATAGATGAATATACCTATAAAATTGGCAGTAATTTGATTACCGCAGTTAATAAAACGCCTGTAAGCTATACTTTTACAAGCCCTGGCGAATATTTTGTGTCGGAAATTATAAAAAGTGGCACTTGTTATGATACCTCTTACGCAGTAAAGATTGTAGTGGGAGAAAAGCTAACCCCTGACTTTACGGTGTCGCCAACGGAAGTTTGCAATGGTGGAAAAATTCATATCGTTGGAAATTCAAATAATAATTCCGTTGTAAAATCGTGGCAATTTAAATCTGTCTATCTCTTCGACTACAATTTCACTGCTAAACCTGATACATCGATTACTGTTTATTCGGATACTGCGGGCTATAAAAATATTAGTCTTCAGATAAATTATAACGGATGCTTTTCATCCATAACAAAAAATTCTATATTCAAAATAACTGGTCCAACAGGGAATTTCGTCGAAACTTTTTCATGCGACAGTGCACTGGTTTATCATTTTAAATCCAAAATAACCCCAGCGACTTCCCTTGCCTGGAATGTTGATACTGCCAAATACCAAAATGTTGATTCAGTGCGATACAAATTCCCTGCAAGTGGTAATTATACTGTAAAACTAACAGCAACGGATAATTCTTCAACCTGCACATTAACCAGATCGAAGCTTATAAAAGTCCGACAAATAAAAGCGGGATTTACTATAAACGATTCCATCTTTTGCGCAGGTGATACAGTAAAGTTGAATGCTTCATCATCCGAAGATTATATAAGCAGTTGCTACAATGAAGGATTCTTGTGGGATTTCGGGGATAATTCTCCTTCCAAAAGAACATTTGTAACTACCTATGATCATATCTATTCATCAAAGGGTAAGTTTAAAATATTGCTGGTAACCAAAGCTGATAACGGATGTACTGATTCCACAAAAAAAACTGTTCGTGTATACAGGCCCGCAGGAAGCTTCACAACTGATAAAAAGACGGGATGCCTGCCTTCATTAGCCGTTAAATTCAACGATACATCTACTGATACTACCATTGTTAACTGGGTTTGGAATTTTGGCGATCAAACCACAGACACTACTAAG
>WSSedL1CaDRAFT_10000294_pt1 | contig 35044 bp, 16 predicted proteins | sample WetSurSL1Cattail_FD_9464 | JGI IMG/M metagenome (IMG submission 9464)
GGCCCATATAGCGACGACCCACAAATAAGACCTGCCGATGTTAACGCGCTTGGCGCAAAAACTGGTTTATACTGGGGATATGATTATTATGGCGCAGGAGACATGGGCGGCGCGCCTTCTGAAAAACAAGTTACTACTTTAATGGGCATGGTTAATGACGCTAAATCTGATATTACAGCCGTTCCGGCTTCTTCAGACCAGATTTTTAGAGATATTACCGACGCTCAGGCAAGCAAATTAGATACCTACAACGGCGAACTTTTAATGACGCAGCATGGAACTGGCTGTTATACGGCTCAGGCTAACATGAAAACTCTTAATCGCCAAAATGAACTTATGGGCGGCTCTGCAGAAAGAGCTTCTGTAATGGCCGAATTATTTACCAATACTGCATACCCAAAAGAGACTATAAAACAAGACTGGATTAATTTCCTTTGTCACCAATTTCATGACGATTTAACAGGCACTTCAATACCAAGCGCATATGCTAATTATTCTCTGCCTGATGAAAAAGCTTCATTAGCTTCATTTACTAAAATCCGCGACGATGCTAATACTGCAATCGCTGGAAAATTGAATACTCAGGTTGCCGATCAGTCTACTACTGTTCCTGTTGTAGTCTACAATCCTATCGCTTCTTCCAGAGCAGATGTAAGCCAGGCTACTGTAACATTTAGCGGCGCAGTCCCTAAATACATTAAAGTCTATAATAAAGACGGCAACGAAGTTCCTTCTCAGATACAATCTGTCTCAGAACAAACATTAACTGTGCTTTTCTTAGCTACTGTTCCCGGGAACAGCTACTCAGTTTTTCAGGTGACAAAATCTGATACTCCCTGCGCTTTAGCTACTGGTTTATCAGTATCCAAGGACTATTTGGAAAACAAGAAATACAAAGTTAAAGTTGACGACTTTGGCGACATTGTAAGCGTTTTTGATAAACAATTAGGTAAAGAATTGTTGGGAAGCTCTTCTACTTTTGACGTTCACAACGATAAATCGCAAACATGGCCTGCATGGGAAGTTCTATATTCCGACGTTACAGCTTCTCCCCGCTCTAAAGTTAATAGCAGCGTTGTAAAAACTGTTGCCGATACTGGAGCCGCTCAAGTATCCATAAAGGTTACAAGAGAAAACGAAGGCTCTTCTTTTACCCATTATTACATTTTAACTGCTGATTCTATCAGCTTTGTTAAAGTTGATAACACAGTAGATTGGAAGTCTACTAATTCAAACGGTTCATTATTAAAAGTTTCGTTCCCATTAACGGCTTCCAACTCTAAAACCACATACGATTTAGGTTTGGGCGTTATTGCCCGCGGCTTAGACGCCGCTAATCTTTATGAAGTTCCAGGACATCAGTGGGCTGATATCAGCAATCCTGACAACTCCTACGGCGTTGCAGTTCTTAATAACTGTAAATACGGCTGGAATAAGCCTGCGAACAACATTATTAACTTAACGCTTATTCACACGCCTAACGGAACAAGCTATAATTACAAAGGCGACCTCTACGTTCATAATTTCACTTATGCTATCTACGGTCACGCAGGCAGTTGGGCGGACGGAAATGTAGTCAATGCAGGCGAACGTTTGAATTTGCCTCTGGTAGCTTATCAAGCTACTTCCCACGCTGACGGCGGATTAGGAAAATCTTTCTCATTCGTTTCTTCCGATCCTTCTCAAATTGCCGTAATGGCGGTTAAGAAAGCTGAATATGGAGACCAATACATAATTCGCGTTCGTGAAGCAGCGGGTAAAACATGGCAGAACGTTCAACTCCATTTCCCTGGAACTGTAGTTTCGGCTAAAGAAGTTAATGGTATGGAACAGGATAAAGGAGCAGTTTCGTATGACTCCAAGTCTGTTACTTTTGACATTGGCCCTTATCAGCCAAAAACATTCTCAATACAGTTCAGCAATAATATTAGCGATGTTAAAGATACAAAAACATTATTATCGCTGTATGATCTTTCACAGAACAATCCGAACCCTTTTAATCCTTCCACTGTAATTACATACACAATTCCTGTCGGCGGATTGGTTAGCTTAAAGGTATATGACGTTCTTGGGAAAGAAGTTGCAAGTCTTGTAAACGAATCGCAAAATGCAGGCAAGCATTCAGTTCAGTTTAATGCTTCTCATTTTGCAAGCGGCATTTATTTCTATACATTAAAAGCCGGAAGTTTCAGTTTAACCAAAAAGATGACGTTAGTTAAATAGTGGCTCCCCTTTAATAGAACTTAATTGTTTTATTAAAGACTCTTACTAAAGACCGTCAGTGCACTCATGAGCTGACGGTTTTTTTTATGCATACCTCAGCAGGAGCAATAGTTTGCCATTAGTCCAAATTACGCGATAGGAAAGAATTCTAATTCGTAGCGATAGCGGAACAATTGCATAACCATATACAAAATAAGAAGTTGGGGACAGAATAAATTCAATAGTAATGCAAGCGAAGCATACTACAAAAGATTAGAAAATCGAGTTCGTGGACAAAAAAATGCCTCCTTGGGGCGGGAGGATATTGTTGAATACTGACATTCCCATTGAATCATTACAGGCTGGTAAATTTTGAATTTCATATATTGATATTCAGGCAAAAGCTATATAAGTTGTCTTTTATAAAAGGAGAGAGTATATGAAAACGGCGCTATTATTTATTTGCGTATGTTTTACTGTCTTTATTAGTTCTTGCAGCAAAGATGACAATCAAATTACTGGCGGAGACCCGCCTTCTGCGGGGGAGTCTCAATTTACGCAACGTAAGCTGGCAGTCCAGGCGGCTCCAGATAAAGCATTAGCCGATACTACAACTTCGCTGAAAGTTACTTGTTACCCGAGATTTACTGGCGCTGGCTGGATGTCTATTAATATCGGGACTACATCGCAGATTTTTTTAACTGTATTGGAGTATCCATATATAGATACATTGAAAGAAAATCTACAAATTCTTATTCATACAAAGTTTCAGGCTGGAATACCTTGCAATAAAGAGTGGAGGTTCAAATTTCTTTACAAACCTTATGGGAACTATCATATTACTATGCTTGCAGCCTATGATTCGATATATGTTGCAGATAGCGCAAAAATGTATAAAGTAGATTCTCCCGAAATGAAAAGAATCATATGGATAGAACCGGACGGAATAAAGCAAGATTATGTTTTGTCATCTGTGGATTAAAATTAATTTTTGTTAAATACTATAGATTTGCCATTGAATAAAATTGAAGATGGTTCCAATTTTGTTGAACTTGGCATAAGTTTCAAAGCTGATAAATGGCGCCGCCTTTTATTAGACGCTCCCCTTATATTTTCAAATTAAAAAAGTAATGTTATCGGACAAGGCGATAAACCGAATAACGTATTCAATCTTCCACCGCTTTAAATTATTGTCCAGTTTTTTGGGGTATGCTATAATATTTAGTAATTGGGGGGAATCAAGTAAGCCTTAAAATGCCGCGAGCATAAAAACGCATAGAATGGTTTATGGTCTGTTGGGAAAAATTCAGCGCTATTTCTTTTTCTATCGTTTAATTTGGGATAAAAAAATCAGCCGGTTTAATTAAAAACCGGCCGACCAGCTTTAAGCATATAAGGTGGAGTCTTCCTTAATAAAGCTTGCTCAAGAAAAATAATTTACAATAGATTTTATTAACGCTGTTTGTTAAAAACAACTCTTAGCGTTTTCAATGAATTACCTTTTATTTTTAGGTTAATAGTTTTCCCTTCCGCCTTAATTGGCTGAACTTCTTCCTCAAGGAAATTGGAAAGGAACGCCTTGTTTACAGTTTTAGGAAGCTTTAATTGAACGTCTGTATCCTTACCTTCCGTTTCGTAAAACTGGATCATCACAGCGTCAGAGCCAGGCTCTTCTATTTTCTTTACCGTCGTAATAATGATATTCTTTGGCTCAACGCTCATAAATGAATAATCAGCCGGCAAACTCCCTTTATGATTATCTGTCAAAGCTGTAATCAAAGGATAGTTGAATTCGTAGCCTTTCTGTATTGTGCTTTCTAACGATTTTCCTTTATGAATAAAAAGAGCATAATCCATAGAATGATTTCCCATATCGGCCATTTTATCCGGATACTTTGGCGAACGAAGCAGAGAGAGACGCATAACGTTGCCCTTGATATCGTAACCGTATTTTGCTTTATTCAAAATGCTGACGCCCATATTATCATCCGAAAGATCAGCCCACTTTGCTCCGGCGACTTCCCATTTGGCTTTGTCTAAAGAATTATTAGCCGTAGTAGCGCGTTTTATTTTGCCATAAGGTATTTCATACGTCGCACTTGAATCGTACGCGGCTACAGGGAAAACTGTTTTCAGCATTGTCTTTTCTTCCCACCATTCGGCGCTGGTTGTAAAATCAACTCTGTCCGTCCCTTTATACAAAATAATATCCTGCGTAAAAAAACTGGAAGGAAAATCTTCCGTAGGGAAAGCCTTTACGACTCCCGGATTAAGATAATCTCTATATAATCTTAAAATGCTTCTTACTGGCCCCTGCTCAAGAACTTCCGCCTTTCTGAATTTAGAGAAATATTCTTTCCCGGTAAAACCAATATTCCAGGCTTCATATTCTTTCGGTTTATCTTCAAGCAGCTGCAATTTGTTTCCGTATCCGGTAAGAATTTCTTTTCCGTTCTTCTTATCATAAATACTTTTTACCCAGCCAGTAGAGTCAACCGACGCCTTGAAGAATTCATTTTCTATACTTTGCTTGTCGACTTTTACATTTTCAACCGCAAGCTGGCTTTTTTTATCTTTTAAGCCATATACTTTATAACCCAGCGAAGGGACATTCTTAGCTTCAAAAATAATGCTTCTTTCATATTTTGATTTAGTTATTATCTGTGAAGCTATTTCTTTACCCGTTTCGTCAATTATTGAATAATCTTTTTCGTCCGCATAAGGCAAAGCTAATTCTGCAATGTCGTTTCTTTCCCATGATAGAGGGTTAAAAATAACGATAGGTTTGCAATGCTTCATAGAGGATGTATTTACTTCCGCCGAGATATAATCTATAGACGAACCAAGAACATGCTTGCCAATTTTTTCTGATTCTTTATAATCCTGATTAGCGTCTACATAAACTTCGCGAATACTGGAGCCTGGCAAAATATCATGGAACTGATTGAATAAAACGTTTTTCCATGCCTGATGCAGATCGTCTGATTTATACGATTGTCCGCTAAGAGATGAAAATGCGCTAAACTTTTCAGCGTTAGATAGCAATACTTCGCTGGAACGGTTCCATTTTTTTATATCCGACTGTGTTGTAAGGGTTCCTCTGTGATACTCAAGATACAGTTCGTCCTTCCATACAGGTAAATTTGTAAGGTCGTTTGTACGAAGATATTTAATATAATCTTCCGAAGTCCCAAATTCTATCTTTGGATATATAGTCAATTTTTCGAACTTGTCAATTCTGCCCATCATTTCAATTGAAGGACCGCCTCCATGGTTGCCAATTCCAAACAGAACCATCATTTTAGTAATGCCTGTGTTTGCTTCATATTGGCGAAGCTGATCTGCAAAAGAGTAAGGATCGTTTACTGTGCTAATATAATTAAATGGGAAATACGTTAATACTCTTGAACTATCAGGGCTTTGCCACCAAAATAATCTGTATGGAAAAACATTTGAGTCGTTCCAGCCGATTTTTTGAGTAACGAATGCGTCAATTCCTGCATTGTTAAAAAACATTGGCAGGTTGGCGTTATACCCAAACGAATCCGGGTTCCAGCCTATTACTGCTTTTTTACCAAAATGCTTTTCAAAGTACTTTTGGGCATATAAGAATTGTCGATACCAGGATTCGCCGCTAGGCAGATTACAATCCAGCTCGACCCATTCTCCTCCTACTATTTCCCACCTTCCCTCTTTTACTTTCTCCTTAATTTTATCAAAAAGAGCGGGGTCATTTTTTTCAATCCACTCATAATAGGCCGCAGCGCTTTGCGAATATGTAAATCTATCTCTTGCTTTAAACATATTCATAACCGACGAAAACGTATGATCGCAAACTTCTACAGTTTCCTTTTTACGCCAAAGCCATGCGGCGTCTATATGCGCGTTTGCTGCAAACTGAATTGTAAATCTCTTTGCATATTCAGAAATTGGTTTTAATTCGTCTTTAACCTTTTCAACCGATTTTATAAATTTATCTCCCTCTCCGTTTTCAAGCGCAGAAAGGTCAATATGAGTTACGATGTTTTGGAGCAAAGCGTTCAGGCGCTCTTTTTCATTTTTATCCATTTTGGATTTATCGATACCTGGATCTACTGTAACATTATTGCTCGATTGATGCGTATCAAAACTTAAAAGTTTCTGCCCTACTTTTAAACTTATTGTCAGGTCGGTAATAATATTGTTAATTTCTTCGCTAGTGCCAGAGCGTAATTGCGCGCGGTATATCTTCATAGGGCCGCCGGTATTAATTGCCTTAATCAGAATAACTACTTTATCGCCCGGCTTGCTGTTTGCAGGAAGCGTAAATTCTCCGTGTTCCGGAAATTTTCCCTTAGACTCGCCATTGATAAACATATATCCGTAATCGTCAACGCTTACTTCAAAAGTCAGATTTGAAGGCAAAGGTTTGCCCGCCAAAAAAGTGGGGAGCGTAATTTCCTTTCTCATCCAGCAGGAATCGATGAATATATCTTGACTAAGAGCAATTTTATGCCATTTTGAATCGTCGTATCCCAAAGCGGAAAGTTCTTCCGGTTTTGCAGAAAAATCAGTCGAATACTTCCAGTCTTTAAATGGCGCGTTGCCAAACACCGTCAATTTATGGATTACATTATCGACATTTGTCTGAGCTTGAATTATTTGAGTTGTACTGGCAAGAATAAGAACTAATAATAGTAATAAAGCAATTTTCCCTTTCATTTTTCCTCGCAGAATAGTTTTTTGTTGTTTAATTAATTTCGGAAATGCTTAATAAATATGCGCATATCTTCATAATTGATCTGGCGGCATAAACATATTGCCGCATTGTCTTTCTATTTTTTTTATCAAAATTTTATTGCTGTTCATCATAAAGTATATATATAATGGCAGAAGGCGCTTAAAACAATTAGGTTCCAATGTATAAACGAGAATAACTTAAGCGCCCCTTATCTGCCGTAAATTTTATAGAGTAACTCTATAATAGAAATAAGCTGTTTATTCTTATTTCACTTTATCAAGCGATTTTAATGCAAAAGCATAAGCTCCAATAATAATAGCTTTACTTGTGCCTATTCTCGAAATTCCTATTCCTATTCTTGCTTCGGAATCATACTTGATTTTTTGCTGAGAGCCATAAACTGTAATTTCTTTTTGAGCGCCAGTAACGAACTTATCGCGCTGGATTACATCCTCAAGGTTATAAACATTAGCTACTAATCTTTTAAATGTTGTTCCGTCAGGTCTCGTAAAATTGCCGTTCATTTCGTTCACAATTGCAGGCAGGAACACGCTGGCTGCGCCTGATAACCCTCCTCCTATTACTACAAGTCCGTCAATCAATGTTATAGCGTTGGCAATTGCATCGCCCGCAGCTTCAGCCATTTCATTAAAAGCGGAAATAGCGGCGTCTTTATTTCCTTTAACTGCGCCTGTCGCTATCTCATATATTTCTTTAGGAGTAGGAGTATCCTCAAAAGCTATCTTAGCGGCGCGTCCGAAAGCCTTTTTTACGCCGCTGATATTAACATGCTCTTCAATGTGCGTCTGAGGACATAATTTATCGCGCAGGAGCCATATTTCTCCGGCAATTGAATTATCGCCTACAAATAAATTCCCATCTCTAACTATGCCCGCGCCAAAACCGGTGCCAATAGTAAGCCCAAGAAGATTTTTATAACGTTTTGGGCTTCCGGCAGATTCAAGCAGATTGTTCACAGCAGGAAGAAATCCCGCAATAGCTTCGCCATAAGCGTATAAATCGCCGTCATTATTTATAAATACCGGAATTCCGAACTTGTTTTCCAGCATTGGGCCAAGAGCTACTCCGCCTTTAAATGCCGGCAAGTTAGGCAAATCGCCTATAATACCGTTAGGATAATCGGCTGGTCCAGGGAAAGCAAAACTTATTGCTACAGGGTTTTCCATCAAACGCGCTTTTACCTGTGTAAAACCGTCAACTAATGTTGCCAGACACTGATCAAGATTATCTGCATGCGAAGGAAGAACTATATCTTCAACTACCTGCTCGTGATTCTGCATAGCGGAGAAAACAAAATTTGTTCCCCCAGCGTCTAACGTCATTACAATTCTTTTATCTTTATCGCTCATTTTTTTTACCCGTTTAAATTGATACTGTTTTAAGATTTTTAACTGCTACAAAAGCCATGTATACTAAAGCTGCAAGCGGCACTATAAATCCAAATGATACTGTAGTTTTATCTGCTACTAATCCCATTAAAGGCGGCACAAAGGCTCCGCCGACTATGGCTGTAACCATCAGACCTGAAAGTTCGTTCGTTTTTTCTGGCATAGCGTCTACTGTAATTGAAAAAACAAGCGGAAAGATATTTGCAAAACCAAGACCTATCAGAATTACGCTGAACAAGACAACTACCGCAACGCCTGTAAATAAACCAAGCATGGCAATTATAGAAATTACAACTGTACATATAAAGAATTTTCTTGGCGAAATCCAATTAAGTATTATTCCGCCTAAAAATCTTCCTATCATTAGCGTAGTAAAAAATAACCCAGTGCCAAGAAGACCAAGCTTTTCTATTTTTATTCCGAATTGCGATTCTAAATAAATAGGAATTCCTGAGCTCATACAAACTTCGGCTCCTACATACAAGAATATAGTAGCGACCATCATTGCCACATATCCATTCTTAAGAAGCGCCAGGCAGGAGGCAAGAGTGACAGGATCTCCGCTTTCCGATTTTTTTTCCTGAACGTTCAAAGTAGAAACTGCAATAATCGTTATTATTAAACACACAGAATAAATCGGGAATAGTATCTTCCAGTCGGCGGCAAAATATGCAGCTGCTACAGCAGGGATAACCGGTCCGGTTAAAGAACCAATAGCTTTTACAAATTGGGCTAACGAAAGATTTCTTGAATATTTGCCATCCGAAGATACGTCTCGCATAATTGGATTACCCGCCACCTGTAAGATTGTCGCTCCTGCGCCTAACAATAGTACGGTTAAGAGTAATAAATAAAACTGAGAAAGGCCAAATATTGGAATTACAATGCCAAGCAGCATAACAACAAGCCCGGTAAGCAGAATAAACTTTTTCCCCTTCTTTGCCTGAATAATGCCCATAGGAACTGATAAAAGTCCGAACATTATAAAACCCATAAAAGGAATTAAATAAGCCATTGCGTTGCTTAATGTAAATTCGTTCTTTGCAAGCCCTACAAAAGGTCCTACTGCATCGCCAAAACCCATTGCAAGAAATGCAAGAAACACTGGAAAAGTCTTAAATTTCATTTATTACTCCATTTTTTCATGTAATTAATCCGTTAAAATAGACTTACGAAAATTATTTTGTTTTACTACCAACTTCAGTCGAATACGAATAAGGCAAATCTTCTTTATTTGTCCCTCTTTTTTTGTTCGGTATTCCGCTCATTTCAAATTGCAGTTTTCCGCCCTTAAGAATACTTTCGTGAGTTATATAATTTTTACTGTAAGCTTTATTATTTAATTTCGCATCTTTTATGTAATAATTATCTTTTGAATTATTCTTTGCCTCAATAACGAATTTCTTTCCGTTTTCGAGCGTAAGAGTAGCCTTAGCAAATAAAGGAGTCCCTATTACATACTGATCAGTGCCAGGACAAACCGGATAAAAACCTAAAGCCGAGAAAACATACCACGCAGACATTTGCCCGTTATCTTCATCTCCGCAAAGACCGTCAGGATATGGCGTATATAATAAGTCCATTGTTTCTCTGACGTGTTGTTGAGCTTTCCATGGAGCGCCTGCATAATCGTATAAGTAAAGGCCATGATGCTGAGGTTCGTTTCCATGAGCAAATTGCCCCATTCCGGCAATAACCATTTCGGTAATTTCATGGATCTGAGCTCCGTAATACGAATCGTCAAATGTTGGAGCCGCAATAAACAAAGAGTCTAATTTCTGGACGAAGTTTTCTTTACCGCCCATTAAATCAATAAGTCCCTGTGGATCATGGAACACACACCAGGTCCAATGCCAAGAGCAGCCTTCCGTAAATGCATCGCCCCATTTATCCGGGCGGAATGGACTCTGCCAGTTACCGTCTAAGTTTCTGCCGCGCATAAAATTGGTCGATTTATCAAATACGTTCTTATAATAAAATGCTCTCTTTGCAAACGTATCTACAATCGACTGCGGTTTGTTCATTAGTTTTGCAAGTTTCATTATTGTAAAATCATCGTAGCTGTATTCAAGAGTTCTGCCTACATTTTCGTTTACATTAACGTTATAAGGGATGTAACCAAGATTGTTATAATACTCCACGCCTTTTCTGCCGACTGAGCTTAAAGGCCCTGCGTTTTTAGAGTTTTTCATTATCGCTTCAAATAACGTATTTATATCAAACCCTCTTATTCCTTTAATATAAGCGTCTGCAATAAGAGAAGCTGAATTAGAACCGATCATACATTCTCTATGCCCTGGGCTTGCCCATTCAGGCAGCCAGCCGCTTTCTTTATAAGTGTTGGCAAGTCCGTTCATAATTTCGCTGTCAATATCAGGGTACATAATAGTAAAGTAAGGATATACCGCCCTAAAAGTATCCCAGAACCCATTATCCGTATAAAGGAATCCTGGTAAAACCTGACCGTTATAAGGGCTATAATGCATTACTTGTTTGTTAGCGTCAATTTCGTAGAATTTTCTTGGGAAAAGCAGCAGCCTGTATAATGCAGTGTAAAAAGTTACGTTCTGGTCATGCGTTCCGCCTTCAACATGAGTTCTAATAAGTTCTTTACTCCAGGCGTTTTTTGCGCTTTCTTTTACCTGATCAAACGATTTATCTCCAATTTCGCTTTTTAGATTTAGCGCCGCCTGATCATAACTAATAAAGGAAGAAGCTACTTTTATATTAACGTTTCTTTTTTCATTCCCTTTAAATTTGATAATTGCGCCGACGTGCGTTCCTTCTTTTTCCAAATTATTTTTTGCAATTCCTGCGCTATCCCAGGTTGATACTTCTTCAAAATCCGTATCAAAAGTCAGCACAAAATAATTATGAAAATTTTCCGGAACTCCGCCGCTATTATTACGGCAGTATCCAATAATTTTTCTTTCTTTAGGAATTATTTTTACATAAGAGCCTTTAAAGAAAGCGTCTAACACAAGATATGACGGAGTTTTACCAGGATAAGCGATACGGAAACTGGCGGCTCTTTCTGTAGGAGCCATTTCAACCCACACGTCATAATCGCCAAGATAAACTTTATAATAATAAGGTTTTACTGTTTCTCTCTTGTGCGAAAACCAGGAAGCTCTGTCATCCTGTTTATATTTTAGTTCGCCTGTTACGGGCATAATTGAAAAAGCGCCGTAATCATTTATCCATGGGGATGGCTGATGAGTTTGTTTAAACCCTCTTATTTTCTTAGCTCCATACGAATACTGCCAGCCGTCCCCCATAGGGCCGGTATAAGGAGTCCAGAAATTCATTCCCCAAGGCAGAGCGACTGCCGGGTAAGTATTGCCATTTGATAATTTAAAATCAGATTCTGTCCCGATCAGCGGATTTACGAAGTCCGCAACATTTTCTTTTGTTACTTTATCCTGCGCATTCAATGCCAATGCGGCAAGGAAAAAAAGCATAAGCATTTTTCTCATTTTTTCTCCAGCTAAATTGATTCTTATTTAGGCTTTAATTCTATCTGTTTATCACATATGAGGAGCAAGAACTCTTGCAGCATCAGCCTGCAGGCTACTCATGTCAACTGTTTATTTTGATTTATCCGACAACATATACTGTTCCAGCTCTTCGAGTGATTTCCCTTTTGTTTCTACAAGGTATTTCTTAAAAAAGAAAAAGCTGACAAGCGTTGCGATAGAATAAAAAGCGAATATAGGGCCTACTCCAAAAGCTTTTGCAGCTACAGGGAACAAAAATGCTATAGCGGCATTAAAGCACCAATGCGAAAACGTTCCAATTGAGCTGCCTCTTGCTCTTACATTATTTGGAAACATTTCCGATAAGAGTACCCAGATGACTACGCCCTGCGAAGACGCAAAAAAAGCGATAAACCCTACCATGAAAATAAGAAGCATATAGCCTCCAAATGCATGCATAAAGAATGTAATTGAGAACAGTCCTGAAAAGACAAACATTCCAACCGCGCCTATTAATAGCAGCATTTTTCTGCCAATTTTATCTATGACAGACATTGCCAAAACAGTAAAGACAAGGTTAGTTACTCCCACTAATACAGTTTGCATTAAAGCGGAATCGTCAGAAAAACCGGCATATTTCAAAATTGTTGGAGCATAATACATAATAACGTTTATACCGGTAAACTGGTTAAACATCCCGACGGCTATGCCGATTAATACAAGTTTAAGGTACGGCTTACGGAACATAACCGAGAGATTGGGAGTGGTTTCATTATTAATCGTTTTAATTATTTCATTAATTGTTTTATCCGTGTCCCCCTTTGGATTAACGTCTGCAATTATTTTTTTAGCTCTGTCAATTTTGTTAATTTTAATAAGCCAGCGGGGACTATCGCCTACGGTGAAAAGGAGCGCAAAGAACAAAGTAGCAGGAATACTACCGGCAAGCAGCATATAACGCCAATTGTTTTCGCCAGTTCCAATCAATACATAATTGGAAAAGAATGCCAGCAAAATACCAAGAACTATTGCCAGCTGAGCCGTGGCTACAAGCCGTCCTCTTTTTTCAGACGGAGCAATTTCCGTTATATACATTGGAGAAAGAACTGAAGCTCCTCCTATTGCGATGCCTCCTATAAAGCGCGCAACTATAAAGAATGAAAAAGAAGGCGCAAATCCCGTCCCAAGAGCCGAGAACAAAAATAATAACGCAGTAACAAAAAGCATTTTCTTTCTGCCCCATTTGTCAGCCGGCTTGCCGACAAAGATGGAACCGAATATACATCCTATCAGCGCCGAACTTACCGTCCAGCCCACCAAAACCTCTGAAAGCTGAAAATACTTTGTAATAAATGGAATGGTTCCAGATATTACAGCCGTATCAAAACCGAACAACATTCCCCCTAAAGCGGCAACGAACGTATAACGAAACAATTTGCTATTCATATATAAATCCTCACTTCAATAGCAGTTATTAATATTTAACAATTATATTTTTACAATTTTTTTGCGGCGATATCAGATTAATCAATTGGGATAAGCTTTATTTGCTTATTACTCCTTCAGTATACCATTTTGCATCATGCCCAAATAACGGAAACGAAGGAGCCGCATTCCGCAAAGGAAAGTGCGTCTTTTTTACGCTTATATTTCCGCCTGCGTATTCTACCTTTTTAAGAGCCGCACGGTTAATTGTAATTTCATATTTTTTTATTACCGTCTTGAGATGATCAGCAAGCTTTTGCTGGAGTTCATTATCAAGAAGCCTGGAATAAACTTTGTCTTTTACTTCGTCATATTTAAGAACAGAGGCTTTTTGTATTTCTAAAAGTTTAACTATTGCATAGCTGGTATCTTCAAGAAAAACCGGCCCTTTAATTTCGCCTGGTCTCATTTTGAAAATGTTTTTGCCAAGGCCGCCCCAATAATCTTCAGTTATAAAGATTCCGGGGGCGTTATCATTAATTGTTGTTTTGTTTAAGCTGTATTTTTTAGCTAAAACAGCAATGTCTTCGCCGTTTTTAATCCGTCCAGAAAGTTCTTCCGCAAGAGTTTTGTCTTTTACTATTAACGGAATTATTCTTCGTTTTTCTGGTTCCACATAGTTGTTTTTTGTTGTGTCATAAAAAGCTACAAGTCTTTTTTCATCTAAATGAATTGATTTTGTAACTTCATTTATAAAGGCATACGCAAGCAGATTATTCTTCCACATATCAGTCTGATAATTGACGTAATAGGAAGACTCATAGCCTTTTTTAACTGCCGCGTCGCTGATGTTATCCATCAGAATAATTCTCTGAATAATCTCCATCAAACCTTTTTTTAGATCGTTAGGATTTTTATAATTCATTGGATAAGGACTTACGATAAGTTTTTTCCAAAACTCGCCGGCTGAGATTGTTTTTCCGTTTTTCAGAAATATCAGCGGAGTATTTTGTTTTTCTTCAGAGCTTAATTTCTTAAATGCAATTTCCTGTTGAATAGCTTCAGGCTGAGGAGCTTTCAACTCGCCATTTTTATAGATAACGGCGTCAAGCTCGCTAACAACAAACTTATATGCGTCCGAATTTACGCTGAAGCCTTTATCTTTCATAAGTACGCTCAATTTTTCGCTTACTACAGATAATTCCTTGCGGTTTCGAATAAGTTTATCTAAAACAGGCTGCCAGTAAATAAAATTTTCTTTGGAATAATTTGGATGAGGTTCTGTTTTTTTAAGCCTGAAAATATAATACTCGTCGTCTACTTTTATCGGTTTTGAAATCTCAGTTCCTTTTAATGAGTAAACCGCATCTTCAATATTTTCCAGCGATTCCGAAAAGGCAAGTTCTTTAACTCCATCGGCTTCACGGGCTTTATTATTTTTTATATCAAGAACCGTTTTTTTTGCTTCTTTTTCATTCGGAGCCGTCCAATATTCAACCACTCTTTTTTCTATCAGCTTTTTATAAGCGGCTTTCATTTCCTCCGGCGTAATCTTTATCTGGCTCCTTACTTCAGCGTCCATCCATTTTTCATAAAGAGCTTCTTTATGATATTCGTCGATAAATAACTTCATCTGCGGCATTTCCCCAAGGTTGTTGGAAGCCGCTTCTAAAGAGAACACCGTTTCTGCAACAAGCGTACATAATATATTCTCTTTAAGTTCGTCAACCGAATATAAATTATCAGCTATAGGAACGCTGTTAAACCTGCTGCTAAATTCGTCTATTCCAATTTTCCTCCCGTTTACCTGTAAAACTATCTCGTTTTTAGTTTGACAGAATAATGTTGAAAAAGAAATTAACGCAAGTATTAATACTGTATATCCGGTTTTCGACTTAATTATTTTGTTATAATTTAATTTCACTTATTGCTTCTGATTTTTTGCGTTTATAATAAAATTATTTATTAATTATCATCTTTTTTGTTATCGCCGCCTGACCATTGTTTAACCTGTAAAAATAAACTCCGTTTGCCATAATAGCGCCTTTGTCGTTTTTGCCGTTCCAGGAGACAGTATAACTGCCTGAATTCTGATCTGAATTTACAAGTGTTTTTATGTGTCTTCCAAGAACGTCGAATATCTCAAGCTTTACGCGTCCTGATGTATTAAGCGAATACGATATTAATGTTGACGGATTAAACGGATTTGGATAATTTTGAGCGAGACTAAAACTAACCGGGGTCTGTTTTGTTTTATCGTTAACGGAAGTTACTTTTTTGGGAACTAATACTGACACATTATAAACCGAAGCGTCATAAGTATCATATTTATTTCCATCAGCAATTGTTAAATATAAATCCTTCCAGCCATTTTTAATATAAGGGGTAAGCCCAATAGATAACGTCGTTTTATTAGATGCGTCATGAACCTGAGTTCCCAGTTTGCTCCAGCGGTAAAGTTCCGTCCCGGCGCTATCAGAGTTTGACGACGCCGAAATAACATATTCATTTGCAACTGTAATATCAACTTTTATATCTGTCTGACCGCCGCAAAGATTTACTAATTGGTCGATCGGGAAATGATATACAAGTTTATCCGGCGTAACAGTCCATCTATGTGAAGCGTCTACTCCTGTTCCTTTATTTGAGCTTGCTAAATAATTTTTTTCAACGCTATTATCGTTAGTTGCAAACGTCAACGCCGAATCTCTCGGCGCCAGATTTTTTTTAATCAGAGCTATAAATTCAGTAGGAGTAACTACGCGAACTGTGCTATCGAGCAGCTTTGAACAAGTTACAATATCGTCTACAGAGTTTGTCCAAACATGCACTGGGACTAAAGTATAAGACGAGCTGGAATAGATGTTTTTTGAAGCCGCGTTTAATTTAGCAGCCAGAGAAGCCGGAGTTTCATATGTGCCGCTCCAAAGGTTATATTTCCCATGGACTACCGGTTTATCGTCTACAAACTTGATTTTGCCAGCGCCTTGGGCATAATTAGAATAATAATAAAACAAAATCCCATCAATTTGAGATTGATCCATAAAAGGCTTCATATACTGATCGCTATCGTCATTGCCAATTATGTTAACTATTCTTAAATCTGCTCTTTTCATATAGTCATTCGTCATGGAAGCAAATTTTGCCTCATTACCTAATGCATCAGGAAAAACATAACCAAGCCCGGAAGGCGAAGCGACAAAGTTATCGTTTCCTGAAGCTCCTACTACCGCATGGTCATATAAATACTTAATTGTTGTTGGCGCTAGCTCTGTTACTGCCGGAGCAATAGTCCATCCAATATTTGTTTTACCCCGGTTTGAACTTCCGTACCATTTCGGGTCGGCGGCCATGCTGTTAAGTATCCACTGAACATTATCTCCGTCTGACATAAGGAAGCATACTGTATGCGCTGATTGAGGCGGATTTGAATCAATTACTGGTTCTTTCTGCTTTACTTCCGTATAAAAATTACAGAGAGTAGACAGGTTGTTTGCATAATCAGAACAATTTACCATTAAATTATAAGGCGAAACCTGTTTAACAAGCTGATACTCGTCAAAGCCCCATCCGTATAAAACAGCTCCGCCATTATCTTTAAAGGAACTAAATATTTTTGTTGTGTTATCCGTAAAAGACGTATTCCAAAATGTCATCATACCGCCAAATACAGCCATATCCGAAAGGTTGTTCATTTTTGAATAATCATTAAAGACTAAATTTCGTTTATTAATTTTATCTTTATAATTATCAAAAAACCAATACTCGTCTTTGCCTCTCACATCTGCTAGTTTGGGAATTTTGTAATAATCAAGAAGAGATACATTTTCGGAAGTTACGGCAATTGCATTTTCAACTCCACAAAGCGATATTGCCACATTTAACGAGTTATCATTAGAATTACAAATCACGTAGCCTGGTATTTCGCTTTTAAATCTTGCGATTAAGCTCATAAAACTTTGATCATAATCTAAAAGCACCTTGACGCCATAATTATCTCGCAAATCATCCAGCCAATTTTGATTAGCAGAATTTGTAACTCTAAAAATACGCGGCTTAGTCTTGGCAAGAAGCCCTTGCAAGGTTCCTACTGTAATCCATTGGTTTGCAGTCACATAACTTTGGGTTATCCTATATAAAGTGTCAGGTCTTTTAGAAACCGGGTAAGGGCTATCAGCCATCCTAAACGGTTCCTGCGAATAAATACTGCATATGCCGAATAACAAAAGGAAAAATATTTTTTTAATCATGTTTTAATGAGCTATGTTTTTTTTGATTAATTTTACAAATTCGTCTGGAGTAACTACCCGTACGTTCTTATTAAAATAACTTATTGCCGTTACTACGTCGCTTACATTTGTAGACCATACATGAACGGGAATAAGCGAATAAGCGCTTTGAGAAGTAATATCTGTTGATAGAGAATTAATTTTTTCAGACAATGAAATTGGATCTTCAAACGTGCCTTTCCAAAGAGTAAGCCGACCGGTAATAATTGGTTTGCCATTGATCCATGTAATTTTCCCTTTGCCGCCTGAATAGTCGGAATAATAATAAAAGAAAATTGCATCTATCTGATCTTGACTTGCAAAAGGAGTTAAACAAGTCGAGCTCATTGAATTGCCAATTAAATTAACAATACTTAGATCTGATTTTTTCATAAAATCATTAGTAAGCTTAGCATAGGATTCTAACTGAGGATATACTTCAGGGAACATATAGCCTAAGCCCGAAGGGCCTGCCACAAAATAATCTCTGCCGCCGTCTTTTGTTCCGGCATTATCATAAAACTTTTTTAAGATCGTAGGAGCTACTTCGCACATAGCCGGAGAAATAGTCCAGCCAATATTTGCATGTTTGCGATATTCGCTTCCAAACCAGTTTGAGTTAAAATACAAAGTTCCAATGTCCCATTGTAAATTGTCGCCGTCCGTCAGAAGGAAGCATACTGTATGAACGTCTTTTTTAACTGTAGTGTCAATTACATGCTGTTGCTGTTTTGTTTCTACGCCAATATTTGAATAAACGGAAAGATTTGAACAATAATCTGCGGCATGCACCATAATTGAATTTTGCGAGGCTGTCTTAACAAGATTAAACTCGCCATCCCAACCAAATAAAGCCGCATTTGGGCTCAGACCAGAAAAGACTTGCGATGATATAGAAGAATTTAAAGTCCCATGATAATACATCGATTTAGCGAAAGCCGCATAATCGCCTAAAAAGTTAAGTTTATCGTTTGTTTGTAAACAAATTATATTTTTATTTATTTCGTTATTATATTTATTATAAAACGTGGCATAATCCTGATTAGTAACATCTTCTATTTTTGTAAGACCTAAATCTTTTAATGTCTGTTCATCTAAACTCGTAACCGCTATGGCTTTTTTTATACCAGACATTGATAATGCGACATACGCCGCAGGTTCTGTAAGAGTAGTAATTATATAACCGCTTACATAACCTTTAAACTTGTTTATTAACCCTTTGAAATCTGATTGATATGTATAATCCGCTCGTATTCCATAGGTTTTTTGTAATTCATTTAACCAAACAGCGTTGCCATCCGAGCCTTTGAAAACAAATATCCTTGGCTTACTTTGAGCTACTATGCCTTGCAAAGTATGGATTGCAAGAAGTTGCGAATCAGAAAAATTAGATTCATCTACAGCAAACAATGTATCAGGGCATTGCGAAACTGGATATGGGCTGCCCGATATTCGGGTAGGCGTAAAACTAGTTTGTGTAGAGTCTCCTTTATCAACAGGGTTTGAACTTGCGGTACAGGAATAGCATATTAAAACTGGGACTAAAAATGTAAACATCAAGATGTTCGATAGTAATGGCACACTTTTTCTACTCTTCAGGTAATTCACTAAATTTTTCATTTTTACACACATTTTGTTAAACATACGCCGTAAATATTAGAATAAAATTGTTTTAATAGTATTATTAAATAGTATTAAAAATGTTATTATTTAAGGAATTGCGGCAAATTCATCACTACTTTTTAAGCGGCCGCTCGTATAAAGATAACGCTTATTATAAAATCAAGTATAAATAAAAAGCAAGCGGAGATTATAATGTCTCCGCTTGCATAGACTAAATAATTACTTAAGCATAATCATCTTTTTAGCAACTTGCATTTTGTCTGCAAAATTGATTCTATAAAGATAGATGCCGCTTGCAACTTTTCTGCCGAAATTATTGTCGCCTTTCCAGGTAACCTGATACTTTCCGGCTGTTTGAACTTCGTTAACAAGAGTTTTAACTTCACGTCCAAGAATATCATAAACGGTCAAAGATATTCTTCCTGAAACTGGTATGTCATATTTAATAGTTGTTTCAGGATTGAAAGGATTAGGATAATTCTGATAAATGTTAAACTTATCAGGAATAGTAGAACTTACTTTCTTAACGCCAGCAACTACGTCCTGTAATGTTGTCAACGCTACATTCCATATAGAAGGACCCCATCCGTCTGAAGGAATACCATCTGTAAAGAACAAGTAAACATCACTCCAGCCTAAATCGAAGTAAGGTTTCAATTTTGTTGCGATAGTGATAGTATTTGAACCGTCTGTACATGGAACTCCTTTAGTGCTCCATATTGCAATCGTATCTCTTAAGCTATCAAGACCCTGAGCTACTGATACGCAATATTCATTGTTTATTTTATATGTCACGATAATATCGTCTACGTTATTTGATTTCTTCAATAAATCTGCTTTGTTGAAGCGATAACAAACATCAGAACCGCCGTCAGCCCATCTGTGGTCATTACCAACGCCTGAACCTTCGTGACCTGTTACTAAATAATTAACTTCAGAAGTAACCGCACTGCTTGGAACAAATTGATCAAATTGATAGTATCCTTGGATGGATTGTGAAATAATGCCTGCATTATAAAGAGCAGGACCCCATCCGTCTGCAGGAACGCCGTCTTTGAAGAAAAATACTACATTATCCCAGCCTGCATCCATATAGCTTTTTAGTGAATACTTGTGATAACCAAGATTTGAACCGTCTGTGACAGGAACATTTTTAACGCTCCAACGTTCAAGTTCAATCTGATTGTCTTTTTCTGATTTAGCTACAGAAACGACCCATTCATTTTGCATGTTAACATTAAAGAATAATTCAGTATTCGGTTTCATATTTGCTTTAAGAGCTTTCAAATCAAATTTATAACCAAATGAACTATTTCCGTCAGCCCAACGATGAGTGCTGTTTGAACCTGAGCCTGAGTCAGCTACTAAATAAGCAGCGTCGCCATTTGAACCTGTGCCAGGAATGAATGAAATAGGATTTGTTGTTGCATATACGCCTTTGTAATAAACGCTTATTTTATCAACTGAAGCGCCCCATCCATCTGTAGGAATACCGTCTGTTAAGAATATATATAAATCGGCTATGCCTTTTTTCTGCATTGATTGAAGAGATACTTCTACGTCCGTTACATTAGAGCCGTCAGTGCATGGGACTCCTTTTGTTGACCATACAGCTAACTGTGTCTTTAGACTATCAATACCCGATGCATATGAAACCACATATTCATTTTTTATATGAAAGCCAATATATACGTCTTGATTAGGAACAGCAGCAAGAAGTTTTGCTACATCAAAATGGTAAGCGATAGTATCTGTATTGTCTGCCCATCTGTGATTAGCGTCGCTGCTGCCCGGATACTTAGCGACTAAATAATCCTTATCGTTAGAGCCAGGAGTAATTATTTTTATATAACCTTTTGCAAGAGTATCTGTGTTAACTGCTCTTTTATCAATAAAGTTTGTTTTAAAAGCCCATGAAGAAGGGTCTATATCTATATCTGAATTTAGCCCTGTTCCAAGAGCGGCTCTTGCAGTTTTAATCTGAAACGCAAAAGGATTGTAAGCAGAAGTATCCGGTTTGTAAATTTTACTAACCGAATCTTTTACATAAATACTTGTATAAGGAATTTGTGCTTCTACATTATAACCAGTAGCGTTTTTTACTACTTTAACAGTAGCGCCAGGCACTGAACCTTTTACAATATTTGTTTCGTTTATTATAGAAGTAGCTTCGTTTATTGCCACTACAAATCTGTAATCAGGTTCAACCCTATTGCGGTATCCGCTAAGCATAGAACCGTCAGCAACTTTAATAGATTGGTGGCCTTTACTATTAAGCGAATCTGTAACAGTATAATCGCCTATATAAAATATTAAACTATCTCCGGCAACAATACCTTTAGAATCTAAGATTTGAGCGCCGACATAAATGTCATCCACGTCAAAAGCGACCGCAGCTTTTCCGCTTAAATCATTATTATCCGCAATAGTTCCTGTAGAAAAAATGTTAGTTCCGCCTTTCTGAATTGGAGTCCATGTTCCAAGAGTAGACCATTCGCTAAACGCTCCGTCTACATTAATTAAGCCTGTGTTGCTAAGAACGCAATTGACTCTGTTATTTGGAATAGATGATCTGTCTGCCTGATAATAGAGCCCTAACTCTCCGAGGCTGGGACCCATTCCGTCTTGCGGACGTCCGTCAAAGAAGCTTAAATAAATATCTGTCTGATTAAGATCAAGATACTGTTGAATTGGAATTTCGGCCCATACTTCTTCCCCGTTTGAAGGAGGCCAAGTAGGATCGTTAGTATATTGAGCTACAACTTCGCCCTGATCAGAAGAAGATATAGGAACGTCGCTGATCTTTACAAGATATTCATTCCAAACGTGAAAACGTATAGTCAACGGAGTTTTAGCCTGAACATCTTTGAATAAATTAAGATCGATATGATAAGCAATCATATTTGTGCCGTCGGCAAATCTATGATCGCCTGCGAACTGTCCCTCGCTGCTAAGGAAATACCTATCAGCTTGATTATTATCGCACCGAAATCTAAAATATGGAACCCACATCTTTTGCGCTTGTATAAAACCTGAAGCGCATAGGATTAGTACTAGAGCAAAACGTACCCACTTTTGCATAACGATTCTCCTAATAATTAATTTATATTTAGTTGTTTATGAATAATTACGATTTAATAATGCATCCTTCATTACGCATCTTAAATCAATTATAAATAAAATATCCGTAACCAATAAATAAATGTTCTAACTCCTACTCCGCTATGATGCGAATAATTAGAACGTCAAACTAACCGAAAACTGTTGTACAGAACCCAGATATTCCAGTTTCATAAAGGAATAATCAATCTGCGCAAAACTCAATTTAATTCCGCCTCCGCATGTCAAACCGAATGTTGCGTCCTTTACAAACATTGACTTATAACCTACTCTAAAAAAGATCGTATTTAGAAATCCATATTCTCCGCCCATATTAACGCTCTGCACGTTATCGTTCGGATGGATATAGTCTGCGGCTAACAAAATGCTGTGATCGTCGGCAAATTGCAGCTTATACGATAACCCAAACTTAAAACTTAAAGGCAGCGCCCATTCTTTTGTATAAAGACTGGCCATTACCTGATCATTATTGCCAGACATTGTTGCGTCAATATCATGGAACACAATTGCGTCTGCGCCCTGAATCTGAAGTTTTGAACCAAAGTTCTGAATTGCCATGCCAAGTTTAAGATTTTTCCAAGGGAGCTGATACAAAATACCAAAGTCCATAGCAATTGCAGAAGCGTTCATATGCCATATTCTTCGGTTAATATATTTGAAATTGGCTCCAAAGGAGAACCTATCGGTTATTCTTTTTGCATAACCAACGCCAAGAGCTATATCGGCCGCGTCGAATTTAGTGCCGAGACCTTCTGGCTCGTCCACTGTACGTACTATCATTTCGGGGGTGGAAAATGACGTTATTGAGGCTCCAAAGCTGCCTACGTCGCCTAAATGCAATACTGCATCAGCATTAACGTATTTCATTCCGCCGAACCAATCGCTGTAATTAAACACAACGTCGTTGCCGCCATAATTGTCAATGCCCGCAGGATTCCAGTACAAACTTGAAGCATCTTCGCCAACGGCTGTATATGCTTCACCCAGCGCAGTAGCGCGCGAACCGGCTCCAATCTGAAGGAAGGGAGCGGCGGTAGTCCCTATTTTTGAGACTCCCTGACTCCATGAAATTGAATTCCATGAAAATATTGCTAATATTATTATTATTCGCTTGAGTGTCATCAGTTCTCCAAATTTTAATTAATTATTGCGAATGTGCCGATTTTAGAACCTATACCCGGGCAATCTATATGGAACACATAAATTCCAAATGCTACTTCCAAACCTTCGCTTGTAGTAATATCCCAGGGTTCGCTTCCGTTTGCCATTAAACCAGTATGATGAAGCGTTTTTATCAAAGTTCCGTTTTGCGTGAATATATGAATCGTACATTCAGCCGGCAGATGAATAAAATATACTTTCCTTTCTCCTCTTCCCTGCAATGTAGAAGGTTTTTCCCAAGTTGCAGTCAGGACATAAGGGTTTGGCACTACGGCTATTTCGTTTAACGAAGTTCCAGCAACTTTTTTCAAATTTGTAGCTGTAGTGTTTACTTGGAAAATATCTTTTTTACCAAATGGACTATCGCTTACAAAATAATATTTGTCCCCCGGTTGTGGAACAATTGGAGTAACTGTAGAATCTACAGGAGCAATAAACTGGAGCTTCCACGCCTTTACATATTTTTTCTCACTTGTTAAAGCAAGAACAGATATTTCGTCGCCTATGCCAATTTTATTATCTCCATTTACATCCTTCGAAAAAAGGAAATCAAGCGTGTCTAGCGTATTGGTATCATATAATTTGAAGTAAACCTGATCTGTTTTCTTAAATGGATGATATGCAGGCGCATCTGTTACTTCAAGAGTGAAATTAGCAGGAATAAGACCAGTAGAGCCTTGTAGTATTACTGCCTGAAGATTTGTTTTAACTCCTCCCGCCCAGTCTGACGAAGCCAAAACTTTTTTTAAAGTCGGCTTTACATTCTGGAAGTTTAGCTGCAATCCATCAAATATTGTCGACGGCCACGTGCTGACTGCACTACCCGACGTATCAGTTGGGAGCGTGTATTTATCAATCAATACTGCGCCAGTTGTTTTATTTGTAACGCTGTACTGTGTAGTAATTCTTTCTCCAAGCGTATTTACCGTATCTACAAAAGTTATTTCATACTTATTTTTGTCTAGAATTTTATCCGGATCAATCGCATCCACTTTTATTTTTCCCGTAGTTCTTGAACCCGCAGTCTGCTTAACATATCCATCATTATCTGCATCGGTATGCCCTGCATTATAGTTGGTCGCCTGCGCATTTGGAGTCACAATTGCAGTGTTTTGGCTTTGGGACACAAGCGTTCCATAATTATATGTAAACGAGAATGGACTTTCCGAAGGAGACGCCTCAACAAGATTTCTGTCGTCTAGCCCTGTATAATAGCCTTTATCATAAGCTACTATTGCATAGTAGTACGTAACGCCGTTTTTTGTTGTAGCGTCTTCATAACTGTACTGAAGACCGCTGTCGTCGCCCATATAATAATGTATTCCAGTAGAATATTGCGAACCCATTTCCGAACCTAAGGCTACCGGGTGCATTCCTTTAACTCCGTCCACAAGATCAAACTGAGCAGTAGGCTTATAATAAGTTATATTGCCATATCCGTCTGTTATTACCTGAGCTTCTGTCAATTGAGCGTCAGTTCCTCTATAAATTCTATATCCTTCAAAGTTAAGACCATAAACAGGGTTTACAGATCTTTCAGCTAAGTTATTCCAATAAAGAGTTACCTTATGATCGCCAGCAACAGCTTTCAATTTTGGCTGTAACGGCGGTTTAGTAAATTTATAGTTATAATTATATATGTTTTGCGAAGTAATTGCGTTTCTATAAATTGTTTTTTCGTCAGCTCCGAAAATCCAGCAAACTGAAAATCTCTCTGTCTGCTTTACTTTTAAATTAAAAGGACCAGAAGCGAAAACCCACAGGTTATTTTGATCCTGAGCCGGGGTCTCAAAAGTACCTGGCTGAATTAGCGTCCAGACTCTCGACTCCTGGTTTATTTTAATAGATCCGTATAAAGGAGAATAAAATGATGTTAATCCAATCTGATCGGACTCGTCTTTATCAAGCGTTCCAAAATGAGGCTCGCCCTGATCCGGTTTCCCGTTGCCTTCTGTTCCGTCTGCATCTGGACCTACGTAATTAACGTCCGTTGGTCCGATACCATCTGAGCCAACATCGTCAAATTCAGGATCCCAGTTCCCATTTTCATCGCCAGTCCACCAAACGCCGGATTTTACTGCCGGGACGTCATTTATTGTTTTGTAGCCATAAAATGAAAGGAATTTGGTAGTATCGCATCTTGCAGAAAATTCCCTTATTATATTATCTTTACCAGTAAATTTAGTGCCAGCGCCGTTGTCTCTTCTTTCGTCAATAAGACCGTCCCCATCATTATCAATTCCGTCGTCGCTATTGCCGGGACTCTCCAAATATTTCCAGCCCATGTATCCAGGTAACACATCTGTATATTTTGTCCAGATACCCTTATCCTGATATGCATAAGCCCAAACCATATTCTGGGATCTGTCATAATTATCCATATCGTTAGTGCTGCCCAGTCCGCCGGGATGCGTATCGGCAAAAGCGCCAAAATAAATATTTTTGTTATATGCGGTTTCGCCAATATTTGTAATACGGAAATGGATAAAAATCTGATCCTGCGCCAAAGGATTAACCCACTGGAACAAGCGGGTTTCACACTGCAAACCTAAGCCGCGTTTTGTAGTATCGCTTGCAAAAGGATAATAAGGATACTCTGAATTGTAAAAATCGTCAGTCACATACATAGCTTCATCGTCTGCATTAAACTGATTTTTACCAAAATAGCCATTCCATGTCCCGTCCCATGTATTGTCTTTACCCGGCCATGTAGCCGGCCATGTTGTAGCATCAGAGCTGTGAGCTATATATGAAGTCTTATCAACTGTTCCATCTGAGCCAGTAAACGACCTATTTTCATTAGCATAACCCGGCAAAGGATTCCACCAGTACTCAGTCCCATCAGGAGCTTTATTAGCATCTCCACCAAAAGACTCAGAGATTACATGATACGTTTTTCCGTCTGCGCCGGTAACTTCGGCCGCTACAAGCATTGTCATTTCGAGAATATGACCATGTCCAGTGCCTTTAGGCCAAACGCCGGAGTAAGGATCGCCGGATTTACCAAAGATGCCCCAATTTCCAAGTATTGACTCCACTCTGTTAGAATTCATTACAAGCGTTTTTCGGTATATTTTTTGCCCTCGGTTCGGGTCTATATAAATACCGTCTGAAGTTTGCGCGTTAACTAGAACAGGAATGGAAATACTAATCACAACAACGCAAAAGATCAAAAACTTTTTAATTCCCATTATTTCTACCTCGATTTATTGCTTATTAAAACTCGATATTAAAGATTAACTGAAAAACCAACTTTAACTAAACGCGGTCTTGGCTGCGACGATGGATCAAATCTGTACTCATAAAGCGAATTCAGATAATTAAGTTTTGAGTGCGCAGAAAGTTCCAGCTGCGTCAATTGAGGCATATATTCGTCCAAAGTCTGGTCTAATAGATTTTCTACTTTCATAAAAATTTGCGCAGTTATACCAGCTACAGTTATATTTTTATAGCATTTAAGATCAATGTTAAATTGTTCTTTTCTTCTGCCTAAATTAAGCAGCTGCGTATTTTCAGTTAAACTGTATGAAGTAGTCGGCGTATACGGAGTGCCGGAGTGTACCTGCGTAATAGCGCTTACGCCCCAGTCATCGCCGCTTACATTTACAACCCAGTTAAGCACGTGTCTCTGATCCCAGTTAAGAGGCACAAGCGTTTTAGTCGACTCGTCTTTATTAGCCGCGTCATAAAAAGCCTGTTTTGGATCAGAACCGTTTCCATCAGCCACCTGATAAGTATAATCAATATTGGAAGAAAGCAAACCTGTCTGAAGCAGATCAAGAGCTAATGTAATGCCCCAAACAGAACCATAGTCTTTGTTTGTATATTGACCGTAGTCTACAATGTCAAAAGTTTGGTAAAGAGAAGCGCCTGCTAGATTTCTGATGTCTTTATAATAACAGGTCGCGTTAAGTATAAGAGAAGGGTTTAGTTTTTGTTGAATACCGATTTCATAAATAGTCGTTCTCTGAGCGTCTAAATCCGCATTTCCTACAAAGGATGAAAATGTTCCTGTGACTTTATATCCAGGATTTTCATATAAACGGCTAAATTCTGGTATCTGGAAAAACTCGCCATAAGAAGCGTGAATAGAACCGCCGTCAGAAATAGGGAAGGCCAACCCTATACGAGGGCTGAACTGCTGTTTTGCTTTTACCCAGCGGTATGCTTCATCAAAGGATTTTCCTCTTTTGTTTGAAGGATCGGTCATATCTCTTGGCACATAACTTTTTGCATCAAAATAATCGTATCTTACGCCTGCATTAACGATGAAATCTTCAATTTCGATCTTATCCTGCAGATATCCGCTAAGTTCAAGCGGTTTTTTATCATAGTAATTATGAGCAAATGAAGTAGCCGCATCGTCTACTTGTAGCTGCCAGTGTGTGGCTTCTTCTCTTCTTACTGTAAACGACTCGTCCTGCAGCTCATGCGTCCTATATTCAAAGCCCATCTTCAAAAGATGCTGGCTGTGAATCTGATCGGATATATCGTATTTTATTGCCAGAGTATGGCTTTTATTATATTGGAATGACGGATCAACTGTGCCAACTCCAAAAACGTCAGATGGAAGATCTACCTGTTGATGTATTCCGATGTTATATCTTGAATCGTACGGGTCTTTGTATTTTGACCGTTCATATTTGTAAGTATAATAGGACAATCTGAGTTCCTGAACTATATTAGAACTAATAGTGTGAGTCAATGATAACAAATTGTTCATTCCCCACGATTCGCTTGTAGGAATATAGTCGGGTTCATATTTATAATAATGATTGTATCCCTGCCCTTTAGAATAATTAGCCGAATAGCCATAAGACGCTTTCAGTCTTGGGGCAAGAGCCGAAGTAATTTTTCCCTGAAAAGTATAACCGTTAGAACTATTCATAGAAACAACTGAACCGTCTCCTGTAGACTGTACTACCCAGTAGTTAGGATCCGCGCTGTTAAAATTACAAGTATCGCCAGGGGTGTGGTTCTTTTTGCCATATAGCCATCCTTCTTCATCATAAACACGGAAGGAGGAAAAGAAAGTAGTATTATTAAGAAACGGAACCGGCCCTTCAAAAGAACCTTCAGCATATTTTTCGGCAAGAGGATTGATTTTATTGATATTCATAAAAATATCATCATGCCCGGAAATAAAGTCTCCGGAATAAGCTGAAATAGATTCCTTATAAGACTTTCCGCCTTCTTTTGTTACAATGTTAACAATACCAGACATTGCCCGCCCGTATTCGGCATTGAATGTGCCGCTTATAACTTCGAGCTGTTGTACAGTATTATTTTCTATAGAAACGGCAAGACCGCCGCCAAACGGATTACTGACTGAAATACCGTCTACAATATATTCGACCTCTGCAGATCTGCCGCCTCTTAAGTGCATTCCGCCGCCGGCGTCTTTTGTCATACCAACTTGCAGAGAAAGAATATCGTTTAATGTTTCAACAGGCATTTTTTGAATTTCGCCTGCGCTGATTTGTTGGGAAGTAGCAGTCAAATCTTTTATTATTCCTTCCTTCTTTGCAACAACTTCTACTTCGGCAGTTTGAACTCCAACTGGTGAAAGTGAAAAATCTACGTGAGTAGTTCTATCAAGATTTACCACAACTTCCTTTTCGATTACCGACTGGTAACCAATAAATGAAGCTTTAATTTGGTACTTGCCAGGAGAAACGTTGAGAATAAAGAAAGAACCGTCAACATCTGAAGCGGCTCCCAAAGATGTATTTAAGATCAAAATATTTGCCCCAATTATGGGTTCACCTGTTCTGGCATCAACAATCTTTCCCGATATTTTGCCAGTTGTTCCGGCAAAAATAGTATTCACGGTAAGAAATATGATCAGGCTCAGAAATAGAGTAATTTTTCGCATCAATAGCATCTCGATTTTATTTATGAATATTAATTATTTAGTTAAATTACTTACGAAAATCTGACACTTTACTATTGAAAGGACTAAAGCTAACTGTATCTATGTATTTGTTGCATTTTGCAATATTCACTATTGAATAGCATCTATTCAGCAAATGCTTTTATATGTATATATACAATATATTACGTCCTTTTTAATTTTCCAAATTATTTTTTTGCTAATATTTTTTGGCTCCTTGTAGCGATACGACTGTAGATTATATATCCGAATAAAACGCGGCTGGCATGTATATTGTATATATACTCTTGAAGCAGAAGATCGTCCCTAATCAAAAAAGGGATAAATAGAATATCTATTTATCCCCTGTAATTTGACTAAATGAATAGAGATACTTAAAGACTTATTTTGAAGGTGTAGAGCACAGATTTATTGACAAATCTAATTACAAATTATCAAAAACCAACAAATAGGATTTAGCATCTGGTTTATTTAATTCTTTAAAGAACGCAGCTTTTACTAATTCTCCTGATAAAACCCTCCCTTTCCATCAGGAAGAATAAGCTTCGGCTCAATTTTTACGTGGACTATGGGAGCGTTTGGATCTTTTATTTTATTTATTAGTATCTCCGCCGCTTTTCTGCCCATCTCATCGTTGAACTGCTCAACTGTTGAGCACACAGGCATCTCGTAACTGTTGTTATATCCAAATATATGGCAGTTTTCAGGCAGTTCAATATTGTTGTCCTGCAATTTCTTTTGGAACTCAATCACCATTAAATCGTGGTTAAAGCAAATTCCAAGATTTTTATACATTGAGCAGTACTTAAGAAAATTATCAGACAGCTCTTCATATGACATAATGAGCTCCTGCTCTTCGCTTCCGTACAAAATCTGAATGGCTTTTTTATAACCTTCAGTTTTTTCGATAGACGAAGATACTGTACGCAGCACTTCATCAGGTTGAATGTAAATAATTCTATCGCAAAGTCTATTATATTTAAGATAAGAGCACACTTTCATCATGCCGTCTGTATTATTGATTACTACGTAATCAGTATCTATTTCCGGCACATATCTATCTATCAAAACAAATGGGATTTTCCTTTCTTTCAGTTCAACTATGTGGGAATAGTTTGTCCTATAGTGATCTTCAAGAAAAACTATTAAACCGTCTATTTTTCTGGCGATTAGCTTCTCAATCGTTTCTTTTTCTTTTTCGTGGCTCATATTAGAAATTGCGACAGTAAGGCTGATTTTTGCTTTTTCTAGACGATGCCTTACTCCTGCAAGAACGTCAAGAAATATCTTATGGGAGCTGAAACCCTTTGGAATGATTAGCGATACTTCTTTTACGCTTACCTGAGGGACGCTCCTGTCTACAAATACGCCTTTCCCTTGTCTCTTAGTAATAAGTCCTTCCTGTTCCATTTCAATCAAAGTTCTGTTTACTGTAGCATAACTATAGCCAAGATTTTTTATTATATCTCTCACAGTAGGAAGCTGATCATTCTGTTTAAGGTCGTTTTTATCAATATATTCTAAAAGCTCTTCTCTCAAAGCTTCGTATTTTTTTTTACTGCTATTTTTCTCGCTCATTTACATGCCCTTAATATATTTGGTCATTTTTTCGCTACATTTTCGTTTAATCTAATCTTATAAATTATATAAGCTATAAGATCGTCACATTATTTATTATTCGCCTTTAATTTCAGCGGTTTCTTATATAATTTTAGTCTTTGGGGGCAGGTTTCGATACCAAAACCAATACATCCCGGTAAGACAAAAAACAAATACGCCCAGATTTATATAGAACTCTCCATATGATCGAATCATAAACTGCATTGGCAAAAGGAATAACGATACCTGCCAGCCAAGCGTAAACGGGACTGCAATTAGTTCGTTTTTATGTTCCTTTTCCATAGCTTTTCTGACATCCGGAGCTAATCTTTTCTTATAAGGCTTCCAAAATCCAAAGGGTCTTGTGCTTTTATAAAAATTTTCAACTACTGCGTCATCGGCAGGTTTTGTTAAATACGTGCCAATAATTGTAGCAATTAACGATACAAAACAAGCCGCGCTAAATTCCTGCCATTCAGGCGCATGAGGAAAATATTTTGCGCATAGGACAGCCATAATAATCCCAACTGTTGTGCCAATAGCAAACCCACCGCCATTATACCGCCACCAATAGAATTTTAACATTGCCGGTATTGCAAGACCGCCGCCAAGTCCCATAATCAGCCAACCCCAAATCTGGTTTATACTATGCAAATTATAAGCAAGTATATAACCGGACGAAACCAGCGCTACTGTAAAAAAATACGAGGCCAGGATTAATTCTCTGTTGTTTGCCTTCGAGCGGAAATATCGCTGATAAATATCCTTTGTAAAATATGCCGTAGTGGTATTTACATTTGAATTGAACGACGACAATGCAGCTGCAATAAACGCTATAAAAAAGAACCCGCGAACCCCTATCGGTATGTTAAATAAAATGACCGCAGGAACAATTCTTTCTGTATTTATCGTTCCGTCAAAACTCACCAGATGGAGCTTTGACTGCCAATCATCTTTTAACATCCCTTTTAACCCGTTAATTAATTCTGCCGGGTAATTGCTTGGAAAGTTCATTATATTCGTTAAAGATTCAGTCCAATTCTCTCTTGTAACATTATGAATATGGGCTTTAATCAGCACAGCGACTTGCGTTATAATTGTTTGATCCGGGAAGAGCCCGTTTACCAGAAATATTCCAAGCACGGCAAAGCCAATCATCATAGGCCACCTGAACATCATAAGAGAGGCCCACAAAAAACTTAATGTGCCGCACTCCCGTTCGTTCCTGGCGCCAAAATACCTGGGATCAGCTCCAGCCGATGAAATACCGAAGAAAAAATTTCTTAACAGGTAAAAAAACGCAAACAACGTTAAATCCTGATATGCCTCATAACCTTTGGGCATTTTAACTTTCCAGCTTAAAAAAGAACGCGTCCACTCGTCATTACCTGTAACTTTTTCTGCAATTGCAGAAAGGTTTTCGCTTCCGCCTATTTTTGAATATGCCATTGCAGAAATCAGGATAATCATAGTAAATAATATTACAGATTGGAATAGATCCGTATAAACCACGCCATAAAATCCCGAAATCATTGTATATATGGTTGCAATTGCAATCATAAAAAGAGCGCAAGTTTCCGGCGAATACGGGAAAAACATTGACGTAAAAATGCCAAGCGCTTTAATTATATATGCCAGCATGCCAATTGTGGTTAAAATTACCGCCACCAGCGAAAATATTCGCGCAAATTGACCGCCCCAATCGCTTCCAAACCGGTATTCCATCCATTCTGCTCCGGTCATACATTTTGATCTGTAATGCCATTTGCCCGACCAAAGCAACATAAAACTAAGAATAAGAACCGCTCCGCCTCTGAATTCTATATATAATCCTCTGGGACCAAGCATATAAAGAAATGAAACTATAAGCATGGTTCCGGCCATATCAATAAATGAAGACATTCCTGAAATGCCCATTGCCCACCAAGGGACTTTATTAGCTCCTAGAAAATAGTCTTCTAAGCTTTTTGACGCTTTTTTCTTTAGAAAAATGCTTAAACCAACAAGAATAGCCAGATATAACCCAATTACCATGAAATCTATAAGATTTAGGTACTTCATTTATGCCCTATTATTATTCGTATGTCCGGATTTCCGGTAATTTTACAATATATAGACAATAGATTCATTTAAATTTAGCAAATAAATTGTATATATGCAATCACAAGTCTGGTTTTTGTGATATATACATTAGCTTTACGGCTTCAAAAACAAAACAAAAGGACGTATTTCTGGACGTTACTACCCAGTTATTTGAAAGCTTGGCATGCATAAAGATTTTTGGGGAGGGAGGAACTTTACCGTAAGAAATAGGATACGAAAAACCCCTAAGCCGTTATATACTTAGGGGTCTTGCGGAGAGACAGGGATTCGAACCCCGGAAGGACTTGCATCCTTAACGGTTTTCAAGACCGCCGCATTCAACCACTCTGCCATCTCTCCGTTGAATTTTACGTTTTTGCTTTTTACGGCAAAACCATAATATATTTTAGTTTACAATAATAATTAAAATTATTTTAATTACAAAACCATTTTTCTGTTTTTTAAGCTTACGACTTTATTAAAAAAGCTTTGCCGTTTCTTTTTTTATCTCGTCTAATTTTTCGCGGCTTATAAATACTTCGCTAAAAATCTCTATCAGGTTTTCTTTTGTTATTTTATTAAAGTCTTTTTCTAATGGAGTTATGCATACGCCGCCAAGGTCTACAGAGGCCGGACTTAATAATATCTGGTCTTCTCCTTCGCGGAAGTAGTGCGACGGGCGATGTTTTTCTCTCAATAAAAACAAAATACGCCAGCCTTTTTCGCCATAAAAAGCGAGTATATTAAGCATGGGTTCCGCCTCAACAGCGGCAATTTCTTTATATTTATCGTAAAACTTATCTAATGCAGCCGCTAACGCAGCCTTATCGGCAGACTCGAATGAAATCATTTTTCTTAAGGTATCGTCTATTGCAGTTATTGTTATATCGCCGCCTGCATAAACTGGCTGGCCAAATTTACTCTTCAGATTTTCATACTCGCCGTCTATAGGCATAAAATTTTTATCGCCAGCCTGAAAATGGAAGTGGTCGGGAGCCGAAGCGCCGCATTTAGGTCCGTTGTAAAAAACAGTATAGTATTTGCTTAAATCTTTGCTTATATCAATCAAGGCCGGAAAGGCTCCTTTTATAACCTGCGGTTTGTGCTCCAATCCAGGTATTGTAAAATGTTCTGGGAAGATAGGGAAAGGATTACATAATACAATATATTTTTCCTGATACAATATTCCTTTTTGCGCCGGAGGCAGATTCTGCGGACACAAAAAGCATTTTCTTTCTTTTATAGATTTTGGATCGACTTTTGCCGCGGTAGATACCATTCTGCCGGGATTAAACTGAACTTTAATGTCAAATCCTTCAAATTCAAATTTTTTAACCTTAATCGATTTCAGGCTTTTATTGCCCGAAGCTAAAAGATCCCACTCAATTATTTGTTCGGCTAAGAGTTCCTTTGCCGCATCGCCCAGATCTGAGCTCTTAGGTTTAAATATATTTTCCATCATCTCATTATATTATTAAAAATAAACAACAGAAAAATAAGCATTTAAAGATAAAAGCAAACTTTTATATCTATCTTAAAATTTTTATATTCACTTAACGTTTTATAGGCATTATCAGCCAGATTATATTTATGAAGATTTTAAATTATATTTACGATATTATTGAAAAACGGGGCGCAGGCTATTTTATCCTGATTGACCCGGATAAAATTCCATTTGAAGAAGCGGGACGTTTTGTAAAAATATGCGAAGAATCAGACGTTGACGCCTTTCTGATTGGAGACAGTCTTACGATGAACGGAGGCTTTGATAAATATATAATTGAAATTAAAAAAAATACGTCTAAGCCGGTAATAGTGTTTCCGGGCGCAGTAACGCAGGTTTCGGCTTCTGCGGACGCCGTTTTCTTTTTATCTGTGGTCAGCGGAAGGAATCCGGAACACCTGATTGGCAAACATGTTTTAGCCGCGCCAATGATTAAGAACGTCGGTCTTGAACCGATACCTGTTGCGTATATGCTTATTGAATCAGGCTCTGTAACTACGGCTCTTTACATGAGCGGCAGCCAGCCTGTGCCAAGAAACAAGCCGGAAATAGCGGCGGCAAC
>WSSedL1CaDRAFT_10000295_pt1 | contig 35032 bp, 27 predicted proteins | sample WetSurSL1Cattail_FD_9464 | JGI IMG/M metagenome (IMG submission 9464)
GTTCTTCGGCCGCCATTTCATTTGTAAAATTTCCATTCTTGGATAATAAAGCACTCCGAAAGTAATCGATTAAATCCTCTTCCGTAATCGTATGAATGGTACCGTAGGTACATTTCGTTCCTGATTGTGTAAGAGAAATATACGCATTTGCCTGAATTGTATCCACTATTTCGCCTAGAACCATAATTACGCCGTTTGTTTTCTTCTCAATGTTAATTGCATCAATGATACTAACCTCATCAGTCGAGCGAAATGCCACTGTACTGAGATTTGGATACAGTACATTCAGCCATAATTCGAATTCGGCCTCTGTAGTCCTTATCTCAAACCTCTGATCCATAAACTGAAAAATGCATTTCAAGAAAGTTGTTTTCCCTGATCCCTGATCCCCTGATATGATGATATTTAGCATCCCCTTTACCATCCATATTACAGTTTCTTTAACGATGCTATAGTTTTTATCAATGATCAGCTTATTTATATCCAGTGCCTTCACACTATCAAATTTTCTAACAAAGAAAGCCCAGCCGGAGGTAAGCTTCGGTCTCGTTACAACGACACGACTTCCGTTCCTGAGATACGATAATTTATATCCGTTCGATGAATTCAAGTGTCCTACGTTGTCATAGAGATATAGATTTGTACATACTCTGATTAATTCAGCTTTACTTCTAAAGCTTAAAAACGAAAAGTGAATGGGTTTTCCATGAAGGATAATCCAGACACTCTCGTATGACTTGGGTACCGTTATATCTGAGGTTTGCATGATTTCCTCCATATAATTATACTGCTCATATGTCAAGCCACTATTTCCGGCAGATATACCATCTATAGATTTTTGATAAATCAACTCATCAACTACTCCAAGCCCATAAACTTCTTGAAAGACTCTCTGAGTAACAACAGCCAGCTTCAATACATAATTTAAATGTATTGAAAACTCTCTGTAATACCGGCTTATATCATCTTTGTCAACCTCATAATATACTCCGTAATTATTCAGCTTGTCTTCCTCAAACTTGCATAATTTATTCAGATTGCCAAAGGCCTCGAAGCCATCTTTCTTTATGTATATCTGCATAAGTATGTCATATTTGTCCTGACCGGTGAGCATATCCGGCTGATCAAACGGAATAACAAAATCAATTGTTTCTTCATTGATATTCAATTTGCTTTGCAACAGATCTTTCACATAAGAGAGCATAAAAGCTTTTTCGCCCGGATCTCCCTGCGCGCATGATCTTACCGCCTTAGTTAGTCTTTTTTTGTTCTCTTTTCTCTTTTCCATTTCCGTCTTACTTATATATAAAGATGTCAGGTTCTGATTTACATTTTCATTGATCTGAGTTTTGATGTTCTCACACAAATAGGGAATGGAATAAACATTTATTTCGTCAACCTTCGCTTCCTGATCCAGGTCTTTTTTATAATGATAAAATGCTGTTAGGGCTACTGCAGTAACACTACCGGCAATTAAGATGGTGTTTTGATCCATATTCATCTTAAAATCCCCTTTCTTACCTCCTGCTTCTTACCGGCTAATTTAATTATTTTTTCTGTGGCACTAATTGACTTCATCATGAAATAATTATTATCACTCAATTTACTGCAATTTATATTTTTTCGGACGAACTCTACAACGCTGCTCTCAATTTGTGCATCCTTAAACTTAGTATTATATGGTATCACTCCCGAGTTGCTTACATTGATTTCTTTATACCTTTTGCGGATATTATTAATGTTATATTTGCTGTCACAGTCATAGGACCCAAACAAATAAAACACTCTATTGTTAATTGAAGGTTTAAAGGAATGAAAAAACGTATCTATAACTCCTATGTTCTGACTTAAGTTGACTACAACCACGGCTGCATCGTCCATTAATTTTTGGGACAGATCATTTCTCGAAGGACTTGCATCTACTATAACAAGGTCATAATACTTATCAACTTCCCTGATCAGTCTCGGAGCTATCAGTCCGATTTCATCCTCAAAATCCTCCCTGTTAATTTTTGTTGTTCCGGGTAACAGGCTGATAATCGTTTTCGGTAGTGATATACAACAATTTTCAATTGTTTTTTGACTAATCCGTTCCGCCTTAAACCTTTTAACCAGAGCATCAATCCCGACATCCATAAAAAATTCCGAGGCACTTTTAGAATTACTCTGTACAAGAGGAGCTTCCAGGTTGTTATAATTAAAATGCGTTTGCGTTAGGATACACTTTTTCTTGTCACGAATCCCGCTTAAAAGAGTAAATATGAGCGTATTACTTGTCGATGCAGATTGCCCGTGCACAGGTGACCAGAATACTATCTCCATATGATTATTTTCCCCCCTTGGCAGACTTATAAGCATTATTAAGTGTCTTCTTAGATATATCCGGATATAGCAGTTTGATTTGCTTTAACAGATACTTTTTAGTCTTTCTGGAAACACTGCTAAACCTTATTGACTGATAATGTTGGCACAATAAAGCATTCTCATAGTCATATTCATCAAAATCTATGTAGTCAATATCTTTATCGCTACCCAGTTCTTCAAATAAGTGACTTGGAACATCAACATCAATTACGTTTCTTACCAGCAAGCTATATTTTTCACAGTTATTATGCTTCATCAATGCAATAATCTTTTTCATGTTATGTAGATATAAATCAGTGGTAAAAACTATTCTGCGGTACTCTGCTTCCGGAACATAAAATCCATAAGATATAAAAATATCATCATATAGTTCAATCAAGTCAGTCGTGAGTGCCATTATTGCAAAATCAATATGACGATAAGTAATTGGATGAATGAATGGATCCATTCCCAAAGGCATTGGAATAGTAAATTTTAGTGCTCCTAAATCCGTATTTTCTAGTATCAGCACTTTTCTTTCCATTTTTGATAATATCCTGGCTTGATATAATATCAGGTCAAAGCACTCAATCCCGGCATATGCCACAATATTATTCGCCATAATCAGCTTCACCCTCTCTTGCGAAATATACATAGTTATCTGGTTTTGCATCTCCCAGCTCGGCGCCTGCATCCGGATCTACTGACCCTAGATCTTCCGGTAGAGGTATTATCGTAGGTGATGGTGTTACAGCCGATTCATCATTATTTTTTGTATCGGTATCAGTAGTTTTCTCCGAAGAAAATTCGTAATCAGATACATTCCACCCCTTTAGTGCTTCCTCTGTTTCCAGACTTGCAGCCAGTCTGTTTTCCAATGATTTTCTTATTGTCTTATTCAATTCCTGGGAACATCTATCCACGATATTCGGGTCCTTTTCAAGAAAGGACAACACCTGAAGACTAGGCGTATAGGTAACGGCTGAAGCCTTTTGTATACTTGGTTCGATATACTTTGTGGTAATCAGTTCACCTGAATATGTCCCTGCATCTACAATAGCAGCTGACATTCTTAACAGATCTTCTTCACTAAGCCAGAAAAAACAAGTGGCACTCTCCGGCATTATTCCTTTCATAACTTTTTTTGATAGGACTACGTAAAGCTCTCCGTTCGGATAACAAATCAGAACATCAACCGTATCATTATTCATAATGTTTGAATTAATATTGATAACCTTATATTCAATTTCCCTAAGCTCATCTGAAATCGACTGATCTGTCAGCATTGTATTGAGGATCTGTGTCCCTGCCGGAATATCAATTAGCGTCGTCATTCCGATTTCTTTTTGTGATATGTAGGTGCCTATTGGCTGAGAAGAATAAACGGTTTTTTCCTGAGCCATATTCTTCGTAAGGATTTCCCCCTTATTGATATCTGTTAATGCAACATATACACTCCTTTGATTATCACTCATATCACAATACGCGCTACTTAGGAGCGCCTGATATTCACTTCTGATCTGGCCGGTTATGACAACCGAAGTAAAAGAAGCTGCTCCACCAATCACGATCAAACAGATGAATGCAACAATAATGTACTGTTTTGTCGATCTTTTCAATCTACGATATAATTTCATAAAGCACCTCGTACAAAGTATTTTATCATTAGGAAATATATCGATAAACCTACCGATAAAACCAGCAGATAAATCAATATGATCCTGCTTTTATTGTTTCTCCGGTTCCTTTCAGACTTTCTGATTCTTCTTTTCAGATAGCCGTCTTCCTGCCATCCAATAAAGTACAACAGACAAATATATAATATTCCACTTGAGAATATGATAAGTAAAATACGCAGTAACATTACTTGCAGCACATGGATAACTCCTTCTGCTTCACATTAAATTCAGCTCTTTTTATGATTGTGTATGCAGCCTTTTTAATGGAATAAATAAATGCAAAGTTTGGATTGTCTTTCAGACAGGAATAATACCGATAGATAAATTCAACAACAGAACCGTATAGATATGCGTCTTGATAAGCTAGGTTACCGGGAATTGCAATGATGCTCTCCAAAGGTATTTGATATCGACAGGATATTCTCTTGGTGTTTAGATTGAAATGGTAATCATAATCGCTTATAATAAATACTGCCTTGGGAATAATGGAGGAATAATTAGAAAAGAAATCATCAAGAATATATTTTTGTTGGCATAAGTTCACAACAATCAGATCAGCTTCTTCAAGAATTGTTTTTGTACTAAGATTATTATGACTTGCCGTATCTATCATACAGATATCAGCATTCTCCTCCAACATCCGGAGCAAGGACATAAAACAGCGGTCAAATTCATAGTCAAATATCTCGTTATGTATCGTTTTGCTTTGTGGGATATAGTAAAGATGTTGATTGATAATTTCCTTAAGATGGGATTGCAGAGTAGAAGAAGTATTGTTTCCACGGTAGATTTTCCTCAATAATCCTTCCATACCGCTACCGTCATAATAATTTGTACCCACCTCATTACAGAGATTAATATGACTTGCTCCGTTAAAAGCCTTGCCCAGATTATTATTGCTTAATCGATTTTCAATTAATATTACAGAGTATGGATAACGGAGAACACCTGCAATGCTGACAGCGGCTAAATTAGCTGAAACATTACACTTTTCACTCGCATTACTCCAGAATGCTATTTTCAATGAATAACCTCCTTATAATATAATATTTAAAATTGGGGTTTATTACGAATACAGATAAGTGAGAAGACAGATTAGTTTTATAAGATATATTTATAATATAGCAAAATACATTATATGTAAACATATTTGTGGAGTTAAAGTTTAACATATTTTTCGTCGTTTTTTGTATAACATTAACATATTATGGCGTACACTCTAGACCAAGTGTAAACCGATTCAATCGCAGAAGTTTAGATACACCTGTTTTTGATAAATTGCTCAAATGCTGCACTACCTCATCTTATTTACAAGTATCTGAGCTTTGTATATAGTCATTCTTTTTAAATAATCAATTTCTTAGTTTATGAACCTTAATTAGCTGGTTTTGCTTCGATATTAATGACAGAAATATTTCATCATAATTAGGAAATACATAAAAATCAATTATTGCATCCTTCAAAACGACACTGTCCTGCGTTCCCGATTCACTCATTTGATGAAGATATGAATTATCTTTGTCAATATAGTATATTGTCTTTTTATCATAAGCTATAAACGTTGCTGCACGGCTATGAAGTGACTGATTCTTATGCCTAATCAAATCATAGGAATATATACAGCTATTATCTCTGCGATTTATATAATATATTTTGGAATCTGATATAACAAAGAACTCTGTAGCAATATCCGACACGATAGCACTCTTACTTGCAGAAACATTATATTTTACAATTTGCAGGGAGTCATTGATATAATAGATATTTGTTCCATCAAATGCCACGCTCTTCATTGATGCAACACTGATTATTTTATCCTTTTTCCCTGTTCTGCGACTAACTTTCCAAATCTGATTCTGTGTAATGAAATAGATCGATTTTTCATCTAAAAAGAATCCAGTAATGCTCATATAAAATCGAGCACTATCATCCTCTATGTTCTGTAAACCCAAAAACTTCTTTTTTATGCCATTAGCATTATCCTCATATACTAATGTATCTGTAAAGTCTTTTGTATTTAAACGAACGATCCGAAACTTATCATACGCCTCATATAATCCCCGCTCGGAATAGTCTTGGCTAAACATCATGTAATATATGTAATCGCCTTCGGAAAACAACACATTTGATATGGAATAATCTTGTTTATATAGATCCTTAACAAGACTTTGTTCTTTCCCATTTTTAATATTAAGCATGCTAAACGGGTCCTTCACATCTTGAATATCTGCATAAAATATGTAATTATTACTTTCCGCATAATGATTCAATTCAGAATTAAATTGATAATGAACTTCTTTCGTTGAAATTTCTCTAATGTACCAGAAAGAACATCCCAATCCAATCAAAAAAACCGATAAAAATATCACTATGATTGTTCGATTCGTCTTCATTGCAACCTCTTTCTCATTTTGCCAAACCTCATATTGGCATTTTTCTTTTGTATGACACAAATCATTCCGCACAATGCACATAAAGTTATTATCAAAATCATACTAATTTGCAGCATTGATATTTCTTGAAAACTAAGTCGCGATTGGTCTGAAAATGAATCAGATATATATTCGTTTCCTTTTAAAAAACCAGAAGCCAAAAGGAGCCCAAGCGGTCCCGGTACAAAGTATTTCGTAGACCCTAGCGAAAACAGATAAAACGGAAGCATTATATCTGCAGTGATTACAAGCAGAATCAAAGCATATCTTTTGATTAGTACAGATGAAAATAATAAAATAATTGAAAGCTCCACAGCACCTATCATTTTAATAAATGATATCTCTAAAAATGCACCGAACAAACTTATATTTTTGCTGCTATCCGCAAAATATGATAGGCTTTGGAGAGGATAGTTTCCATGCTGTAATCCATATTTGTAAAAGCTAAACAGATATTCTGTCCCCATATTTAGTATTGACAAGACTATGGTCAAAACAACGGCTATCCCTATCTTATATAATGAAAGATATTTTCCTCCGTTTTTTTGAGTCAATATAATACCTTCCATATTGCATAAGAATTCATCGCAAAAAATTGGTGCAATAATCAAGAACAATAATACATAGAAGAACCAATCCAAGTGTTCCTTCGACAGTAGACTATCCCATCCATTGGTATTAAGTAGAAATCGGTTCTTCGGGTTCTCTCCTGCATAATTATACTGGCTGAATAATGCGTCAAACCCCTCCCTGTCCTTTAACTTTTTTATAAGCGGTTTTAATCGTTCTTTATATGTTTTCTTATCAATCTTACCATCATAATAACTATTATTCAGTTTCTGTAATGAGCCTTCTGCTTGCGCTATCTTTGCAGATTCCTTATCCATATAGGTTATTGTTTTTTGATTAATCTTACCTTGTACCTTATCTAGATAGTACTGGACACTTTTTATTTCCCGGAACATAGACTCATTGACCGGTTTATCCAACATAGCCATACTACTTATTTTGATCATCAAAAAGATTAAGAGATACCATATTCCTTTACGATATCTAAATATTTTACGCAGCTCATAGTTAATGACTTCCATTCTGCCTACCTCCTCGAAAAATTCTGTCTATAGGTAAATTCGCGTAAGTGGTCTTCGTGATACCAATATATAAAAGCAGCAGCAGGAGCCCCCCACATAACATTGACAGAGCAAACTCGGAGACAGGATATCCCATAATATTATACAGCTTGTAACACTTAAAGATCCCCCTATTAACAAGCAAGTTAATTGGGTTCACAATTTGGAGCAACCTTGAACCACCTAATTCAAGATCATGTAAATAAATAAGGCTTACGACTGTAACAAAAGATGACACATAAGAATACAGCGTATTTCTTAACATAGATGAAAACAGCAGAATAATCATACACATGATCATCATACCAAAAGCCTTTACCCATGCAGATATTACACTGTATTGAAGTAAATTCACATTCAATGCTGTATTTTTAAATATTTCAAGTGCATACAGCGGACTGCTATTTCCCCCGAAGTTCCGAAAGGCACAGGAATACACAACAAAATCCTCAATCCAAAATAATGCACACACAACTGCAGTAAAAGCAAAGGATGTCATCACCTTAGCAGCAACTATTTTTCTTCCATTTTTTAAAGTAAGCAATAAATTCGCCATTTCAGCTTCTTTTTCAACAATAAACATATTCGCTAAACTGTATATGCAGATTAGTAATATCAAAAGTAACGAAAAGTCATATTGAACATAATATAGATATTTCTCCGTATAACGAAAGGCATTAATTTTTCTACCCACAAATTTTTCTGCAATCTGATAACTCTCTCTATATTTATACTGATTTCCCACGGATTGATAAAATTCCAAATTCTGTTTTGCCTCACTCACCAATTTTTCAGCATAGTTTTTGTAATAATAATCATATTTCATTTCATCAACAAAGCACCATCGAAAAAATATTTCATCACTGTATGCATTATAAGTATAACTTGTTTTATCATAATCCGTAGACAATGTTCGATCCGCTATTTTCTCAAGTGCCGGACGGTAAATCGACATTAGTTTTTCTATCTTTTCATTCGTAATTTTGCCCCCAAATTCTTTATAGCACTCCCAATAAACACTTTTATAGGCGCCTAAGTTATCATCTGAAAGGATGCTTTTTTCACGATAGGTATCAATTATCTTAAAACAATTAATGATCAAAAACAAAAGAATTATTAATGCTACGGGCAGCTTAAGAAAATGCTTTTTTATTTCATACTTCATTAATTTAATCATTCTTATCTTCTCCACAATAATATAAAAATACATCCTCTAAATTAGCATCTACATTTTCAGCATATGCAGCGGGTCTTTCATCTCCTACTATTCTCAAATGTAATGCGTCCCCGTCACGCATCATATTACTCACTTGATATCGATCCATCTCCTGCAAAAGGTGCTGATCGTCCAAGACCATACTCCAGACCTTACCATACAATTCTTTGGTGATCGTATCGATCCTCCCTTGCTTCAATAGCAGACCATCCTTTAAAATTATCACTTCATTCGCAATAAATTCAATGTCAGGAACGATGTGTGTTGCCACTAATACGATTCTGTTTTCTGCAAATTTCGAGATAAGATTACGAAAACGAATTCTTTCCTGAGGATCCAGACCAGCGGTAGGCTCGTCCAGAACAAGAATGCTTGGATAACCCAGCATCGCCTGTGCAATTCCAAGTCTCTGTTTCATACCACCGGAGAGTGCACCTATTTTTTTCTGCCTATCATGATCCAAGTTTACCAAAGGCAGTAATTCATCTATTCTCCTGTGTCCTTCTTCCTTCGCAATGCCTTTTAGAACACACATGTATTTTAAAAATTCATGAACCGTAAAATTCTTATAGAACTGTGTGCTCTGCGGAAGATATCCGATTTGGGACAAAAAATCTGTCCCCATCTTTTTTACATCCACACCGTCAATTAAAATTATTCCGCTATCACTTTTAATAATTCCCATAAAAATATTCAATAGCGTTGTTTTTCCTGCTCCGTTCGTCCCAAGTATACCATAGACACCATTTTCAATTACAAACGAAAACTCTTTCAATGCATACTTGTTCTTATATCTTTTTGAAATATTTTTAAATTCTATTTTCATCCTTGTCCCACTTCCGAATCATAAGTATCTGCTCCTGTTTCGACTTTCCCGTGATTATCAAAATTTTGCTTCCATTATATCTGGCTTTACCGTACTGCTCATGGATCTAAAAAAGAGTACATATTTCTTATCCTTCTCCATTACGTAAATATAAGGGTCTTTATATGATTCCATATTTTTTATATTTTGTAGCTTTTGATAGACCTTTTCACCTGTTTCTAAACTATAAATTCTAATCATCCATCCTTTACCATCTTCAAGAACAGATGATGCAAAGTATTTACCGTTTTCTGATCCCCATATATGCTCACTTTCCGACTTCTCATCCAAAGAAAATTTTATTGATTTATTACTACTGCAATAAAATACATCTGCTTGGCCGGATGGCTCATTCATCGCTATATCCTGACTCACTAAGGCAATGTTATGATATGCCAATAATTTTCCCAGATCCTCGCCTCTATAGCTAATAAGTTTAGAGCCATCAACATTCACAACACCATATGCACTATATGAAGTTTCATTTTCATTTGCATTTGCCCTTAGAATTTGTGCCAGAAAGGATATCTGATTATTATTAACAAATCCAATATTTGTAAAAATAATGTTTTGTATGTCAGAGCTTTGATTTGCCGTATTGTCTACAATACACTTCTTCGTGTTGGTTGTTCTATCATATAGATACAACCCATTCAAATTGATTCCGGCAATTTGCTTTCCATCATCTGAAACAGCGATATCAGAAGGATTTATTGCATCCACTCCTATTTCTTTCACTATATCAATTTCACTAATCTTATTTAAATTTTTTCCATAAAATGTACATGCCATATTGTAACTTTTCTCTGGTTTGGCACTTGCTCCAAATAGATTTGTACTTGATTCCTTTATTGCACCTGTTGTTCCGATGACTGCATACCCATTATCAAGTATTTTAACCCCAAAATTATCCAATCCAGGTTCTCCCTCCGCTGTAGAAATCACCTCCTCCTTCGAAACACTATATAGATACAACTTATCTGCAAGAATCAATAAGTTGCCATTACCTGCATATTCCACATCTTTTATTAATTCATTAAACTCATTTATTTTAACCTGACTGACATCCTGAATCTGATTTGAATTCACTTTTGTATTTGAATTCTGAGTCTTATCTGGATTACTTGAATTGTTCAACTCCTCCTTGTCATAGAAGAAGATAGAATTCGTCTTCTTAATTGTAATAACATCATTCGGATAGTCATTCGTATTACATGGAACAGAGACAATATAAAAGGATCCATTTCCATTAAGCTTTGAAACATCCAAATCCATGTCAACGATTGCAACCTTGCCTTTTTTTAACTCCGTTTGAAAAGAATTTTCCTTGTTCGAACATAAGGGCATATGATTAAAGTATAGTATATTCTTATATACTATACCGGGATGTCCGGTTAGTTGAAACGTGACATGAATTTTCTCCTTACCATGAATATCATAAGACGCTTCCAGAGTCTGATCTATATCATTGATATAAAGTTTTGAATAAACATTCTGCTCATAATCTGAATTATTCAAAATCCATCCGGAATTCAATTGTTTCTTAATTGAATCCGTCAGTGCAGTGTCTGTAACAGATAACCCATTCAGAACATTCTTAAATCCACTTTTCATATCCTCAATGCCATTTGTTCCCGCAGCATATTGAATATAGAAATTGTATTCCAAAATCTTATGTGTATATCCGTATCCTATTGTTTCTTTCATATTTGGCTGATTCAGTGGATCTGTGATACTTACTATTGAAACAGGAAGTGTTTCTCCTTTTTTACCCGTAACAGGAGTAAAAACAAATTTAAAATCAAATTCTTCGTTATCTTCCAGCTCTAATTGATGCATATATCCATTATCCGAAACAGTATCATCCTTTTGAATTTTATATGGTTGAGGTATTCCGTTAATGTATACAAGAAATCCGCATTTATTTGCAATGCCAGCTGCTTTCACAAAATAACCCAGTTCCAGTTCTCCTCCATTATACAAGATATTTCCATCCGTAGTTTTTGAATTGTCTGAAACGGCAATACCATGTGAAATAGATCCTATCGTATCTGTAGCTGACTCTTCAGTAGAATTTTCTTTCGATTGAAAAGGATCCTCAGTAATTCTATCGCTACTGTTTTGATTTTCATCTAAACTCTTATGCTCGCATCCCGCTAGTATCATAACAATTACTATTACAAATAAAACTACTCTCTTCATATAGCCTCCCAACAATTAAGGAATCACATTATGGTATACTATGCGATTCCTTAATATCATATTTCTTTATTTATACAGATGTTGCTGTATATACTGCATATGCCGGATTGGTAGATCCCCCTTGAACACCATGTGTTCCGAATACTTTATAAGCATTACTATTTAACCCGGGGCCTCCGTAGGGAAGATCAGTCAAACCTCTTATACTTTGTCCATACAATTCACCAAGTGAGTTACCATATCTATCCTGTACACTAAGAGTCAGAGTTAGATATGCGTTATCAGGATTACTATCTATATGTGTTTGTGTGTTAATGTTAACTCCACTTACGGATACCGATCCTGATAATGTTCCGTAATAACCTGCATAACATGAAGAATATCCTGCAAATGCCGTTGTTGAAAACGACAAACAAATCGTAGCAGCCAATATAACTGACGCTAATATTTTTATACTTTTTCTCATTACTTCATTCTCCTTTTTATGATTTTTTATATAAACAGTCTTTTCCTTCGAAGTAGTACAAAAAGCCTGATCATATCCTTCCACGTTATATGCGTTAACAAAACAATAAAGGCCCATATAATTACATCTTTGCTATGTAATATCTAATTACTTGCTATACAACGATACCCCATATTTTTGTACATCAAATCTACTATAGATAATATAATGTCGTACCTCCTCTGATACAATTTATTTATTATTGTTCTAGTTGATATAATAGTGCTAAAACCATAATATTCCATTTACCGACAATCGTCAATACATATTTCCCTATTATTTTCCTTTTTAATTCCAATTATTACTTCAATTTGTAAACCGGTTCACTTTCAACAGTACTTAGTGCAATATATATATATATATAAAGAGTGAAAATACAAAATCCATTATTCACACTGATGTAGTATTTCCTATTATGTATAATATTTCAAGTGATCGTGTAAATCACTTTCAAATATAAAGAAAAAGAAAAAAATATTAATTTTAGAATTGTGAATATTGTCGTAGAAATACATCGAAAAATGTGATATTCTAGTTGAGAAAAAAAATCAATGGGGGTTTTTTATGGAAAGCAAAAAGATTATCCAAGTTCAAGACAAAGTAGCTTTGAATCTGATGATTCCGCTATCTCTTCAGCACATGTTTGCGATGTTTGGCGCGTCGGTTGTAGTACCGATGATATTTGGCATCAATCCATCTGTCGTGTTATTGATGAACGGCATCGGAACGTTACTGTTCATTCTCATTACCAAGGGCAAAGCTCCCGCATATCTGGGTTCCAGCTTTGCTTTTCTTGCGCCCGCCGGCCTCGTTATAACGCAATGGGGCTATTCGTACGCATTGGGTGGATTTATCGCAGTTGGCTTTGGTCTGTGTATTCTATCCCTCATCGTTTACAAGTTCGGAACGAAATGGATTGATGTCGTACTTCCTGCGGCAGCAATGGGGCCTGTTGTTGCGCTCATCGGTTTAGAGCTTGCTTCAACCGCCGCCGATACGGCGAAGCTTCTTCCGACTGAGGACATGCCGATAATTGATCCCAAAAATGTTTTCGTTTTTGTGGTTACCTTGGCAGCTGCTGTATTTGGCAATGTACTCTTTCGTAAATTCTTCGCAGTTATCCCTGTACTGATTTCAATTATTATTGGGTATATCGCTGCGTTGTTTGCCGGTCTTGTAACACGCGATGATCTTATTACTGCACTACATGTCAGCTTATTAAAAATGCCGAATTTTCAGCTACCTCATTTTAATCTTCAGGCTATTGTGATGATCTTCCCGGTTATACTGGTACTTGCTTCCGAACATATCGGCCATCAGATTGTTACCAGTAAAATCGTCGAGAAAGATCTTCTGAAAGATCCCGGTCTGCACCGTTCCATGCTGGCAGACGGTATCTCCACGATGCTCTCCGGCTTCGTTGGCTCCGTACCCACTACTACCTACGGCGAGAACATCGGCGTCATGGCGATGACTAAGGTTTATTCCGTTCGCGTCATTGGTGGTGCAGCGGTTCTGTCGATCATCGCCTCCTTCGTAGGACCGATTGCTGCCTTGATTCAGACGATACCCGGCCCGGTCATTGGCGGTATTTCCTTCCTGTTGTACGGTATGATCGGTGCTTCCGGTATCAGAGTTATGGTCGATGGTCAGGTAGATTACAGCCGCAGCAGAAATCTTACGCTGACCTCTGTTGTATTCGTAACAGGTCTCTCCGGTGTTGCAATTAATATCGGTGAAGTAACCTTGCAGGGCATGGTACTAGCCTGCATCGTCGGTATGCTTCTGTCACTTACCTTCTTTGTTCTTGACAAGCTTAAATTGACAAACGACAGGAATTAGACAGTAACAAACAGTAAAGAATGTGCGCGGATGTTTGGTGCGCAATAAGAATAAGCCACCTCAGAAGGTAACCCTGTGGCGGCTTATTTTATTGCTATGGATGTATATCTCGATCAAATATCAGCTGGCCGGAATTTGAACCGCCTCATGTACATGCTTCTTAATGATTTCTATCAGTCGAAGGTCGGCTGTTTCCTCCGGTAAGTAGACGGTCGTCGGCACATATGAATTATTCAAAATGCTCTTCCCGAATATTTTCTCATACCAGGTTGCAGCTAATAGGTATCTTCCATAAAGATAGTGCATGTGAAATCCATCTCTGCACAAGGACATACCACCGGCTTCGTAGATGAAAGGCTCCACAGTTCTAATCTTCTGAATTACATTACCGCAGGGAATAAGCTCTACATTGACCAGCTCTGAGGCCTTAGCATATGCCATGCAAAGTTTATCAAACATTTCCCCCTGATCCAGGTGATATCTTGGGAAACAATCATGCTTACTATCCTTTTCGTAGGCCCAGGTTTGTTGCAGCAGACATTTAGCCTGTGGTACGATTTCCCTGACATATGTAAATAGTTTTTCGATATATGGGATATAGACTTCATAGATTCCACTGTCATGGCTCGCCTGCTGGGTAATGATATAATCCCATTTTTCTTCCTCCAGTGCTTCTTTGATTGATACATATTTTTCTGTGGAGGTTCCATTTTCTTGATATGAATAACTCTTTGCATCACTTTGAACATTACCCCAATGCTTTTCAATCGAACAACCGCCAATAAACAAATTAACTATTTTCGTATCAATTCCATCTGCCTTAGCGATGGATGGCAGATAATACATGGCATCTTCTGAAAAGCTGTTGCCAATCGCTAATATCTTAACTTTATCCAACCTTTTTACCTCCTATCTCTGCGCGCCTGCTAAGAACACCTGTAAAATATAAGAATGAATTACCAATGAAATTTACTCTTATATTTACCAAGAATTCAGCTTACTAAATTCTTTATTCATACTACCTAACAACTTCCTGTGTTTCTCTGTGATATTCACCTAAGCTTCTTTATACATAGCATTATATCAAATTTCAACAAATATGTATCATTTTTTTCTCCACAACGTTGCTGTCGCATATGGACGTAACCCTATACTATAATAGAACTGCTGTGAAGAGCCTACAAAAATTTTTTTTGCACCAAGTAAACCAACGCGTCTGATACCTTCCAGAACGGCTGCTTTACCCATGCCCATCTTGCGGTAGTCGGGATCAGTTGCTACCGGCTCAATAACAGCATATCCGGCCTCCGGATCATACCACATACCGCAGTATGATACAAAGTTACCCTCCGGTGCTGCCACAGCTATCTTTAGCTTCAAGTCCACATTCACACGAAGCATTTCATTTGTGGCTTCCAGCTCCCTTTCTTTTGAAAAAGAGAAATCTCCTTCCCCATTAAGTTCATGATTAAAACCTTTCCATAATACACGCCTATACTGATATAAATCGAAGGTCTCCTGCATTGTGGTGACATGAAAGCCTTCCGGTAATTGATAGTCTGTGGAGGTCTTATCGTAGTAAAAGACCGAATCGTTTTCTTTTTCCTCTGTAGGTACAAATCCCAGCCCGGCAGCAATCTCTTGAAATTCGATATCAGTATCCGCAATTACAACTTTAAAATCACTGTCCCTTGATAGGTTTTCTCTTGCATATATTAATATTTCTTTTTTTAAAGAAGCATATTCCGGCAAGGTTATACAATAAGCTATCCCCAACTTGCAATCAATGGTTGCAATCCCTACGATCTCCTGATTGACCTCCCAAATACCAATCTTGCTCAGGGAAGACTTATCAAGATTACCATGAGTTGCCATCCAATCCCATCTTACATAGGTATACTCAGCATATCCTCGCTTGATAAAGAACTCCCGAACTTTACTATAATCCGCTGTAATACCCGCCTGATCTGTATAGTTTCTGAATTTAATTGCCATGTATTTATCCTCCTCTTTTACATTACTATATTCATTATAGATACTGAGGACTATATAAGCTATTCCGACTTCTACTATAATCATTCTTCCCTAACGTGAAGCTTGCTTGCCTGTCTGTCTGTCTTCCTTAATTTTATACTTTAAGGAGGGTCATAGAATCAACTATGCCCTCCTAATTTTAAGACCTGTATACAATTTTTCGTATTGTTTCATACGCCAATCCAAATTCCACGGAAATTTGCTCGATGGTATAACCAATTTGATACTGTTGTTTTATCTGTTTATTTCTAATCTCAAAGTATCGTTTTGTACCATTTTTCTCCCCCCACTTGAATCGTTCATCACCTGTGGGTATATATAAGACTTCACCGCTTATATGCTTCTGAATTTCGATTATTAGATATTCCGGTAATACTTCTGCTGCATTCATATATTTCATAAGATCCGCTCCTTATTTATAATTGATAAATAAAGTGCAGAGTCCAGCAGATAGCTTTCTATTTAGCGTCCACGCATGCGACTTGCTCGAATACATAAATTCAATGTGTGAAATTGTCCCTTTGAATTAGTTTGGGCCGAGGATTACGCAGGCTCAAACTTCCAAGTGTGAATTATGCTATTCAATAATTCACATTACCCATACATGCTTGCTCTTTGAATTAGTTTGGGCCGAGGATTACGCAGGCTCAAACTTCCAAGTGTGAATTATGCTATTCAATAATTCACATTACCCATACAGAATAGTAAAACTATCGCTTACTCTGCATGGGATAAGACTTGTCTCAGACTGTTTCTAAATACAAGTACTTTTTTCATGTATACCACCTCCATTATATCAACGTGAGATCTTTTCTTTCAACTCCTATCAAGGTGTATCATTCCCTTGATAATAAAGATGCCTTTGAATCGTTATCTTTTCAATCATAATCTCTTCGGCGGGTATCCCCTGTTCATCATCCGTTTTTTTGGCTTTTGCAATTTCATCCATGACATTAAATCCTCGATAAATCTGACCGAATACCGTATTCAGCCGATAGAACCAAGGGGCTCCGCCGATTTTACTATAATTCATTCTTGCATTTTTATTAAATTCAATCTGATAACTCTGCTCAATCTGGTTAAGAACACTATCATCAAAGGTCTCGGCAGACTGGATAAGGAAGAAGCGACTTGCATTAGTGTCCGGCCCGGTATTAGCCATGCAGAGAGCTCCATAATACGGTTGCAACTCCGAGTTGAATTCGTCCTTAAATGGATCTCCCCAAATGCTCTCTCCACCGCTTCCGGTTCCGGTAGGGTCTCCACTTTCTATCATGGAATCCTCTATAATGCGATAGAATGGAACATTATCATAATAACCTTCCTTCGCATGGGTTATAAAGTTTTCCACTGCCTTGGGAGCTTCCTTGTCAAAAAGTCTAATATATATGTTTCCATAATCGCGAACAACAATTACTGCTACGTTATCTCCTACTCTCGGTCCTGTGAGCTGGTCAACCTTCTCATTACAGCCTATAAGTAGAGTAACTGTAAGTAGTATCAATAGAATAAAAGTAACTAATCGTTTCATAAAATAACCCACCTTGTCTTCATCTCTTGTATGAATTTCGTTATCGTAACATGCCTACCCTTTGAATTAGTTTGCGCAAAGAATTCTGCAAGCTGAATTCTTTTTACTTAATATCCACCAGTATATATGCATCCGCATATCGATTTATCCAGTTGTCGCCTACACTGACGTTCATATTCTGGATGACAACCGTAATAACAGCAGACTCATTTTGCTTTATAAATGTTAGCTCCCCGGTATCTGCAGTAATCGTAGATGATTCGGAATCTATATACTTATTGAACATATCGGTTGTATCAAATCGTAGTATTTCCTGTCCGTCTGTTGTAAGGATAATAACCGGAATGTCCTCTGCCCCATTCTTTAGTCCAACTGTGAAGTTTTTACCGTCTTTCTCAAATTGATACGTCGGGCTGTCATAACTATCGGATGTAAGATTCTGATGCATTAAATAATCATAACCTTCAATCGGTATCGGTGTACTTTCATCCCTTTGTACATTTATATATCTACTATTGTCCTTGTCCACCGTATACTGGACAAATCCGAAGGTTTTCTCAAAATCACTCGTCTTATTGTATCCGGCCAGCCAAGTAACATCTTTTGTATCACCCATCGTACTAAGATAATTGAAAGAATCGATAATGATATTTTGATCTTCTTTCGAAATATCTGCCTTTGGCGTTACCACATCTCCTTCAAGCATCTGATTTCTATTCAAGGTGTTTTCCAGCCGATTTATCTGGCTGATACGACTTACGGTAAATGCATCAACGGGCGGCACTATCGAAATCAATAACATAACTATCAAAATGGGAGCAATTACTCCGTTTTTTCTTATAGGCACAATACAGAATAAAACACCTGCAATAATTGCAAATACACCGAACAATATAACATAATACCTTTCATAGGTAATGCCTTCCTGTACTCCCCGTATCACGGATGATATCGTCTGAAATAATACGACAGGCACCAGTACTTTCGGAAAAATCAATCTGAAATATTCTGTAAATACATTGATCATACGGCCGGCAAGCAGATAGATGATAATCACTGCTATACAATAGGATATTAATATGGGTTCCATTAGATTGTTTGTCCAAAATTCACCCCTGATATTAATTGCGATATAGAGCAACAATATTATGGTAAATACTGCCGTAATTGGAATTATGATATAGGATATCAGCACCTCTAAGAATTTAACCGGAGATGTTGCTTTTGTGATTCTCTCCTCCTGTTCCAGGGTCATTTCCTGCAAATCCTTTGCATATACCGGAATAAGTGATAGAAAATAAATTGGTGCAAGCAGGAAAAATACAATATTCGCCGATTGTTCATATGGGTGTCCCCCTACCTTTACAATAAGGGCATCAACAGTAGCAATGATAATCGTAATTCCCAGAAACAGGATACCGGTAAAAAACGCTGAAGAGAAGGCGCCCTGAAAAACCGCCATAAAGCTATGATTAAAATCCGCCCTTCCTCTAATTACCGGAGCCCACAGAAAAGCTATCGCAAGGATAAAGAATATGATTGCTATCCGTACCGAAATATCTATATCCTGGTCAGCATTTCGGATCAAAGGATAAAAAATACCGGAAGCCGCTATTGTAATGCCGAACGATATTAATCGGACTTTATTTTTACCGGAAAATCTTTCGTATATCAGTTGTAAAACTGCAGATAATAATGCTCCAAAATACAAGGTGGTCATTAGCTCGATAATGGATTCATCCAACTGTGAATGGATGTTTATCGCATTTAATACGGCAGTTGACGTAAGTAAGATTATCGTTAGCGGAAAGCGTATCAAGGTTGTTAGTAACCCCTTCCAACGAACCTTTAGACTTGTAATCAATTTCATGGCCTTTCAATTCCTCTCTGAATTTATTCTTTTAGCCACATCGAATCTGACCGATGGTTATATTATACCATATATTATGGTTGCTTTTCCATAAATATTATCACCTGTCCGCTAAAATACGCGACCGATAACTTTATTTCGGCTAACTCCTTTGATCTAAATATTAAATAATACAACCTGATTCCAATCTGACTTTTGTTCGTATTATACTCTGAAAATATAGGAATGACAAACATTATTACTATATATGGGCAACACTGCTTTCTATGAATATACGCCCGCCGAGCACACAAAAACAGGAGGTTGCAATAAGCCTCCTCCTGTCATTTTTAGTATTGACTCTTCCTAACTCACCTCTGCATTGATGTTACCAATCTGATTCGACAGTGCACTCAACTCATCCGATAATGTCTTCATCGTCCTAACAATATCAAGATTTTGATTGCTTACACCTTCCGTCTGTTCGGTATTTGCCATGGTTTCTTCTGATATTCCGGATATCGTCTGTACCGAATTAACAATGACTCCATTGGCTTTATGAAGATCTGATACCTTTTCTTTTAAATCATTACCCATACTCCTAATTTCATCAATACTGTTTTCAATCACGCTATAATTATTATCCGTCTCTTTGATAATACTGTTCTGCTTTTCGGTGTCACTGACAAACTGTTGGATTGACTCAGATACTATCTCAGTATTGCTGCTTATGGTATTCGCAAGCTCTTGAATCTGTACAGTAGACTCCGAGGTTTTATCGGCAAGCTTTCTGATTTCATCCGCAACGATTGAAAATCCTTTTCCGGATTCACCGGCTCTGGCGGCTTCAATCGATGCATTCAGACTCAATAAGTTTGTCTGAGTAGCAATACCATTAATGATATTAATGATTTCGTTGATTGCTATAACTTTATCTTTTAGGTTACTTATGTTAGCGCTTGTTTTCTTACTGTTATCGTTATTACGCTCTACCGAAGAATTCAATTCCTGCATTTTATATTTGCCGGAAGTAACCAACTCGATTGTTTTGGAGGATAACTGGTTGACCTCTGTTGTAGTCTCCGTAATCTTATTGATTACTCCCTGAATATTCTCAGTCATTACCATCTGGTTTTGAATTGCTTCCGCAGTTTCAGAAGTTCCCTTTGTGATCTCTTCCATATTCATAACAGTTGTATTGCTGGCCGTCTCCAGTATATCCATATTATAATTAATATCAGCTATTACTGTATTAATACTCTCAGCTGTCTCAATCATACCGTTTACCATGACTTGAAGCTTATCTTCCTGCTGTTTCATCTTATCCAGCTTCTGTGTATTAATCAAAACATCAACCCGTGAAGTGAGAATTGAGAAGATGGTAAAAAGAAGCAAAAGCGCAATCTGGATTTCAACATTGACCAAATATTCTGCATCGCCGGCTTTCTGCCCAATTCCTAATTCATATACATCTTTTATAACATTAACCAGTAATGTCGATATGTTCATAACAACAAGAAGTGTTCTGTCATGCATCAAGGTTAGCACTAAGATCATTGGCAGGATAAAACAAAACGATGTCGTCTTCGTCGAAGTTATAATAACAAATATATATAATATCAGATAACCGTAAGCAATTACGTATTTCGTATATTTCGTCTCAGGATCTTTTGTCTGAAAGAAATAATTGATAGCACCGGGTAAATACAATAAAATCAAAAAAACAAGTATGTAGGGGAGATTTCTGGCCCCTTTCACAAACTCCATTATATACGCTATCGACAATATAACGCATATGCTGGCATATAATACAACCAGTAATCGATTTGCTCTTCTTACCTCACTCATAATTGTTCTTACCTTCCTTTTCTTTAGTTTGATAATCCTCTTTGATTCAAGTAACTCACATCAAAACTAACAAAACTGTACACCCCTTCTTCTTTGAAGATCTATTACTCTCCTTTATATGTTATTCATAATATTTAATTAAAATATTCCCAATTAATTATAACTTACTTAAATTTTTTTGTATACTAAACAAATGAATAATTCTACCTATGTAAGTATATTTATTTATAAATCGCTTTATTTTACATTTAAATATCTATCAGTATGTTTACTCGCTTTCACCGGTTCATCCCTAATATGAACGAATAAGAAAAACGGACATACCGCAGAAAATGCCGGGTACGTCCGTTATGTCAAACATGAAATTGTGTGATTTAGAAATAAATCTATGCCTCTGCTTCTTCTTCCTTTGCATTCTCATCAATTACCTTCTGCTGTACCTCGGAAGGTGCCTGCTCATAGCGTGCAAATTCATAGGTGAAATCACCGCTGCCTCCAGTCATGGAACGTAGGTCGGTAGAATAGCCATATAATTCAGATATCGGAATATCGGCGATAATCTCCTCTTTCCCTTCTGTAAGCGGATTCATGCCAAGAACCCTACCACGACGTTTGTTCAAATCGCCCATAATATCACCGGTAAACTTATCCGGAACAACCACCCTTAAGGATGCAATCGGCTCTAAGAGCACCGGAGAGGCTTCCATAAAGCCCTGCTTGAAGGCCTGAATAGTTGCCATCTTGAACGCCATTTCTGAAGAGTCAACCGGATGGTAAGATCCGTCCACCAGAGTTGCCTTTAATCCTACTACCGGATACCCTGCCACTGGCCCTTTTATAACACATTCTGCAATACCCTTTTCTACAGCCGGGAAGAAATTCCTTGGAACAGAACCACCAAATATCTTCTCTTCAAATACAAAAGGCTTCTCCATATCTCCGGAGGGTTCAAATTCAATATGAACATCGCCGTATTGACCATGTCCGCCGGATTGCTTCTTATATTTACCCTGTATGCGAACCTTCTTGCGAAGTGTTTCGCGGAATGGAACTCTGGGCTTCATAACCTCAATCTCAACCTTATATCTGGTAAGCATTTTATTTACGACGATTTCCAACTGTTGGTCTCCAATACCATATAATAAAGTCTGCCTGTTTTCTTTATCATTCACCATCTTAAGGGTCAGATCCTCATCCATTAGCTTGGCAAGTGCCTGGGAAACCTTATCATCATCTCCCTTATTCTTTGTCTTAAAGCGCTGATAGGTATAAGGAGTGGACACAGATATTTTGTCAAATACTATCGGATTAGCCTTCGTAGAAAGCGTATCGCCCGTAACGGTATCACTAAGCTTACCAAGGGCACCGAAATCACCTGCATGCAGTTCGGTTACCTCAATCTGCTCCTTGCCGCGCAGTACATAAAGACGATTTACCTTTTCATCCGTGTCCTTGTCCAAATTGAATACAAAGGCATCTAATTTCAGTACACCGGAACATATCTTAAACAATGTAAACTTACCAATAAAAGGGTCAGCAATTGTCTTAAATACTCTTGCAGAGAAAGGTTTCTTCTCATCATAATCGGCATTAAACACTTCTCCTGTTTTGGTATTCTTGCCCTTTATACTCATCTTCGATGGATCGGGGAAATACTTCTCAATCGCCTGGAGCAACATTGTTGTCCCCTGTGCATGAGCGCCGGAGCCGCACATAACCGGAACAACGGAACCATCTATTACATTATTTCGAAGTGCCATTGAGATTTCATCTTGTGTAAACTCTTCCCCTGCGAAATACTTCTCCATTAATTCATCGCTGGTTTCGGCAACTGCATCAAGCAAGACTTCCCTGGACTTCGATAGATTTTCCATACTGTAATCAGGAATTTCACATTCCACGTAATTGCTGGCAGTAGTAAATCTTCTGCCTGCCATCTTCACCACATTAACAAATCCGACAAACTTTTCATTTTCCCTGATAGGAATATGAAATGGAGCAATTTTCTTACCATAGAGGCTGGTTAATTTTTCTACAACTTCGCGATAGCTTGCATTATCATCATCCATATCTGTAACAAAAAATATTCTGGGCAATTTGTATTTTTCACAAAAATCCCATGATTTCATTGTACCTACTTCTACTCCTGCTTTGGCCGAGATTACAATAACCGCTGCATCCGCTGCCGCTAATGCTTCTTCCACTTCTCCTACAAAATCAAAATAACCGGGTGTGTCTAACAAATTAATCTTGATGTCCTCATAAATGATTGGTACCACTGTAGTACAGATTGAGAACAGTCTCTTTTGTTCTTCCTTATCATAATCACTGATTGTATTTCCCTCTTCCACTTTTCCCTGACGTTTGAGAATCCCTGTTGTATACGCTATGGCTTCGACTAAAGTAGTCTTGCCACAGCCACCGTGGCCTAACAAAACAACATTGCGAATCTTTTCCGAAGTGTAAACATTCATCTTGATTTCCTCCAATACGTTTATAGTAAGTAGGTTTCAGGTAGCAGATTTTTTGGAAAAAGCACAAAAAATCACGAATTACAACATATCTTCACCCAAAGATACTTCTTAGTATATTTTACTAGAGGAAGTCTATATTTACAATAGGTTTTTGTAAATATAGACAAACATTCTTTTACAATATGTCATATTTGGGGGGTACCTCCATTTTATTACGTGTGTTTTAACAACCGAACGAACTGCTTCATACTTGCTACTATAGCATAAGAATTACATGATTAGCCTGTTGCATATAACCATCTTTCAATTTAAAATAGTATAAAGATAATAACATTTTAAATATATTTACAAGTAACCTCAGAAATGATAATATCCATATATAGTGTTTGAAGCGAATGACATAACATAATAGAGTAATTAACAAAATTACAAAGGAGGTATTCTTATAATATGGAAAGACGTGATAAGATAAATTATTACCTGGATCTGGCTGAAGTTGTGTCACAGAGATGTACCTGTCTAAGAAAGCATTATGGAGCAGTTATCGTTAAGAATGATGAGGTTATATCAACCGGTTACGTCGGTTCACCAAGAGGACGAAAGAATTGTACCGATATCGGAGAATGCGTCAGGGAGAAATTGAATGTTCCAAGAGGTGAACGCTACGAGCTCTGCCGAAGCGTACATGCAGAAGCAAATGCGATCATTAGCGCCTCCCGCGATAAAATGATTGCAAGCACCATTTATCTGGTCGGCTTTGATATGATAGCAGGAGGTTATGTTGAGAACGCTTGTTGCTGTTCGATGTGCAAACGTCTGGTTATTAATTCAGGCATCGAACGTGTTATTATAAGGGATACCAAAGAGGATTACCGAATTGTAAATGTAGAAGACTGGATTACCGACGATGAATCCTTAGCCGGGAACTTCGGCTACTAAGAAACGTGTGCCCCCAGGCACATGCAAAAAAGGCTGCTACAAAAAGCCCAAACCGGCTATCGACAAAATCGTGAAAGGCTGCAGTGCATTGTAGTTCAGCTTTCAATGAGATATACAGTACTGGGAAAAAAAGATTTCCATATAGGAGTAATGGCATACGAACTACGTAATGCAACTTAGCGAAAGCGGCTCCTATATGGAAACATTTCTTTCCCTGTCTTGTCACTATCCTTGCTAGGCTGAGCTGTAACATCAGGGCTCTTCTATTTTCTCACATAAATCTTATAGTTGTATCTGGTCAGTATCGTACCGGCTTTTAGCTGGGCAGATTCATCATAGAATTCTATTCTGAGTACACCTTCTTCAAATTCTCGGTTATGGATAACTCCTATATTTTTAATACTGATTTGATTGCTTGCCAACATGGTTGCTATGGTTGCTATGGCTCCCGCCTCATCCATGATATCTAGATAAATTTCAAACAGCTTCTTCATAAGACCGATTGCTTTACTCGGGATGGCACTGCGGTATTCTCCTGCGGTGTCAAACATCTGATAAAGGTAATCTCCGTCCTTCTTAGCGAGAGCAACAGAGGCCTCCGTTAGAGTGGCAATGTACCTGTCCAGCAGTAGCTTAATATCTTTGTTATTCGTAAGGCAGATATTCTGCCACATAATCGGTGAGGAGGAGGCAATACGCGTAATATCCTTGAAGCCTCCTGCTGCGAGTGCTCTCATCTTCTCTGCATCATCATCGGATTCACGTACCAGATTCACCAATTGAGCTGCGATGATATGTGGCACGTGACTGATGGCTGCTGTAATTTTATCATGCTCATAGGGATCTAGAATGATCGGTATGGAGCCCATCTGCTCGACCAGCCGATGCAATAGGGATACCATCTGTTCCGATGCTTCCTTGGTCGGAGTCAGAATATAGTATGCGTTTTCCAGAAGCAACGCATAGGAATTCAGATACCCAGTCTTCTCTGAGCCGGTCATCGGATGGCCACCGACAAACTGTGCCTGCATTCCAAGTTCCTCAATGGCCGTATGGATATTCCCCTTTACACTACCCACATCAGTCAAGATACAGGTGGATTTTAAAATGGGCTTCAGTTGCTTTAAATAATTAATATTAAGTATTACCGGAGCACAAAGATATAGGAGGTCACAATCAGGAAATTCCTCCGTAAGGGAGGTTGTAACAGCATTAAGAACCCCGTCCGATAGGGCTGCCTGTAAATCGGTACTTGGATTATCTCTATGATAATCATATGCGAACAAAAAATAATCTTTGTTGATTTTCTTTAAAGCACGCGCTATGGAACCTCCAATCAAACCAAATCCGATAAATCCAATTTTAGCTCCGCTCTTAAAATCACTCTCCAAATCACCCATGGATACCTCCCTGATTATCAATTCCATCTGCAAATCTCAAATAACTGTTTATCATAATCATATTGTTACAGCTTTCTTCCCATTAATGTTGCCAGAGGGGTAAGCTCTTTCATTAACTTCTCAAACTGTTCAAAAGTCAGTGACTGCGGGCCGTCGGACAACGCCATGGAAGGATTCGGATGCGTTTCAATCATTAGTCCATCCGCACCAACAGCAACCGCAGCCATGGAGAGAGGCTTTACGTATGCTCTTACGCCTGTTGCATGACTGGGGTCAACGATAATCGGCAGATGACTTTTTTCTTTTATTACCGGGACAGCACTGATGTCCAGTGTATTTCTGGTTGCAGTTTCAAAGGTTCGGATGCCTCGTTCACAAAGCACTACATTCGGATTACCCTCAGCAATAATATATTCAGAGGCATTTAACCATTCATCAATGGTGGCAGCGAGACCACGCTTTAATAGCACCGGGAGACCTGATTTACCTGCCTCCTTCAGAAGGTAGAAATTCTGCATATTTCTTGCACCTATCTGAAGCATATCCACATATTTCACTGCAGCATCAATGGCATCGAGGCTGGTAACCTCGCAGACCACAGGAAGACCTGTCTCCTCACGGGCCTCCTTCATATACTTTAACCCTTCCTCTTCAAGTCCTTGAAATGCATAGGGTGAGGTTCTTGGTTTATAGGCTCCGCCACGCAAAATATGTGCTCCCGCCTTCTTGATTGCATGAGCAGTAGCTAACAGTTGCTCCTTGCTCTCTACTGCACAGGGGCCTGACATTATGACCAGAGCATCTCCTCCGATTATTACATTTCCAACCTTAACTCTTGAGGGCTCCGGGTGAAATTTCTTATTGGCCAGCTTGTAGCTTTCTGTAACGGATACGATTTTATCCACATCTTCAAAGATCTCAAGATTTTGATCCTGTAGCTTTGATCTATCACCGATAACACCGATAATGGTTACTTCCTTACCGGGTGAAATATGTGCCTCCAGTCCTTTCGCTTCAATTATACTCTTAATTTGCTCTATCGATTCTGCCTTAGCCATAGGCTTCATTACTATTATCATTATTTTCATCCTCCCTTTATCATGTTTCTGTCTTGTTTTGAAATTATACTCTGATTGAGTTTTGATGTCAATACTCTATCGCTTTAAAGCGTAACGGTTTAAAGCGATAGAGAAATATCTGGGATTATTTTAATAAATTTCTTTTTCCCAATCTTAAGAATCAAATCGCTTTCCACAAGCCTTTTGTCAATATCTACAATCTTTTCCTGATTCAATTGCACTCCTCCTTGCTTCACCAGACGCCGAAACTCACTGCCTGAGGATACATACCCCTCTTCTATAAGACAGGGGATGATATCTTGCAGGGTAGCACTTTCGAAGGGAACATGTATGATAGGAATATCCTTTGGCAACTCTCCTCGTTGGAATACCGTATGAAAGTATTCTTCAGCGCTGCTTGTATCCGTAGTATCGTGATAGAGTCCTGTGATAATTCTTGAAAGTTCCAGCTTGCAATCCCTTGGATTTCTTCCATCCTCCAGCTGTTTCCTAATTACATCAATACGATCCGGATGCTCGTCGGTAGCCAGTTCGAAGTATCGGATAATCAAATGATCCGGAATTTCCATCAGCTTCTTAAACATTACCTCTGCAGGTTCATTGATACCAATGTAATTACCCAAGCTCTTGCTCATTTTCTCCACTCCATCCAGTCCCTCCAGTAGCGGCATGAATAATGCAACCTGACGTTCCTTGCCCATACCTGCCTGAAGGTTTCTTCCCATCAGTATATTAAACGTCTGATCTGTTCCCCCAAGTTCAATATCCGCATTTATTTCAACCGAATCATATGCCTGCATTAAGGGATAGAAAAATTCATGAAGTCCGATTGGGTCATTGCGTCTGAAACGGTTCTGAAAATCATCGCGTTCCAACAACCTTGCCACTGTGATTTTCGATGCCAGCTGTATGACCTCTTCAAAATGAAGCTTTGAAAGCCACTCGCTGTTGAACCTGACTGTTGTTTTATCAGGATCAATAATCTTAAAAATCTGATTTGTATAGGTCAAGGCATTATCACATATCTGTTCCTCCGTCAGAGAAACTCTGGTCTTTGATTTACCGGTTGGATCTCCTATCTTACCGGTAAAATCCCCAATGATGATGACCGCCTGATGTCCCAGCTCCTGTAGCTGTCTGATTTTGCGAAGCACCACAGTGTGGCCAAGATGAATATCCGGTGCAGTCGGGTCTAGTCCGAGCTTCACGATAAGCGGTCGTTGTTCTTTCTTTGCCTTTTGCAGCTTATCTCTGAGCTCATCTTCCGAGCTAATTAAAATTGCTCCCTTTTTGATGACTCGAATTTGTTCCTCGACCTCCGGCATCAGCTCTTTGGCTAATAGTACCACTTCTTCTGATACTTCTTCTGATACTTCTTCTGATACTTTAGTCTTATCTTCCAATTCCTGCTTTTCCATAGCATCTTTCCTTTCCTTTAAAATATTCAAAATATAAATTAAGAAAGAGCTTTGATTACCAACCCCCCGCGAATGTGTCCTCCCAAAACAAATTTTGTTAGCTTTGTGGAGCATTTCTATTATATAGGACACATTCCTACACAATAAAAAAAACCGCTCCTCTAATATTACTTAGAGGGCGGGAATTAACTCGCGGTACCACCTCAAATTTATTAACTGCTTGCACAGCTAACCTCTTTAAGTACGTAAGTATGGCAAAATCAACTTTGGTAAAATCACTTAAACTACCAACAGTCAATATCAACTCATTACTTAATAATACTCTAGCACTATAACGGGTGCAGGGAACCGTCAGCAGCCTACTTAGATTACTCCGTTCGGTGTGAAGCTCAAAGATGTATTCGGAACTTACTTTCTTGCACCTCTCATCAACCGGTTGCTTTCTGTTAGAAAGTTCAAATTCCTACTGGTTCTTTTCAACGCTTTTTCTATATTTGTTAGCAAGTATAATCATTATGTAATTCTTTGTCAAGTGCTTTACTAAAAATTAGTTCCCTGTACTTTATTAAAAATTAGTTCCCTGTGAAAATTAGTGTTAAAACCAGTTCCCTGCCAGTTACAGTTCAGCCTTCAATGAGATGTATCCGGACTGGGCTGATCTGTATCCCTGCCATATTCCAATCGAGTTAAGAAAAGCACTCACTCAAACTGTGCACTGTACAGCTTATAATAGAAATCCTTCTTCTCCATCAATTCCTTATGTGTTCCCTGCTCCACAATACTTCCTTGGTCAACAACCAGTATGTTATCTGCTCCCTGAATCGTGGAAAGTCGATGGGCAATCACAAAGCAGGTCTTTTCCTCCATAAGCTTTTGCATGGCTTTTTGTATCTTGATTTCTGTTCTGGTATCTACATTAGAGGTTGCCTCATCCATAATTAACATCTTCGCATCAAGAAGCATCGCTCTTGCGATGGTTAATAGCTGCTTCTGCCCCTTTGAAATATTGATGCCGTCTTCACTAATTACTGTATCATAGCCCTTGGGCAGTTTTTGGATGTAGGAATGGATACCTGCCAGCCTGGCTGCTTCTGCTACCTCATCCATGGAAGCTCCTTCTTTACCATAGGCAATGTTATCAAAGATAGTACCTCGAAACAGCCATGTATCCTGAAGAACCATTGCATAGGCCTTTCGCAGACTACTTCTGGTTAGGCTTCGGATTTCTTTACCGTCAACATAGATATTTCCGTCCCATACATCGTAAAAACGCATTAAGAGATTAATAATAGTCGTCTTTCCGGCTCCTGTAGGCCCAACAATAGCGGTTAGGCTTCCTGGTTTTGCATGTAGATACAGCTTTGTCAATATTGTCTTATCCGTAAGATAGCCGAAAGAAATGTCCTTTATCAAGACGTCACCCCGTACCCGGTTTAACTCCTCTGCGTCCGCCCTGTCCGGCATCTCCGTTTGTTCATCCATAAGCATAAATACTCGTTCTGCAGCGGCGGCAGCCGATTGGAGTTCACTGATAATATTGGCAGCTTCATTAATTGGCCCCGAAAATCTCCTGCTGTATTGAATAAATGAGGATATATTACCGAGAGTCAGCTGCCCAAAGAGATACAGGATCGCTCCAAATACCGTAATCAGGGATAAGGAGATATTATTAATAAAATTTACTGTTGGCCCGGTCATGCTCCCGTAGTACTCTGCATTATAGTACGCCTCTACCGCTTCCGAATTCATCCTGTCAAATCGACCCATGGTTGTATTTTCAGCGGCATATGCTTTGATTGTCTTCTGACCCGAAACCATTTCTTCCACAAAACCATTCAATTCTCCCAGCTTGGCAGACCGCCTTCGAAACAGTGGACGCAGCTTCTTTGCCATATATCGGGTATAGAATAATGATAAAGGAATCACAAGCAGCATTACCAGTACGAGCCTCGGTGATATTACGAGCATCATACCGAAAGAACCGACAACTGTAATGATGCTCGTAATAATCTGTACAAGATCGGTAGACAAAGAAGTGTTAATCGTATCAATATCATAAGATATTCGGCTTATGATATCTCCTGTCTGATTATTATCAAAATATCCTACCGGTAAATCAGCCAACTTTGTAAATACATCCTCCCGCATCCTTCTCACGATTCTCTGACTTAAGTGAAGCATGACTATGGAGAGAATATAGGAAAGGATTGCTGAGGCGATATAGAATAAAATCATCCAGCCTGCGTAGTAGAACACAGTCTGAAAGACCACAAGTCCTTTCCCTGGCTCAATTGCATCAATCGCATACCCCGAAAGCATCGGCCCCAGAAGTGCAAAGACATTGCTTGCAATGGATAATATTACCGCTGAAATCAGCATCCACTTCGAATGATAGACATAATTCCAGAGGCGTCTTATCACATATCCGATATCCTTTGGTTTATCAATTTTTTCACTAATTACAGCTCTTCCCGATATCGCCATATATACTGCCTCCTTTCAATTGTACAGGGTCGTTATAGATAACCGTTCTGAAGCTATTACTTATGCCATCATTTGGGAATGGTATATCTCTTGATATACTTCGCTGGTCCCTAGAAGCTCTTCATGCGTCCCATAGCCTGCCATCTGCCCCTCTTCCAAGACGAGGATATGATCTAGCTTCATGACTGAACTGATTCTCTGAGCTATCACTATCGTTGTTGTTCCCCCGTAGTTTTCTCTGAGTGCCTTCCGAAGCATGGAATCCGTCTTAAAATCAAGCGCACTTGAGGCATCATCAAGTATTAATATCTCCGGCTTCCCGGCTAATGCTCTGGCAATAAGCAGACGCTGCTTCTGTCCTCCGCTTAAATTACTTCCTTTTATGGATAATTCATAATCCAAAGCACTGTCAAGTTCTTCGATAAATGCAGCAGCCTGGGCATGCTCCGCTGATTCAAAAATCTGTTCTTTGGACAGTTCTCTTCCGAAATTGATATTTTCCGATATTTTATCCGCAAACAGAATATCATTCTGGAATACAACACCAAAACGCTTTCGAAGTTTTCGTTTATCAGAGGTTCTGATATCTTCCCCCGCTACCGTAATGCTGCCGGAGGTAACATCATAAAATCTCATTAGTAGGTTAATCAATGTCGTTTTCCCCGAACCCGTGGAACCGATAATACCAAGACTGCCTCCCTTTTTTATTTCGAAATCCATATTTACAATACAAGGCTCGTTAGCGTAAGAAAAGTTAACCTGATTAAATCGTATAAAATTATCTCTGCCTCCCATTTCTTTCCTATCACAGCGGTCCTTAGGCTCCTCACTTTCATTTCGTTCCGTATATACTCTTAAATCCTCATCAATATCCAGAACCTCTGCAATTCGTCCCGCGGAAGCACTTGCTCTTGAAAATACCACAAAGATTCTTGTTATTGCCATAACTGCCTGAAGCATGATTGCAAAATAAGAGAGAAATGCTACGATTTTACCCGGTTGAGAAGCCCCCATGTTTACCCGAAATGCACCTACAATTACAACCAAGGTAAGTCCCAGATTCAAAAGCAAATTCATAATGGGGTTGGTGATTGCCATGATTGATCCTGCTTTCAGCTCTTTCTTGACTACCTCAGAATTCGTATCTTCAAAACGCTTCTTTTCATATTCCGTTTTCGACAATGCCTTAATCACACGAACGCCGGTTATATTCTCTCTTACGACCCTTATCATTTGATCTACGGACTGTTGAAGTAGAGTATAGATGGGTATTCCTTTTTTTGAGACAAGATATACCACCAAAAAAAGCAAGGGTAAAAGACCGATCAATACAAGAGAAAGCACCGGCTCCATTAAGCTTGTGATTACAATTCCGCCAATCAAAATAATAGGTGCGCGGACTCCGATCCGCTGCATCATACCAATCATATTATGAATGTTATATGTATCTGTAGTCATTCGAGATTCCAGGGATGGGATTGTAAAATAATCTAGTTGTGTCCCCGATAGACTTAATATTTTATCGAACAGATCATGCCTCAGACACTTTGTCGTATCTCTGGCAACCGATGCCGCCATCCTGTTTGCTATGATATTAAAGGTTCTGGCACCTAAGGAAAGTACGATCATGACCACTCCCCACCACAGAATAGGCATAACCTTTTTATGCAAAATCACATTATCTACGATAAAGGCTAAAACCCAAGGAAGACCCAGATCCATAAACGTTCCCATAGCCTTTATGATAAAACCGATAAGAATTCTGACCCTGTAAGGCTTTAAATAGTGAAAAACTTTTTTCAAGGCAGCTTCCTCCGTTTATAATACTGTAAATCCGATATCATTTATCAGTCCTAACAAAGTATAGTCCTTATCCTTCATGTTTCAATAGATTATTTTATATATCAATATGTATTATTCCAGTCATTATTTTTCGTATAGGTAATATTTTACTGCAGTAGCTTCACGATAATATATATCAATAATACATATCCGCTAATCACAGTAGAATAAGGAAATATTCTTCTTATATAAATCATCAAATCGGAGGGCTGCAAATCGTCAGCATTCTCAACTGAAAATATGAATTTTATTTTATATAATTCCCATGAGATCCAGGGAAAAAGCAAATCAATTGCTTCAATAGCCATGAGTGGAATTGCAAAGGATAATAATATACGCCCCGCATCACCGACATTTCCCCCACCAGAAATCCGAAAAATCAATGATAGGACAGCACCAATAATCAATAAAGCCGCAACTGTTTTATCGATTCTGTTTACATAAAAGTAATCCTTTTTGTTGGATAGCTTCGTCATTTTTTCAGTTACTTTTCGTTCCTCCTCCACCTCTTCCGCATTTGTAAGGGGTGCTCCGAGCCTCGCATCACAATCGATACAATTACTATGTTCATTCCCTTGCAGTGCTCCGCAGTGTTTACATTTTTTCATTATTATATATCCTCCAGAAAAGTAAAGGTTATAATCTTATCTCTATATTATATATAACAATGCTTATATTGGTAGATATTTATAACTTTTTAATCAAACTATAACTAATTTCAAAAAAGGTTTCTATTACAAATTTATTCCAACAAATTTTACAGCGTAGAAATACGATGAATGACAGAAAATCATGAATGTTAGTCTTGTTATTGTCTCTCGTTCTATGTACTTCACCCGCTTTTGTTAATGCCGCAGAAAATAATAATGAATTGGGTGTAAACGCCGAAGTCATCCCCAACAATATCATTAATTCTGATAACCCCATTATTACAATTAATGGAAGCAATTATAATGCTCAAGAATTTATGGATCGAGTGCTTGAGTATACACAAACTTCCAATCCAATTGATACAATGCAAACAGAAAATGGATCTAAGATTAAATTTGATTATAATCAAAAGAGACAAAGAACTAAAAAATTATCAGGGAAAGGAACTACCTCCTATATCTACGACAGTTTTGATAATTTAAAATCGGAAATATTACCCGATTCGAATAGTGTTGAATATTCATATACCCTTATGGATGGAATTGAAACTCCTAAAAGTATAACCTATCAAAATAATACATATTTATATATATATGACGCTAACGGTATTATTTCAGGTTTACTTGATAAAAGTAATCAGGTAATATGTGAATATGTATATGATAAAAATAGTTCTACAAAATTTATCTACAAAATTAAAGGCGAGAAGAAAATTAAGCATAAGGAAGACTCTGGTGGTTACTTTATTGGCTGTGTGAATTCTCTCCGATATGATGGAAAATACTATGATTCTGAAACTGGCATGTTCTGTACCAATACGGGTGGCTACTATGATACCACAACAAATAAGATAGTAGGTGATGATAGTCATCTTGATATGAAAGGACTTTTCGGTGATCAATACGACGCATTAAGTGCAGTAAATAATCCTGAGAATACGATTTCCTCCTTTAGCATATCACCTGGTATTACTTCTCAATGCTATAATAAAGGAGCCTTATCCAGCACATCCTCCCCAAATTCCAAATGGAGATATGTAGTATTTCCTGGCTCGTCAACGGATTATACAGGGGCAAGTAATTACTCCGCTTTTACCTATTTCTTCCATCTCAAATATTAATATACTTTATTCCTACAAAACAACGGAGGAAACCTTATATATTGATTCTGTGTACTATTAAGAAGGAGTTGAAACCATGTCCGGCTTTTATAAAACTAAATATATTCTTTTGATTACCACAATCTGTCTACTCAGTGGCTGCCACACTG
>WSSedL1CaDRAFT_10000296_pt1 | contig 34982 bp, 22 predicted proteins | sample WetSurSL1Cattail_FD_9464 | JGI IMG/M metagenome (IMG submission 9464)
CCATAAACACTTTGTTAACTTCGTTGTACACTCAAATAAAATCCACACCAAAAAAAACTGAAGATAACTGGTAGTTTATTCACGCAAAGACCCAAGACTTAAAGAAAAACTATTCTATTCTTTGCAGCTTGGCGCGAAGTTCTTCTATTTTCTCCATGTAGTATAAGAAACACATCTAGTCTTTCAATTATTAGATTAATTAAAGGTAAAAAACAACATTAACTCATGAATTTTAGAGTTCATATAACATTGATGACACTTAGAAAATGACCATAAACAATCAATGGTATCAGTAAAAATGTGAAACAATAGGCCAATAGATATAATTCTTGCTTTTGGTATCAGAAGCAGGACAAAATAAATCATTATTGCATAAAACGAATGTAAAGGATGAAAACCTATACTACAGCGAGTTGGGTCGAAAACCGGAGTTGCCAATAAATGGTCCAAATCAATTAACATGGTCAATAAAAAAATTACATAAACTCTTCTCCAATCTTTTTTAAAGAATACATAAGCGATTATAAATGGAAAAATTAAATGAAGCGAATAATGAACAATTACTTGCATATTAATTATTTAATACTTGTAAACATGGTTAAACTACGGTTTTTCAAAAGTAGAAATTTCATTGGCAAAATTTCGAATGGTTGGACATAATCACTTATTTGTTTGACCCGATTTGAACTTTGTTATGAACTATAGGGTTTATTAATAAACAAAATTAAGATGTCATGAAACCATATCTTATCAATTTAATAAATGCGTCTATCTTAATCATAGTTGGTCTTTTAGGGTACTTTGGTTCAGAAACGCCCTCGGTAACGGCTTTAATTCCTGTTTTTGCTGGAGTTATTCTTTTGTTATTAATTAAGGGCATGAAAGATGGAAACAAAGTCATTGCTCATGTAGTAGTAACCCTTACTTTATTTGTTTTTATAGCACTATTTAAACCGCTGACGGGTGCTATTGCCAGAAATAATACCGCTGCCATCATACGTGTGTTGATCATGATCTTAACCAACTTAACAGCACTGATCATTTATATAAAGAGCTTTATTGATGTCAGGAGAAATAAAAAGGTTTGATGGGAATTAAATCAATAATAGGTTTTCTTTCGATATTCAAAAATTTGTATTTTGAAGTCCAATTTTTCTTATTAATTTTGCATCTGTATGAGAACAAATTCTAACATATATAATTCCATTTCTGCCAGCAAAATTGTGGCTTAATCGCAGACTACTGTAATTCTTCTTACATTCTCTCTGTCTGCGAATAATCAAAATTTATAAGGTTTTAAAATTATTGTTTAACAGGACAACGATATTGGCATTAACCATTAGCCAAAGGTCCGGACTTAAATTATATTGAAATGAAATTAATAGATAATTACGGATGGAATAACCATTTCGAAGAATATACCAAACAAAAGAAAAGAGAATTTGAGATAGGAAGAGTAGTGTCCATTAAAGGTTTCATAAATACTCTAATCACCAATGACGGAGAATTGGAATCCGAACTTTCGGGAAAACTTCTTTATGGTGTAGAATTAGAAAATTTACCTAAAGTTGGTGATTGGGTATATTTTATCAGGTACGATACCATCGGTTACATTATTGAAGTATTACCCCGAATAAATGAACTTGCAAGGAAAAATCCGGGAACAAAAACAGAAAAACAGGTTATAGCCGCAAATGTTGATTATGCTTTGATTGTACAAGGTTTAGACCAAAATTTTAACATCATGAGATTGGAGCGATACCTTCTACAAATTATAGCGTGTAAAATTAAACCTATCGTTATTCTGAATAAAGCGGATTTGATTGATAATCCTAATAAATACAGACATGAAGTAGCAAAATTAGGAAGGGAATGCCCGGTTTATTTTTGCAGTACCTATAATCTAAGCGGTATAGCCGAATTAAAAAACACCGTTTTAGAAGCCAATAAAACTTACATACTCATTGGCTCTTCTGGAGTTGGTAAAAGCTCCCTGCTAAATTCCTTTATGGATAATTCTGAACGAGTAACAGGAAACATTAGCGATTCAACCGGAAAAGGACGGCATATCACAACCTCAAGGGATTTGTTTCAATTGCCAAACGGTGGTTTGATAATAGATACGCCTGGCATGAAGGAATTTGGGATTGCATTTGAAGAAGGGCAGCAAACCGGTGGGCTTTTTCCCTTAATAGATAAACTGGCCGGGAATTGCAGGTTTTCTGATTGTCAACATTTGGAAGAAGATGGCTGTGCTGTTTTAGAGGCATACAATACCGGTAGTTTAGAACCAAAAGTATATGAGAGCTATCTGAAATTGATTAAAGAACAAAAACATTTTGAAATAAAAATTGAGGATAAAAAACGCTTGGGAAAACAGTTTGGAAAAATGGTTCGAGAAGTACGTGAGTACAGGAAAAAATATAAGTATTAATTGTAATTGGGATAGTGCAATAAATAAAATTACATCAATTCTTATATCCTATGTTTCATTTGTTGTTATACTGTTTTAAATGCTACATTAAATTTGAAAGAATGTAATAGATGTTGAATTGAAAACAATTTATTAGCAACTGCACCATTTACTTTACATTAACTAAAACTAACTATCAACTTAAAGAAGACATTTCAATGAGGAAACTATTAATTTTACTTTTAACGGCCATTATGGAACATATTATTATAAAAAACAAGATAGATAGCGCTAGGTAATATGAAACTTATCAGGATTACCATAAATATGGAATAAGCCTGTATCTGGTCTTATAAGTATATTCAGAATAACCTTTCAATTCATTTTTTAACGTTTTATCCTCCATATATGTTCTTGTTGAGAAAAGAATGATTAAAATACAAACTGGTATTATACTCCACAGAGAACCGAATAATAAAGGAAAACCTATTGTTTGAATAACCGAACCCAAATAAGCCGGATGTCTTACAACTTTATACAGGCCAGACTCACAAACGGTATGGCCACGGTCTGTCTGAATCCTTACCGTACTTGAAAAAAAACTATTTTGTTTTTGAGCAATAAGAAATAATAATTGTCCTGAAGCTGTCAGAATCCCACCCAATATATACAAAATCAAATAAAAATCCGGAGACCAGTGAAAGCGACCAGAATCAAGACCAGCTATAATATACATAATAATAGTTGTCAAGAAGGATAAACCTAAAATCAATTTATCCCATTTTTTTACACCATCTCCGGGCTTCGACCGTTCTTTCAACAAGTCGGAATCCAATTTAAGAGCTGTATAGTTTAATGTGAACATTATTAAACCAATACAGACGTAAACCAAACCTTGCCAATACATAATACGTCCAGCACTAACAAAAATCGCTGTAAAAAACAATAAGGCTCCCAATGCTTGTTTTATAAAAAGACTTGCTTTCATATCTGTGATTTTAGAATTCAATTAGTAAATTCAAAATAAATAATAAAACGGATGATAAAAAACAACCAATTTCTATTTATTTTTACTCAGCCAATTTTGAAATAATTATGTTGCTGATAGTAAATAAGAATAGCAAGAAGACAGTATTTGACCAGATTTTCAGTCAGATCACCGAACTAATAAACAACGGCACTTTAAATGCAGGAGCCCGATTACCCTCCACCCGGGAATTGTCTGAAACGATAGGGGTAAACAGAACCACTGTTATTCGTGTATATGAAGAATTGTGGGCACAAGGTTTTATAGAAAGCACCCCTGGAGCGTACACAACCGTTAGAAAAAGGCAACCCATCATTTTCATGAAGGAAGAAGATATCAAGGGTAGTAAATTGAAAACAAATATTTACAGAGATCATCTTGATTTGCCTTATGATCCTATGATGCACTACCTTGAAAACGGGGAGATGATTGAAAAGGGGAAAATTAATTTCCTGCAGCTTTCACCTGACATCAGATTACTGGACAGGAAACAAATTAAGGTCTGCATGAGAGATGCAATTAACGAAACAGAAACCAATCCGTTTGATTTTGCACATGCGAGAGGGTATCAGCCATTAAGACAGGAAATAGTCAAACACATGAAACTGCACAATATTTATGCAGAAGACAAAAATATATTGGTGACCAATGGTTCACTGCAATCATTACAATTGATTTTTCAGGTATTCTCAAAACCAGGAGATTATATAGCAGTAGAGAATCCTACCTATTCAATTATTTTACTTTTTATAAAAATATTTCAGCTAAAAATAATTGAAATACCTGTTTCCGGGGAAGGAATGGATCTGAATGTTTTAAAAAAGGTATTAAAGAAAACCCCTGTAAGATTTATTTATACCATGCCAACGTATCAAAATCCGACCGGAATATCCATGCCCCAAAACAAAAGAGAAGAGCTTTTAAATATTTGCGAAGATCAGGACTGCATTATTATAGAAGATAGTATTGAGGAAGAAATGAGTTATTTTGGGCAAGCTCATTTGCCGGTCAAATCAATTGATCGAAAAGGACAAGTCATTTACCTTGGCTCTTTTGCGAAAGTACTGGCTCCGGGATTAAGAATTGGCTGGATAATCGGTTCAATGGAATGCATAAAAAAGCTCACCGTATTAAAATCCGTATTTGAAATATCATCTGGCACCATAAATCAAATGTTTCTCTATAAATTTTTTAATAATGGAGCATTTGAATTGCACCTCCGGAAAACCATGAGAGTGTTCAGAAAAAGAATGAAAGTTGCAATTAATGCTATTAAAAAGTACATCCCCGCTGAAAAAATAGAATGGACAGAACCAACCGGAGGGTACATGATATGGTTAAAATTATTAACGGTGCCTATGGAGAACATAGAAAATCATTTTTCGAAACATGGCGTAATGATCCATAATGGAAAATATTTTTTCATAAAAGAACAGCCCTGTAATTACATCAGAATCTGCATATCCCAGACAAATGAGTGTGAGATAGAAGAAGGAATAAAAAGCATTGGGAATGCTATCAAAGCATTGAATAAGGACAAATCGTGAGCACCAATTAATTGAATGGTGACACATTATGTCTGTCATTACCACAAACAGGGATAGAAATGATCGTCTTACTACCATTTATAGGGAGATGTAAATTCACGTTTTATAGGGTTGTATTATTTGAAAAAAAACCGGATTTTCATGTTAAGGAATGTAGTTTGTTAATTAACTGAAGGTTAATGATATGATTTGACCTATTTGGTAATTCAAACATATAAAATGTTGTATTAGTGTCTTTGTGTGGTTGATAAAACAGAATCATTTTTTTTTTGCATTCTTTGAAAAATTAGATAAAATATTTTAATCTTATAAAATATTTCATCGTATACACTTGTAATTTCGTAATAAGCATGAACATGCTACCGCAGGGAATATATAATAGAAGTAAACATGGATGGTTTAAGAGAGGTAAGGAAAGTAATTAGAAAATAAAGAGAAAGGTTTTGCCTCATCTGCCTTCATAGATAATAACTTGAACAATGACTGGAAATGAACTTAATTCAAATTTGTAATTACCATAAAACTGTTATTCTACTTGTTGTATAAGAAAGGAATAGCGGTATAAAAACAAAAGCGTCATGCATCCATCCAAACAATTCCCAACCAAAAACTACCGAAGGATAGGTATGTTGAATCATCTGCGATTTATTTTAGTGTTCACGGTTTTTAAAGTCTTTATTAGCTCTGCCGGGCTTTCTCAAAATATAGCCGGGGGATTCTATTATTCTTTAGCTATAAAATCAGATGGAACGCTGGTAGGCTGGAAGGATACTGCTTCTTCTGTTATTCCATCGGCAAATACAGGTTTTGTAGCCATATCCTCCGGTGAGTCTCATTTTATGGGTTTGAAATCCGACGGATCACTTCTGGGAGGTGGAAGAAATATTTTTTCGGAGCTTAATGTTCCAACCCCCAATTCAAATTTTGTATCTGTGGCTATTGGCGAAAGTCATACCGTTGGTTTAAAGAGTGATGGAACGATAGTTTGCTGGGGATATGGTGGTTATGGCGAGTGTAGTGTGCCTGCACCGAATTCCGACTTTGTAGCTGTAGCTGCAGGCAGACATCATTCTATCGGCCTAAAGTCCGACGGGTCGGTAGTTTGCTGGGGAGCTAATTTTTATGGTGAATGCAATGTTCCTTCTCCGAATACAGGTTTCATAGCCATAGCTGGATTAGGATACGATGGCAGTATGGGTTTAAAAAGTGATGGTTCAGTGGTTTGCTGGGGATTTAACGATTATGGCGCATGCAATGTTCCGCCTCCGAATTCCGAATTTGTGGCTATTGCCGGTGGTAAGTACCATGCTTTGGGCTTGAAGTCTGATGGTTCAATAGTAGGTTGGGGGTATAACTCGGACGGGCAAAGTAATGCTCCGACTCCTAATTCCGGATTTATAGGAATTGCAGGTGGAGGACTTCATTCCATAGGTTTTAAAAGCGATGGTTCGGTGGTCTGCTGGGGATATAATTATGGCGGACAATGTGATGTTCCTGTCCCGAATTTGGGCTTTAATAAAATTCCTATTGCTCCGGTAGCTTTGGCAGCCGGTTCTAAAACCTCCACATCGTTTGCTGCAAGGTGGGCTCCTTCGGTTAATGCTACCGGGTACCAATTGGATGTATCTACCCATGCCGATTTTTCAACATGTGATTTAGCTAATAATTACTATATTAATGGAGGATCAGTAACAAGCTGTGCGATTGTGGGACTTACGGAAGGTTCAGTCTGTTATTACAGGGTACGGGCAGTTAATGGTTACGGAGTAAGTTTTAAAAGCGCTGCCATTGCTGTTACGGTAACTCCCAAACTCAGTCAAACTGTTACTTTCAACTCTCTTTCTCAGGTAACATACGGCGATGCGCCATTCACAATTTCAGCTACAGGTGGCGCTTCCGGCAAACCGGTTTCATTTACAAGTTCTGATAATACAGTGGCCACCTGTACCGGTACAAATGGCTCTACCATTAATGTCTTAAAAGCCGGATCATGCATTATTTACGCTTATCAGCCTGGTAGCGTCTCTTATGAGGAAGCACCAGTGGTATCTCAAGTGCTTACCATTAAGCCAAAAACACTAACGGCTAATATCAGCATACCTTCCAGTAAAACTTATGATGGCACTAACTCTGTGGCTATAAACAGTTCTTCTTTGAACGGCGTAATCAACAGCGATGATGTATTTTTAACAGGAACTTTGAGTTATGTCGATAAAAATGCAGGTACCGGAAAGACTATCGTTACCACCGGAATAAGCATAACAGGAACCAAGGCAGGAAATTATAGCTTAACACCTCCCATATTAACAGCTGATATACTTAAAGCTTCCCTTGTACTTGGTATTACAGGTCAAGACAAAATCTATGATGGTACAACCAATGCCACAGTGATCACTTCCATTACCAGTGGATTGCTAACAGGCGATCTAGTTACTGTCAGCGCCTCAAACTGCAGATTTAACAGTAAAAATGCTGGTACTAATAAAAACATTTACGCCGATATTGCAATCACTGGCGGCGCTGACGGGGGGAATTATACCTGTAATGCCAGTGCAACGGGAAAGGCTAACGTCACAAAGGCCACATTAAATATCGGCCTTTCAGTACAAAATAAGACTTATGATGGCACTACCAATGCTACGGCAACTGCAATTATTATCAGCGGAAAGGTTTCAGGTGATGTAATTAACGTCGGTGCTTCTAACTATCAGTTTGATAGTAAAGATCCGGGAAACAACAAAAGTGTTAGTGCCAGTATTTATGCAAGCGGTACGGATATCAGCAATTATACATTCAACACCACAGCCATTGGATATGCAAATATTGCCAGAGCGTTTGTTAAAGTAGATTTCTGGGCAAAGGGTAAATATTATGACGGAAGCAGGAACGGTGAAGTAGATGCCTATATAACCAGTGGAAAGATTTATAATGAGGAGGTTAATGTTACTGCTTATGGTACTTTTGATAATAAGAATGTCGGTTATAAAAAAAAGGAAACCGTTTATTTAGCACTTACAGGTGCCGATGCGGGTAATTATATATGTAATTCAACTGTTGATACAACATCTTCTATTGAAGTAACCATGTTAACAATTGGCGTTACTGCCAATGATAAAACTTACAATGGCACAGCTTCCGCTACGGGAACCGGCATCATTAAAAGTGGACTTGTTACGGGCGATGACGTCAGTGTATCACTCACCAATGGTTATTTTGATGATAAAAATGTTGGAAACAGAGGTGCGCTTTTTACGGTTTATTTAAGCGGAGCGGATGCCCTGAACTATTATTTTAATCCACCATCTTATGCAATGGCTAATATTGTTAAAGCGCCGTTAACTTTTACGCTTACCGCTCAGAATAAAACATACACTGGAAGCACCTATGCACAGGTTGCCGTTTCTACTGCCAGCGGCCTTATGCAGGGCGACGCGGTAACAGTTAACGCTACCGGGTATTTCGATAACAAAAATGCTGGTGTTGGAAAAAAAGTCACCGGTATTATTTCTCTCAGTGGGACTAATGCCGGCAATTATTATGCTGAACCCGTCTTTAACTATGCAAATATTGATAAAGCCGTTTTATTACTTAAGATCACATCTCAGGACAAGGTGTACGACGGCACTGATGCTGCAGTGGTAAACGCTTCCATTGTCACTGGAGTTGTGAATGGTGACGATGTTACAGTTGTTGCCTCTAATGGAAAATTTGATTCTAAAAATGCTGGTACAGGTAAACTTGTTACTGCTGATATATCTTTTGCTGGTGCCGACGCAGGCAATTATACCTGGACACCTGATGGACTAACCCTTGCAAATATTACCAGATATTTGCTCACTACCGAAATATCATGCGCTCCAAACAAGACCAGTTATAGAGGTGTACCCGTTACCATTACTGCAACATATCCTTTTGCATTAAATACTCAGGAAGGAACCCCTTACATTAGCCTTAACGGTGCAGGCGTGAATTTAAGCGAACCGATGTCCTCCAGCGATCGTATTACTTGGACTTACATGTGGACCCCTCCTGCTGAGGGTAACGGTACAATAAACATCAACGCCGCACTGCAAGATATTGCTGGCAATTTTCATCAAACGGTAACGGGAAAAACAACCCTGATACTGGATAATACACCCAACGATGTTCCCACAACTGAAACCAGCTCTGCATCGCTTAAAGTTTATCCTTCGGTAAGTGAGAATATTTTTAACATTGCTTTATCCAATTGTATATATGGCAAAGCAACCGTGAGAATCTTCAATTTATCCGGAGTAATGGTGAAGGAAGGCCAATTCTTTAAACCAACTTTCTCTGCAATATTCAAAATGAATATGGAAAACGCCGGATCAGGAGCGTATATCGTAGAGGTAATCATGGACGGATTAAGAGAGGTAAGGAAAGTAATTAAAGAAAATTAGGGATAACCATACAAAAAGCATAGATGAGTTTTTGTGTGGTGATATATAACCTTTTTAATCTTTTTACGTTTCTTTGACTAAAATATTAGATGATTTAATTTTATCTTATAGAGATTCTCAAAAAATACTTATTACTTGTTCATTTGTAAGCAATCAGGAATTTATTAAACCAATCAAACTTAAAAATATGCCCAAAGTAAGATTTTTAACCAGCAACTCAAGCTTAGCTTTTCTTAAAACGCTCCGATTATCCGGATTTGTGCTTATCTTATTTTTTTCGCAGTTGGCAATTGCTGCTGTACCTTTTCAAGGTTCAGGAACCATTGCTGATCCTTACCTGATTACTACCCCTGCCCAAATGGACTCGGTACGTAAACATGCAACTAGCGGTACGAAGTTCAAGCTTATGAACGACCTGGATCTTACCGCTGTTAACTGGAATCCTATAGCTTTAATGTATGCCGGTTTCGATGGCAACGGGCACAAAATTAAGTATTCACTCACAACGTCAAACCAAAATTCTTTAGGGCTCTTTGGAATTAGCACAGACACTATCAAAAACCTCAATGTGGAAGCAACGATTTCTGCTTCGGGAAGTGGTTCCATGCATGATATCGGAGGGCTTGCAGGAAGAGCAATAGGTAAAATTCTGAATTGTCATGTTACAGGTAACATTTCATGTACAGGATGTTATGGTGTAGGAGGATTGGTTGGTGACTGCATTAATAGCACAGTTTCCAATTGTTCATTTACAGGCACAGTCAAAGGGGAAGCGGACACAGGAGGGCTATTGGGAATAAGTTCTAATGGGACTATTTCCGGTTGTTCTACCAAAGGGTCCGTTGCCGGTGCTAATGATGTTGGAGGAATGATAGGTCTTCCTATGAGTGATCATTTATCCTATTGCAATGCCAATTGTAATGTTACCGGCTATGGACTCTATGTAGGTGGCTTTGCAGGATATTGTATGGCTACCATCGATCATTGTTACAGTACAGGTAATGTAACGGGGTTGACTGATGATTTGGGCGGGTTTGTGGGCAGATTTGTTAGTGGTGGAGTTTGGTCAATTTCTTCATGCTACAGTACCGGCATTGTTAAAGGCTCCCAGTACTCAACCGGTGGTTTTGCAGGCAGTGCAGAAAACAACGTAAATAATTGTTATAGTTCGGGTGAGGTAAACGGGGATAATTCGGTTGGCGGGTTTGTGGGAAATGTTTATCTGAGTCCTGTCTCAACTTGTTATAGCGTTGGCGCTGTTTATGGCAATCAATATATGGGTGGCCTGGCAGGCGTTAATAATGGTACTATCACTTCCGGTTATTTTGATAAAAATACTTCATGGCAAAGTTCGGGTGTTGCTTTTAATGGCAGTGGCTATACCGCCATAATTACAGGAGCCACCACAGCAGAAATGAAAATGCAAAGCACCTTTCAGCCAACTTCTGACTGGAATTTTACAACCACCTGGCAAATTAACGAAGGTTATACCTACCCGGTTCTTCGTGGCATAAACAATGCCCCCTTTGCCTTTCGGGATACCGTGCTTACGCTGGGTCCATTTAACTTGTCTACAGTAATCTCCAATGATTATGATTTTGAGACAGGCCAGACAAAACTGGTATATAAATTACTTCAGGTATACGGTACCGGAACTGTTAACAGTGGTACATATTCCTTTCCCGGAGGAAGTGCTGCGGGTTTTACCGATTCGATACGCTATCGTGTTGGCGAATTGTTAGCTCCCGGAGATACGCTTTGGGGTAATACAACCCGGGCCATTATCAAAAAAGGAACTGCCGGCAATGGAACTGCCAATAATCCCTACCTTATTTATTCTCCACAGGATATGAATGCGGTGCGCAATCATTTGAGTAGTAATTTTAAACTGATGGCCGATCTTGACCTTACTGCGGAATATCCTGATTGGGTTCCTATCGGAGTAGGGGGAGCTTCTTTTACAGGTACGTTCAACGGAAACAATCACACCATAAAATATCAAATTCCCAATGCCTCATCCTATGCAGGATTGTTTGGAGTTACCTCAGGTACCATAAGTAATCTCCGCGTCGATGCAACGATTACATCCATAAACGATTATATTGGAGGACTTGCTGCTCAAAACTCAGGCACCATTACCAATTGCAGCTTCACAGGATCAATCTCGGGTGGATCTTATATAGGCGGGCTCCTGGGTTATAATAACATCGGTGCTGTAACTTCCTGCAACGGCTCCGGTACAATTTCCTGCTCTGGCGACAAGATCGGCGGACTGATCGGTCATGTCCAGGATGGAACTATTAATGGTTGTTCTGCTACCGGAAATGTATCGGGTGGTAATTTTACTGGCGGCCTTGTCGGGTATTTTTATACAGGATCCATTAGTCATTGTCAATGCGTTTCAAACGTAACAGGTGAGTATACCATAGGGGGTTTATTAGGTTGTCTTAATAGCGGGAATATGACAAATTGTTTCAACAGTGGCAGTGTGTCATCTACTGGTTACGGAGGAGGTCTTGTCGGCTATTGCAACAGTGGTGGTACCATTACAAGTTGTAACAGCGCTGCGAACGTTGTGGTGAATGGAAATACTGCAGGCGGTTTGATTAGTGAAAACGCTGGTGCCGTAACTCTTTGTTATAGCACCGGATCGGTTACGGCTACCGGTTATGATATAGGTGGACTTATAGGAAACAATACCGGTAGCTTGAGCCATTGTTACAGTACTTCAACGGTATCCGGTACTTCAACGGTTGGCGGATTACTCGGGGGAAACAATTCAGGGGTAAGCAATTGTTACAGTACAGGAAGGGTTACAGGAAACAGCGTAGTTGGAGGATTTATAGGAGAAGCCTATGGAACCTCTTCGATTGATGCTGTTTACAGCGCAGGGAAAGTTACAGCGAATAGTTTTATGGGCGGATTGGCAGGTGCAAACCTTGGAACGATCACTTCAGGATATTACGACACAAAAGCCTCTGGTCAGCTTGTCGCAATGGCATATGGCTCAGGCAGCGTAACTGGCTTAAATACCATTAATATGAAGAAGGCCGTAAATTTTACCGCATTAAATTTTACCACAACCTGGCAAATCAATGAAAATCATACCTACCCTGCATTGCAAAACATCAACAATGCACCTTTTGCGTTTCGGGATACCGTTTCATCGGCTGATACGGTAAACATAAATTCTTTTACTACCAACGATTTTGATGTTGAAACCATTCAAACCAAGCTGGTTGTTAAAGCGATGCCCGGTTACAGTTCAGAAAGGGTTTACAATGGTAAATATGTATTTCCATCTGGCAGTGGTGTGGGCTTTACCGATTCACTGACTTACAGGGTAGGAGAATTAATTTCAGCCACCGACACCTTGTGGGGAAATACTTCCACGGCAATACTTAAAGAAATTGCGGGGCTTTCTGCATATCCCGGTACTGTAAAGCTTAGAGCGGCTAATGGCAGTTCTGCTTCCATTACTGTGCATTCGAATGTAAACTGGAATGCTTTTTCTTCGGCTGCATGGCTTTCATTAGATGCTTTGTCGGGCACAGGTCATCATTAAATCTTACAGCGTCGGAAAACACAACAGGCATTGACCGCAGCGCTACGGTTACACTTTCTGCAACATCTTTACCTAACGTAGTGATAACGGTGAAACAAGTGGCCAAACTTCCTCTTACAATTAGTGTTATCGCTCAGAATAAAGCTTACGATGGTAACAACGCTGCGTCGGTTACAGTTTCAAATGTAAGCGGAAAACTTTTCGCCGATGTGGTTACCGTTAATGCAGCAGGACATTTCAACAACAAAAATGCCGGCACAAACAAAACGGTAACTGTCAATATTACCCTTAGCGGAGCCGATGCAGGTAATTATAGCTATAATACACAAGCCACAACTACGGCCAATATTTCTAAAATACCCTTAACCGTTGATGTTTCGGCAAAAAACAAAGCTTACGATGGCTCCACCACTGCCCAGGCGAATACCTCAATTACAAGTGGACTGCTTAACGGAGACAATGTTTCTGTTGTTGCCACAGGTAATTTTAATAATAAAAATGTCGGTAACAGAAGTGCTTCCTTCAGTATTTCACTGACCGGGACTGATGCAGGAAATTATACAGCTGTAACACCGGTAACTGTTACAGCTATGATAACAGCAGCCGAATTGGGCATTCATCTTAATGTTCAGAATAAGGTGTACGATGGCACAACCAATGCCGGAGCAACCGCAAGTATTGTTAGCGGATTGGTGACAGGAGAGGATGTTACTGTAACGGTTAACAGTTGTAGTTTCGAAGATAAAATGGTATCGGACAATGCCATGGCACATGGTACTGTTTCCATCAGCGGTGCTGATGCCGATAATTATTACTTTAACAATTATGTAACCTCATCAGCTAAAATTTCACCGCTTACCCTAACCATTGCTCTGAATGCGGAAAATAAAACCTACAATGGCAATACCAATGTAAATTTGACCGCAACCATCACCAGCGGACTCTTTCCTGGCGACGTAGTAACAGCTACTGCAAATGGAGCATTTGTGGATAAAAATGCAGGTGCAGGTAAAACTGTGAACGCCAATATCTACTTAAGCGGAAAGGATATGAGCAATTATACCATCAGTTCAACAGGTACTACTACGGCCGATATTTCGCCTTTAGCATTAGTAGTTACTGCCGAAGGGATTGACAAGGAGTATGATGGTAATAACAATGCTTATATTCATACATACGTTTCTAATGGTCCCCTTCCAAACGATGCGGTTACCGTAAATGCTACCGGTAATTTTGAAAATAAAAACACTGGAACCGGTAAAACTATAAATATCAATATCTCACTCAGCGGAGCGGATGCCGGTAATTACACCTGCAATTCTGCTTTTACCACTGCTGCTGCTATTACAAAAGCAAATCTTACGTCAAACATCACTATTACTCCGGATAAGGAAGTTTATACGGGAGGTGTACCGGTAACCATTACTGCTGTTTATTCCAATGCTATTGATGTGTCTGAAGGTGCTCCTTCCATCAGTCTTAAAAGCAATGAGGGCAATACGGTGGCAACTATGACAAGTACCGACCGGAAAACATGGACTTATCAGTGGACTCCGCCTGTTACGGGCCATGGTACAATTGGAATCAGAGTAGCATTGGAAGATGTTGCTTCTAACTTCAATCAGATTTCAGAAGGTAAAACCCTCATTACATATGAAAATTCTCAAACAGGTGTTTCTAATGTTTTTGAACACACTGCCATTAAAGCTTATCCAACCATAAATGATGGTTTATTTTATATTGCTATGGACAATCCTGATCAAGGCGCTGTAAAAGTGCAGATAGTAAATATGTCAGGATTAGTAATCAAAGAATGTCAATTTATAAAAACATCTTCTTCAGCTATATTTGAAATACGCATGGATAATGCAGGACCCGGCGTATATCTGGTGGAAATAGAAATGAACCATGCCAATGAGATAAGAAGGGTAATAAAAGCATTAAAATAAGGAATTTTCTCAAATAAGAAGATTTATAAAAATGGGAAGATAATTTGAAAAAAATCTTCTCATTTTTATTTTAAATAAGCACTCTAAGGTGTAAAATAACGGATATCTTATATTTTGGCCCAGTATGGCAATTTATCCATTCTAGCTATTGTAAAATAATTCTATTTTCAATTCTGAGAACATAGCCTGTATCAATAAGAAATTGATCCATTCTCCTTATTTGACTACTTTTAAATTTAGGATGTTCACTATTTGCTATATAGGCTTTTTTAATTTTAAAACTTTTGGAATCATCTGATCTTTCAAAATGTTCAATTGATGATTTAAGTTGTTTTTCTGCATCTTCTACCCAAGCATTGCCATGAGCGCTACGTGCTTTAAGTTCTACAAAGATAACACTTACATTATAAGTTAAAACACCATCACATCGTTTAGCAGGCTTTCCATCCAGACGATTCATTGAAATACAATTATCAATTGCAGTAAAGGTTACAGAATATCTATAGTCATTTTCAACTACTCCAATCCAATTTGCACCTTTACTTTCATCGATATAGGCTGGATTTTGGCATGGTGGCGGATCATCGCAAAGTCCAAACATTTTTTTATTAGAATATGTTTGACATTTTGCTTCCTTAAAATCAATTTTCATAAGCTTTGTTGTATCTCTAAAAGTTGGGCAAAAAGATCATTACTCTCTTCAAGCTTAGTATTTAATTTGTTTTCATCTGATGGTAATCCATTATATGATTTAAGTTTCTTTATCGTTCCTCCTTCAGTTAACTCATAAATTATTATTTCATCTGATTTTACTGTTGATTCCAGTGGCACTATCTTCTTAAGCTTACTTATATTTTCCTCATTAACCTTTTTCTTAAGCATATCTGCCTTTATGGCTAATGTTAAATAGTTGATCAAGTATGGACTATGTGTTGTAATAATTAGTTTATTTCCTTCATCCATATTGTTTATTTCAAAAAGACTATTAAGCATTTGTCTTTGCGAAGCCGGATATAAGTTTTGTTCAGGTTCTTCCACAATATTGAGGAAACATTTACTGAAGTATCTGTTTCTTATTTTTTTTATTTCTATATTTTTAACTTCATTTGAGATCAAATCATTAAGTATTATTTCTGAAATCTCTTCATCCATTCGCATGGATTGTGTTACACTAAGATTTCTATATTCACTTTTTTTTAAAAGATTCCTGGAAAGATTTCTAGAAACCAAATATAATGGAACGAACGACTGTAAACCGCTGGAAGCTTCTAATAAATTAATCCGATAATCGGGTCCCGAGATATAAGAAAAATCCGTATTTTTTTCATACTCATATGTGTAATTACCAATAGGCAACTTGAGTTTTTTACCAGATAATCCTTGTTGCGCCTTTTTTAGTTCTTGAGCAAAAATAAAGAGATCTTCGGGCAATTCCTTAATTCCAAAAGCTTCACTTATTGTGCTTAGAAAGTTCCTTTCGGCAGGAATATACATGATTTTTGGAACATTGTAACCTTCACCTTGAACTTCCTTAATGATTGGATATTCTTTGGCGGTATCGTAAACAATATGATATTTTTCACCAAAATATTCGATAAAAGTACTTTTTGAGAAATAATTATAAATCTTTTGAAATTTGAAAAACTCTTTAAACTTGGCAAACGAGAGTTTACTTTTATCAGTATCTCCTCTGTTTATTGACTTTTCGAGCCAGGAAAGGGTAGAAATGACTTTTGCTATTGTACTTTTCCCACTTCCTTGGTTACCAATGAATACAGTAACTTTTTTCACATCAAGCCATCCTCCGTTTTCAGTGTAACCTTCTTTGATAGGACCTAAGTTCTTTATTTTTATTCTACTCATTATCATTCTTTTTTTCAAAAATACAAAATAATATAATAGTCTGTTTTCGAAAGTCTATTGTTTAATGAACTGTTCATTAATACACTCAATGAAATCCAATTTTGCGATTATTTACTTTCTGAAACATTCATTGCTTATAATTTCTTACAAACGAAGAGTCAACAAATAGCAACAAACTGTAAATCAAGAACTATAAACAGTTAGTAAATATAAGAAAAAATGCGGAAGGATGACTAAACCAAAAACTGATCCGAATGAACAGTTCTGCAAAATATAGATTTGGTAAGTTTATAACCCATGATTATAAGATGATAGAATTTGATTTGTATCATTCCTGACGAAACTATCTACTTTATTGCAATTAATGAGTATGGAGCAAAGTATTAGATTTCCAGAAAAAGTATTTTCTGTACAATTCAATTTTCCAAAATTTGATGGAAAGAAAAGTTGAATGGCCAAAAATGATAACTTTAGCCTGTAAAATCAACATCGAATTCCATGAAAAAATATTTACTGGCCATCTTATTTTCTCTTTGTCTTAGCCATTTATCCGGTAATCAAACACCCGATAGTCTTCTGTTGAATGCTGTAAAAAATAACAATTTAAAAAAGGTAAAGGAGTTAGTGGCACATGGAGCCAATGTTAATACTGTGGACGAAAACAATGCTACAGCGCTTATGTGGGCAGTTTACAAAGCCGACATGGAAATCATTCGTTTTCTTGTCAATAGTAAAGCCGATTATACCAGAAAAGGAATCATTTATCTCGATACCACAAAAAATAATTATTATGGAAATCTAACAGGTATTGCAGCCGCAGAAAACAAACCAGAAGTATTGAAATACCTGATTAAGGAATTGTCAATTCCGGTAAACGATAAGGAAATTAATGTTAAAACAGGACAAATGGATGGGTGGGAAGCTATTCATGAAGCTTCCTACAAAGGACATTATGCAATAACAAAATATTTATTGGATAATGGCGCCGACGTTAACGCTGTATCCGGAATGGACGGAGGAACTGCGATTATTTATGCAAGCAATGGGAACGACAGTCTGGTTAATATGTTAATAAAATACCGGGCCGACATCAACCATGCCGACATGGATAAAAATACAGCCTTGCACCACTTCGCATGGGCCGGTAATTTGAATGGTTGCAGGTTACTGGTCACGGCTGGTGCTAAAATGAATGCAAGGAATAGTAACGGATGGACGCCATTGCATATTGCGGCCAATGGCGGTAATTTGGAAGTCATTTCGTTACTGATGACTTCAGGAGCAGATACAACCCTTGCAGATAATAGCGGGAAAATATACTCCGCATATTTTAACTGGATTAGTTTAATAAATAAGGTTGACACATACGAAAAATCTGCAAATTATAATACTGCCCTTTATTATGGCGAAAAAGCTAAAAAGCAAGCTGAAGCAGAATTCGGAAAGGCAAGTATCAACTATGCAGCCACCCTTAATGCCTTAGGAATATGTAATATCCGCATAAATAATACGGCCACAGCGGTGTTATTATATAGTGAGGCTATTGAAATATTTAAAAAATTAACTGGCGCAGACCAACGTTATTATATCAGTGCGCTCAATTCTCTGGCATATTTATATAATGAGGTTATGGGCGATTATTCCAAAGCAAAGCCTCTTTATATCGAATCGTTGGATCTTCACAAAAAGCTATACGGAACGAACAATCCGGAATATGCCAATTCCTTAAACAGTTTAGCTGTGATATATTATGATCTGGGCGATTATTCAAAGGCTGAACCACTTTACATAGAAGCTTTAGGGGTACGAAAAAAAATCCTGGGAACCGAACACCCCGATTATGCCAGATCTTTAAATAATTTAGGGTATCTCTACAGAAGTACAGGCAATTATTCAAAGGCTGAACCGTTTTTAACGGAGGCTTTGAATGTAAGAAGAAAAGTGCTTGGCACCAGCCATCCCGATTATGCTGAATCGCTGCATAATTTGGCAGAATTATATGTGGCCCTGAGTGACTATTCCAAAGCAGAGCCTCTTTATGCTGAGGCCTTAAGAATCCGGAAAAAGGTCCTTGGGGTAGAGCATCCTGATTATGCCAATTCCTTAACTAATTTGGCTGCATTATATCAAACTTTGGGTAATTATACGGAAGCAGAGCCACTTTTTATTGAAGCTTTGAATATTAGAAAAAAATCTCTTGGGCAGGAACATCATCTCTATGCACTTTCGCTGAATTATTTGGCAGAATTGTATGAAAACATGGGCTATTATTCCAAAGCAGAGCCACTCCTTACCGAAGCACTTAATATTCAAAAAAAAGTTTTGGGTACAGAGAATCTTTATTATAGCACCACATTGGACAATTTGGCAAAATTTTATGAAACCAAAAGCAATTACGCTAAAGCAGAGCCCTTGTATATTGAAGTTTTGAATATAAGAAAAAAAATAAACGGAGAAGATCATTCCGATTATGCTATTGTTTTAGATAAGTTAGCCGGCCTATATGTCCGTATGGGCAATTATACGAAGGCAGAGACACTTTATGTAAAGGCCCTGAATATCCAGAAAAAAACCATTGGCACAGAACATCCGGAGTATGCTAATGTATTAAGTAACTTCGCCATATTATACAGGGACTTGGGTAATTATTCCAAAGCTGAGCAGCTTAATATCGAAGCATTTAACATTCGGAAAAAGACTCTTGGTACAGAGCATCCCGATTATGCCAATTCCTTAATCAATTTGGCAGAATTGCACTCAGTAATGGGCAACTATTCCAGCGTAGAAATCTTTTTTAAGGAGGCGTTAATAATTAAGAAAAAAGCACTTGGCGCTCAACATCCTGACTATGCCACCGCCTTGGGTAATTTAGGATTATTTTATGAAGAACTGGGTAATTATTTCAATGCAGAGCCACTGCTGATTGAAGCATTAAACATACGAAAAAAAGCTTTTGGACCGGAACATCCTAACAACGCCACATCCTTAAATAATCTAGCTTCTTTATATTATAAAATGGGTAACTATTCAAAAGCGGAGCCACTCTACGTTGAGGCTTTGAATATCCAAAAGAAAGTCCTTGGATCGGAGTCCGCAGACTATGCCACATATGTTGACAATTTAGCGGTCATTTACTATTGCATTGGCAATTATTCCAAAGCAGCGTTGCTTTTTACCGAAGCTCTAAACATACGGAAGAAAATCCTTGGGACGGAACATCCGGACTATGCCAATGGTTTAAATAATGCAGCCAACTTATATCAGGACATGGGTAATTATGCAAAAGCCGAAGCATCTTATACCGAAGCCTTGAATATCCAGAAAAAAGCGCTTGGCACAGAACATCCCGACTATACGATTTCCTTAAGCTACCTCGCAAGACTATATGATATCATGGGTAGTTATTCCAAAGCAGAGCCGTTTTATGTGCAAGGCAATAATAACTTGAATCGCCAAATAGATAAAAATTTCGCATTCCTTTCAGAAAAGGAAAAAGAGCGATTCCTGGATAATGATGTTAATTTCCATTTTGATATGCTCAATTCATTTTTTCTAAGAAGGAAAACGAGCAATACTTCAGTTTTGGCAGTAACCTATGATAATGAACTTGCGCATAAAGGAATATTGCTGCAAAACAATACTGTCCTTCATCAGGCAGTACAAAAGAGCGGCGATTCATCATTGGTTCGTACCTATGAGCAATTTATTACTTTGCATAAAACGTTATCCCGCATATACACCTTACCCATAGCCCAACGAAAGGAAAACGCTGACAGTCTTGAGAATGTTGCGAATACACTCGAAAAAGAGCTAATAAAGAAAGGAAAGAATCTTCCCGGAGTTGAAAACCTTACAGGGTCAACAAAAACCAAATGGCAGGACGTACAACGATCTCTCAAACCTAATGAAGTAGCCATAGAATTCATCAACTTTCGCTATTTTAACAAGCAATGGACCGACAGCATTTTTTATTGTGCCCTTGTGTTGCGCAAAGATTATACCTTCCCAAAGATGGTTTATCTGTTTGAAGAGAAGCAGCTGGAAAAATTAATAACAATAGAACAAGCTACCGACGATCTCGGTTATATTTCACGATTGTACAGCCGTACCGCCGATGGATCATCAGAAAATAACCCGCAGGTTTTACAAAATGTATTGTATAACCTTATCTGGCATCCCATTGATAGTTTATTCAAGGGAATAAATACCATATATCTTGCACCAAGCGGTTATCTTCATAAAGTGGCCTTCAACGCCATACCTGTTGCAAAAGACACTTTTCTGTCAGATAAATACAACATGTATACACTGAGTAGTACCAGATTACTTGTTCAATCAGGTAAAAATACAGCTTCCATTTTGGGTAATTATTCGGCCGCTTTGTATGGAGGTATTAAGTATGATGTGGACAGTACGGAAATGATAACGTTAGCAGCCAATTATCAAAGAACCGCTACAGGTCTTTCCACCGGTCGCAGTTTTATAGCTCTTGGAAATATGAGGGGATATTCATGGATGTATCTGCCAGGAACTTACACCGAAGTTGAGAATATACAAAAAGTATTCAAATCAAAGAAAATAAGCACATCTCTGTATTTTGGGAAAAATGCAACCGAAGAATCTTTTAAGCATCTGGCCGACGGAAAATCACCGGAAATCATACACCTTGCTACACATGGTTTCTACTTTCCAGAAGACAAAGCTAAGAAAGAGGATAGGGATAAACAGATCGAACGTGGAGCTATTGGTCAATTTGCTTTTACCGATTCTGAAAACCCGTTATTACGTTCAGGTATATTACTGGCTGGTGCAAGTCGTGTTTGGGGTGAAATGGAAGTACCACCCGGAGTTGAAGATGGAACGTTAACGGCTTATGAAGTATCGAACCTGAATTTGAGCAATACCAGACTGATTGTTCTTTCGGCCTGCGAAACCGGTCTTGGAGATATAAAAGGTTCCGAAGGAGTTTACGGATTGCAGCGTGCCTTTAAAATGGCCGGAGTACAATACATGATCATGAGTCTCTGGCAGGTACCTGATGAAGAAACCTCTGAATTAATGCAGATGTTTTATACCAACTGTCTCAACGGAATGGCCATTAAAGAAGCCTTCAGGTTTGCTCAGCAAGCCATGCGTAAAAAGTATGATGCAAGTCAGTGGGCTGCGTTTGTGTTGATTGAGTAACTTTTTTCAAAATGTTGGACGACATGCAGGATTTACAACTTTTTTTCTTTCTTTTTGTTCTTAAAAGACTGAATTTATTATAGTGAAATCTTTTTACCTCCGGTAATTTCAGGTTAAACTATGTTCTTTTATCCAGTTAGATCATAATATAAACGAACTTATGAACAACATGAATAGCAATAAAAAGAAGTTGTTACCAGAACAACAGGAAGAACTGCTCAGAACATTGAAAGCCCGTTTTGAGAAAAACATGAACCGCCATAAAGGTCTTGAATGGGATAAATTGCAAGCCAAGCTGGAATCAAATGCTGGCGTTGAAAAACTATGGTCGCTCAGTGAAATGGAAAGAACTGGTGGTGAACCGGATGTTATTGGTTATGATAACAAAACGGACGAATTCATTTTTTATGATTGCTCGGCAGAAAGTCCTAAAGGCCGCAGAAGTGTTTGTTACGATCGCGAAGGGCTTGAGTCAAGGAAAGAACATAAACCTGAAAATAACGCCATAGATATGGCAGCTGACATGGGTATTGCACTTTTAACGGAAGAACAATACCGGGAGTTGCAGAAACTTGGAAATTTCGATTCGAAAACATCGAGCTGGTTGCAAACACCTTCTGACATTAGAAAACTCGGGGGTGCCATCTTCGCTGATTTCCGCTATGGCAATGTCTTCGTGTATCACAACGGTGCAGAATCGTACTATGGCGTCAGGGGGTTTCGGGGATCGCTAAGGGTTTAGATTCCTTTTTGATTTGTTAAAAAAGAGATTTTATTTTTTTAAGGAAAGAACTGAAAATGTTAGTAACAGTATACCAATTATAAAACCAACAATAGAAGATTCAATGTATTTTGAGAATTGAAAATGTAAGTTGTTATAATTTATTATTGGAGAAGATATTAATGCTATTCCCAATATGGAAAGAAATAAAGCTGCAATTTTATCAGCTAAGGTTTGTTTTTGAATTCTATTGCTTCCTGAGCTGGTTGGCTTATTCTTATAATGATAATTGTAATTTTTATATTCGTAAGATTGCCTTTGATAGGGCTGATATTGACTATGGTTTATGAATACATCATTTTTTTGTGAAACATTTAGAAATGTTTGAATTTTATCATATGCTTCTTTTATCTGAATAAATTTTTCATGTGCATCCGCTGAATTATTCTTATCGGGGTGAAATTGAATAACTTTTCGACGGAATACAGATTTCAATTCTTCCAATGAAATATTCTGGTCAACTTCAAGGATTTTAAAATACCTCTCGTACATAAATATTTTAATTTAAACGTATACCTATATTTTACAAATTGTATGAGCTATAACTTTTCTGCTCAATAGTTTTCTATCTCCCCAGATTTTTACGAGTTGACCGTTTTTTAAATTATTCACTTCGGAATTGTATTCTATTATGTAATTTAATCTTCCATCATTAATTGTGAATCGATTGTTTGTAACGTTTTCAATTTTACCAGCTATTATAGGAGCTGTATGAGGCATTTCTTGCAAGACACTATTCTTATCTATTTGATATAGCTCAAAGTTCTCTCCTTTATAAATTAACAAAGAATTCTGCGGAATCTGAACTTCATAATCTATAATATTCATCATGAAAGTCATACACCCATTTGTTTGTTTGAGAAAATAAACAACATTATATTTCTTTAAATCTTCGTTTGTTAAAGCGTAATCCTGACATACTTTTGTATTCAATTCCCATGCATACCACCAGCCTACAAATAATTTAGTCACTGTGATGGAATTGACTTGTAGGTTTACTTTTTCTTTCATTGAATGTAATTCAGTAAAGGCCTCTTTTGACATTTGAGGCTTTTTATGAGCAACCAGCCCGATACGTATTGAATAAATCAGCATAAAACATAAGAAGAATAATAAAATTCCCCGTGTTACTTTTGATAACTGTAACTTAAATATAATCAGGTAAACAATAGTAACGGGAATAAAAGACATGATATAGAAACGCCAGGCAAACTCGACACATAACAGTGGCGATGCTAAAATAATGCCCGCAATACATAATGAGTAAGCAAACCGTTTTTGAACTAAATCCATTGACCTGCGATGTATTGTTATCAGAACAAAAGCAGCAATAGAAAGTATGTTTATAATTATTACATACAAGTCTGTAATAGAATCAAAAGGATGGTCGCCATTTATCCAAAAAGCAATTTTTGGATTATCGAAAATGCCCAGTGGAAAAGAAATTAGCCTTTTTGCCCTTTGTATATCGAACCATGATACAAAAAGTACAATTAGTATAAGAGAAACTGCGATGCTTACAAGTATTTTGATATTTATTGTTTTCAGTTTTTCTTTAAACTCACGAATATAAAACAAAGCAAAAAGCACTATAAAAAATACCATAAAAATAAAAACACTAAAATCAGTAAAAAGAGTTAGAATGAGAATAATAAGAATATTTACAGGCCATTTTTTATTTTGCGTGGCAAAGGTGTAAAGGTTTAAAAGGCAAAGAAAGATGAGCGATATACCAATGGCATCTTTTTGTAATTCGCCATTTAAAAATATCATAAAGGGAAAAAATAATACTGAAAAACCTGCCATCAAATAATCCGGGAACTTCATTCCATTTTCATTCCTGGTTAGCTTCCTGGCCAACAAAAAAACGAATATGGCAGACAAAGCTGGCACAATTGAGTCTATTATTTTAATGGTCAGAATAATAGCATTGTCCGGAGTTGAAATATGTAGCCAAATAAAGATTTTAGCAATGAATGCAGTAAAATAAAAATACAACGGCATATCAGGAAGTGCCAACTTAAAGTGGTTTAACACGCTTCTAATTTGTACAGAAAAATAGGCACCGTCACCATTTATTGTTGGTTGAAAAAAGTTGAAACGAAGGCGACAGTATACAACCAGCACAATAAAAGCTATTACCGGTAACCAAATGATTAAATTGCTCTTTTTCTTTAAGTTATTTAGTTCCTTATTCATAATAAGTAGATTAAATTATTCAAATATGCCACGAATAAAAAATGGAAGGTGATAAAGATGTATAATGATTGCACTTATGATTAATAGGCTTATAAGCCTGTTTTTAAACCGTTGTTTGATGAGCAGATAATAAATTGTAATGAAAAAATTACTGCCAATGATAATAAACAGTAAACATGTTAACCCAAATGCATAATGTGCAATAAAAAAAATAAATGCTATTAAGGATAAAAATAAATTTATAGATGCTATGGAAAAGTCTATTTTACGTGTTTCCGTTGTTACCCCGAGTATGTTTAAGCCTGCCTTCGATGAAAAATAAGCCGTCAGGGATAAAGAAAGTAACATATAACTTATCATGTTTAACCTTGTTGCAATGATTTGTATATTTGGCAGGAAACTATATATAAAGTACGAAACCGGAAGGATTGCGCCTACAACATAAAACGATATCGAGAATATCTTTTTAACATGCTTCTGTCTTTTATCCTGATAAAAATAGAAGCCAATTTTGGAAAATAAGAAGGCTAGAAACAGCATCGAAAAAAATTGCACCCAATTACTGCCTGGGATTTTGAAAGTTTTGAGCAAAAAGCCAATAAGTGTGACTGCAGAAACAAATAAAAAAATCCTTTTTAGAGAGAGCGATTGGTAATCAAGTAAGTTTATAGTATCCCTCTGTACTTCTATTAAATCAGTAGTGTCAAGGTATTGATGTTTGACTTTTTCGTAGGCTTGGTTAAAATTGGCACCTACTTCTATTTCGCCTTCCACATCTATACAAATATGATCAAGAAGTTCCTGTTGCAGCGGCAAATAATCGATGCCTGCGTGTGTTAAGTCCTGTTGAATTTGTTGGATGTTCTCAGGTGAAATCATTGCAGAGAAGGTTTAGGTTTTAACACGCATTGAATAGTTGATATAAACTCTTCCAATTCCCGTATGCGTTCATTTGCATTAAGCGTACCTTCCTTTGTGAGATAGTAATATTTCCTAATGCGGTTATCAACATTCACTGTTTCGGTCAGGACTATCCCTTCTGCCTCTAACGTATGCAGTATGGGATATAATCCGCCATACGATAATTTGATTTTCCCCGATGTTAATTTTTCAACCTCTTGCGTAATCTCATAGCCATACATTTTCGTATTATCCTGCAATACTTTTAAAATGAGGGGTTTTAAAATACCTTTTAAAAATTCTTTATTAATCATATAATTAATGGATTAGCTTATAATAAATACGAAAACGATTACTGACCCAAACCTTTTCGGAATCAATCTGGTTTGTTGTTTCAAGATAAATCAATGTTGGATAAATTGCTCCATTGGATAATTGAATGTTACCCAATGCAAGTTTTTCAACCTCTTGTGTAATCTGATAGCCATACATTGAAGTATTATCCCGTAATATATTAATTATTAAAGGTTTCAACAAATTCATTACAGACATGGCGTTACTCATTGTTTTGTGATTGGATATATTAACGATACAAATATATATATTATTACGATATATGTAAAATATTTTTCATAAAACATTTTTCAATACGACGATTTAACATGATAATATGGACTTACTTTTCCAAATAAAAGCCAGTAACCGAATTATTAACAATTTCAAGGATATTTTTAAACAACCAAATTTATTAAACCCTGAATATATATTTTCGCAATAAAAAAATGGCAAAGTACGGCATTACATGGTGGGGGCAACAATGGCTAAACTCGTTAACTAAAATAGATTTTAGCAATCGCCTGCCCCGAGGACGCAAATATGCAGGCAATGGCTCGGTTAGGTCTATAGAAATAACCGAAAACAAAATATTGGCCAAGGTGAAAGGCAGTCGCCCTAAACCTTATGATATTACTATTACTGTACCCGTTTTCCCCGAAAAACAAAAAACGACGTTGATTGACTTAATTGGCAACAATCCTCAACTGTTGTCAAAATTACTTAATAAGGAGCTTAGTCCTGAGTTAGACAATTTGGCCCGGGAAAAAGATATTGATATTTTCCCATCTTCGTGGAAAGATTTTGGTATGAATTGCAGTTGTCCCGATTGGGCAGTGCCATGCAAACATTTGGCAGCGGTACTGTACATTGTGAGCAACGAAATTGACAAAAATCCTTTTATTTTATTGAAGTTGCATGGCTTAGATCTGTTAAGGGCTTTTGAAAACGATAACACTGTTAAAAAACTAAACTCAATTCCTGAAGTTTCCGCACTTGTGTCGTCACAAACAATTTCAGAAAATAAAACTTTGGATGTTGTTGCACTTTTAAATATCGACCTTTCAAAGCTTTCGGCAAACCCTCCCGATATATTGCAGTTATTGGCTCCAACACCCGTTTTTTATCAAAAGGATTTTAAAGATCTATTACAAAAAGCGACCAATGCGGTTGCTAAAAATATAAAAAGCTTCGAGTTGAATCAGGCTGAAAGGACTGTTATTTTCGATCCCGACAGCTCCGTAAAAATCGTTTTTAACGAAAACCTTATGAGTGTCGTTGCAGAAATATCAACTTCCGAAAAAACGATACAAGTACCGCTTGGTTTGTTAGTCGATATTCTAAAATCCATTGAATACAAACATTTAACAAGCATTGATTTTTCATGGGTTTTCTTGCACAAAACCTATATGTACTCCCTGCAACTATTGAGCAATAAGCTTTATTATCCTAAAATTTGGGCTGCTGATAAAGACAAGTACCTGCTTCGTTATTTACCTGCAATTTTCAGCGATGATGCTGGTAAAGTATTTTCGCAAATGCTCCTTCATTTACCAGGTAGCTTGGTGGAAGTTCAGATGGACAATAAAAAGAAAACAAAATATTCAATTACCGGTACTGACCAGCAATTGTTGCATTTGTGTGGCATTTTCTTATCTCATATTATCACCGAAACGTTTAACTCCGACAAATTCCCATCGGTATGGTACGAGAAGCAAGAGCACAAAAATGTAATCGAACTATTTACCAATGGTCATGCTGGTGACTTTAACACCTTTCAAACCAAACAGCTACCATCGAGCATATACCAGTGGTTAAGTGTGTTCGATATTCATAGTCGGGTATTTACGCCTGTTTTGCAGGTCGAAGAGCATAGCAATGGCTTTTCACTTTCGTTGTTGGTATCTGAAACTGACAGTAAATCGGCATCACCGGTTATGCTTGCTGATATTTTCAAGTTAAAAAAATATGACAAAATTCGTTTCGAAATACTTAAAGACCTTAATATTGTTGCCAATTATCTTCCTCAAATAAATACCATACTGTCACAAAAAGGCGAGAAGGATATAATAGTGCCATTAGCCGAATTTTCGAAACTGCTTATTAACATATTGCCCATTGTTCGATTGCTTGGAGTGAGCATATTGCTGCCGAAATCATTGAAAACACTTGTTTATCCAAATTTGTATCTGCAATTGAAAAAAGGTCCCGGCAAACAAATTTCTATAAAATCGCTTGTTGGTCTCACTGAATTGCTCGATTACGACTGGCAGATTACCCTGGGCGACCGGCAAATGGATGTGAACGAATTCCTCAAAATGGTAAAAGGCTTACAGGGATTAGTAAAGCTAAAAGATCAGTATATATTTTTAGATGAAGCCCAGATAAAAGCTTTGCAAAAGAATCTCGATAAAAATCGTGAACTGTCGTCATTTCAGCTAATACATGCTGCTTTGTCGGAAGAAATAGCAGGGGCAAAGGTTGGATTATCAGCCGATGTAGCCAATTTGGTTAAGGATATTTTGCGAGGCAACTCACCCGTTGTGCCAAAAGACCTTCAGGCATCATTACGCCCATACCAACTCAGGGGTTTCGAATGGATGGCACGAAATGCCGAACTAGGCATGGGAAGTATTATTGCTGATGATATGGGGTTGGGAAAAACATTACAGGTTATTACCCTGCTGCTGCATTTCAAGAATCAAGGGCAGCTTACCAAAAACAAAGCATTGGTTGTAGTGCCTACTTCTTTGATTTCGAACTGGGAACGAGAGATTGTGAGATTTGCACCATCACTGACCTCATATTCCTTCCATGGTACTGGAAGAACAGATGATTTTAAGGATGCACACATCGTTATTACATCGTATGGCATGGTGCGCAATAATTTGGCTATTTTCGACAAACACAAATGGCATACTTTAATTGTTGATGAGGCTCAAAACATTAAAAATCCATCGTCGGAACAAACCAAAGCTTTAAAGAAAATTAAGGCCGACATTCGCATTGCTATGAGTGGTACGCCGGTCGAAAATAGGTTAAGCGAATATTGGAGTATTTTTGATTTCTCAAATAAAGGCTATTTGGGCAATTATAATTGGTTTAATGAGGAATTCTCGAAACCCATACAACAAAACCACGATATGGGTAAAGTTGATCATTTCAGACGAATTACAGCACCTTTTCTGCTCCGTCGTATGAAAACCGACAAAAGCATTATTACCGATCTGCCCGATAAGGTTGAAAACAACCATTATACCTCGCTTTCAACCAATCAGGCTGCATTATACCAAAACCTTGTAACCGAAACAATGACGGTGATAGAAAGCTCCGAAGGAATTGAACGAAAAGGGCTTGTATTGAAACTAATGATGGCGCTTAAACAAATAGGTAACCACCCATACCAATACCTCAAACAAGGCAAGAAAGAACTAATCCTTTCTGGAAAAAGTCAACTACTGGTGGAGCTTGTTGAAAGCATAATTGAAAACGACGAAAAAGTGCTCATTTTTACACAGTTTAAAGAAATGGGAGTATTGCTTAGCGAATTTATAAGCGTCAATACCAACGAAAAACCACTGTTCCTTCACGGTGGTTGCTCGCGCAAGCAACGTGATGAAATGGTCGATAAGTTTCAAAACCACCATCCGCGAGTATTTATATTATCGCTAAAAGCTGGTGGCACAGGCTTAAACCTTACCGCTGCGAGTCATGTAATACATTACGACCTTTGGTGGAATCCGGCAGTGGAATCGCAAGCAACAGACAGAGCTTTCCGCATTGGCCAAAAGAAAAATGTGATAGTGTCGCGCCTTATAAATAAAGGCACCATTGAGGAAAAAATAGATAAGATGATTCAGGAAAAACGCGCCCTTGCCGACCTTACCATTACAACAGGAGAAACATGGCTTGGCAACCTGAGTAATGATGAAATTAAGAATTTGGTGAAGTTGGAGTTATAAAATTTATTCTTGTTATTTACCTTAAAAACCACCAATTCTGCGTTATGCTATTCTGCGTCTAGCGGGGGGCGTAGTCTCCTAACTACGCCCAACTTCTGACTTCTATGACACCTTTAAGTCGAATATAATGATATACAGCCGTTTTATGGTTGCCGTGTTAATATCATTTCCGAACCGCCCATTGGCATTCCTTCTACTTTCATGCTGATGGTGTCGTCTTCCTTTAATGTGCATTTGTGTTTGATCGTCATCTCGTTAAATGAAACATCAAACGAAAATTCTTTGCCGTCGATCTTGGTATTGGTAATTTCTACATCTCCATTAGGTGATTTTACTGTACCAGTTAATTTTTCGCCAACCATTTTAAAAACGAAAGTTAACTCCATATCGCCATCAGGACCTTGCATTTTAGCCTTCCAGATTCCTTCGATACCTGTTGCGAAACAACTTGATGCCACAAGCAAAAACAAAATTACGGGAAAAATCTTTTTCATTGTTTTAAGTTTTTAAAGTTTAAGCAAATGTTTATAATAATTGTGCTTCAACAAAATTAAAAGGTCTAGGTAGAATTCTGCTGAAACTTTGGTTAAATTATGAATAGTAAAAATGAACTAAAAAAGTTATCGACAGTACCCTTCTCTTTATCGATAGAAAGTATGTTTTATCGCCACTATTTTGAGCTTGTAGTTATGTAACTAAAAGATTATATAAAAATATTTTTATAATTAAAATATTATATATAGGTTTGCAATATATATAATTGAAGTATATAATTAAATATGATACGTAAGGAACTAGTTAAAGGATTAATGCGATCTGTTGTATTAAAGATACTTACACAGCATGAAAGAATGTATGGTTATGAATTGACTCAAAAAATTGAGGAGCTTTCCAAAGGAAACATTAAACTCACTTTTGGTTCTCTGTATCCAATCCTTCACAGACTTGAAGACGATGGCCTGGTTAAAACTGAGGCTGAACTTGTAAATAATAGAAACAGAATCTATTATTATCTAACTAAAAAAGGAAAAATGGAAGCTGCAGAAGGAATCAGCGAATTAGACGCTTTTGTGGTAATAATTAAGAATATTGTAGATTATAAAAATGAATAATTCTATGCTTACAGAAAACCAAATAAATAAAATAAAACAGGCAGTTGAAAAACAAAATGTGAATTTCTCTCACCTTAAAGATGATTTAATTGATCATTTAGGTTGTGAGATTGAGGTTGAAATGACAAAAGGGGCTGATTTCGATTCAGCTTTTGAAATTGTGTTAAAAGACATTGGAATAAATGGATTAAAAAAAATTGAACATTCTGCTATTTCGCTTATTAACCTCAAAATTATAGAAAGAAGAAAACTGCTTTTTGCCATTTCATCAGTTGGTATTATTCTATTATTAATTAGTCTGATATTTAGCATTATTCAATTTTCTCAGCATTTAATAATTATTTCTCGTGGCTTAGGTTTGTTAACGCTATTGCTTTTTGTCACAATCTTTTTCATTAACAATTTACGGAAAAAAGGGAAGAATAAGAAAGTGTTACTTAATTTTTCCGGGCTTATAAATTCTATGCTAAGTATATCATCAGTTATATTTATGATGTGGCATTGGCCATATCGTGATATTGTTTATCTGATAAATATGTTCTGCATCATATTCGTGTTTACACCCATATTTACATATTACACCATAAAGGAGGAACGGAACAAATACATAAATTACGGTTTTATTTTACTCATTTTATTTGTTTCCATTCTTGATTTAAATCTATTTTTCATCCAAAAAACAAATCCATTAAATCAATATAAGCTTTATGATGCAGGCGTAACTGATGCCCTTAATTATTTGGATCGTGAAAACGAAAGGTTAGTCAAACAGATTAACACTAAGGAAATTTCTAATAATATAAAAGAATTAATTTTAAAATCCGATGAATTATACAATTATATAGCAATCATCCGCGGTTCTATACAAAAGGCAACAACAGGCAGCATCATATCGAAAGAAGTATCTTTTGATGACAATGAAATAAGACACCATATAGAAAATTACAGGAGCTTTGTACTCAAAAGCTTTGATGGCTTACATCCGGAGTTAAAAAAAATAGTTAATAAATCGCTTTCAGCTGAATTTCCTACACCTGGATTAAGTGCAACAATGAACTTATACCAACCCAATTATACAGTAATAAATAACCTTACAAGATTTTTGAAGGATTTAAGGTTTATTGAAAGGGAAATACTTCTTCAGCAATTTTAAAATAATCATTATGGGAAAAGAAATTTTCAAAATTAAATATGAGCCCGGGGCCCATTTTAAGACTCTTGATGGTTTAAGAGGATTGGCTATATTGCTTGTACTATTCATTCACTTCTTTAAGTTCATACCGGGTTGGTTGGGTGTTGATTTGTTTTTTGTACTGTCCGGTTTTTTAATTACAGGTATTTTAATTGACTCAAAAAAATCTTCAAATTATTATTCTAGGTTTATAATACGCCGTGTTTTACGCATTTTCCCACTGTATTTTTTATTTCTGTTTCTGTTTTTTATAGTTATTCCGCTTATTGCAGGTAAAACATTTATTAACCACAACCAATATTATTTTGACAACCAGTGGTGGTTTTGGACATATTTGCAAAATTGGCTGTTTGTGGCAAATGAAGGATATGAGAGTAACAGAATATTAACACATTTCTGGTCACTGGCTATCGAAGAACAATTTTATCTGGTATGGCCTTTGTTTGTTTGGCTGTTATCAAGTAAAAAGTTGCTAAAATTTTCAATTTTTATTATTATCTTAAGTATTATAACAAGAATAGCATATTTTTTATATGGTTATTCCTGGCTGGCAACAGATACAACAATTACACGTCTCGATACCTTATGTTTAGGCGCCGTTATTGCAATTCTTATAAGAGAACACAATCTTAAATTATGGCTTGAAAAATATAGCAGGTTAATTTTTAAAATCTCTCTATTGATTGTTTTGTTGTTACTTCTCTTGGATCATTCCTGGTTTCGTCCGGAAGGTCCAATAATGCGGACAATAGGTTTAACTATTGTTGCAATTATGTTTGCAAGTCTGCTGATTATTTCATTATCAGATAACCCAAAATCCTTTGCCTCCCGCTTTTTTAGCAGTAAGTTTCTGGTTTTTTTCGGGAAATACAGCTATTCTATGTATGTTTTCCATTTCCCGCTTTTATTTTTTTTCGTTCCTCAAACCAGAAATTTGATTAATCGGTTTGAAGGTTCCGGAATCACCAGCTTTTTTGTCGCCGGAATACTGGGTATAATGCTTACTGTTCTTGTAAGTTTACTTACCTGGCATATTATTGAAAAACCTATTTTGGGACTTAAAAAATATTTCGCCCCCAAGAAAGTTGTAATGATTAATGAGCCAGCTGATTATCCAAAACGAGGATTCTTAATAAGTTCATTAACAGTTATACTCCTGTTTTTTATAGGGCTAAGTTTCTTGTTTACCCATAAACCCAAACCAGTTAGATGCAATTCACCATTAATAACTGAAAACCTAATATGTATAGCAAATAAAAACCTGCAAAAATATAAAGCACATGGTTTAGGTTATTGCATTATTCTTCCTGGCGACAGTGTTATTTCAGGTTCGGTGGGGGTAGTAAGGAATAATGTTTCAATTCAGGATTCCATGCAATGGATGTTTGCCAGTTGTACTAAAACTTTTATTGCGGCTGTTGCATTGCAACTCCAGGAAGAAGGCAGGTGGTCGCTCGATGACAAGGTGGGTAAATACTTTACGCACCCTAGTGTTGATAGTAATAACACAATACGACAGTTGCTAAATCACACCAGTTCTGTTAACGATGGTGGGTCGGAAAAATACTTTAAAGCCTTGTTTCTAAAAATTGATAGCATTTGGCACCCCCTGGATATTCTGAATTATTATAATACACGCCCGGATAAGACTAAAGAAGGAGCTTTTCATTATACAAATACAAATTATTTAATCCTTGGTATCCTTATTGAAAAGGTAACTGGAAATTCTCTTGCTTCTGAATTAGAAAGCAGAATATTTAAAAAATATGATTTAAAACAAACAGTCTTTGTAAATTCTAATTATAATACAACGAAGATGGCAGGCGCTTGGTATGATCTGGATAAGGATGGATTGGCTGATGATGTCTTGCAGAAGTACTCACAAATTCAATATCCTCTAAATTCAATGCTGAGTTTATCTTATGGCTATGGAAATATTGTATCGACAACCAGAGATATGGCACGATGGACAAAGCTGCTATACACGGGAAAAGTTTTTAAGAAAGAATCAATGAAAGAGATGCTTACCTGGGCAAACGGCAGTGACCGAGATGAACATTTTAAAGGATATGGCTTAGGAACAGACCTATTGATGTTAAGAGGTTTGAAAAATTATGGTCATTCTGGATTAAATATTCATTCTTCCGGAATGTTTTATACTCCCGACTTGGATTTGACAATGGTAATTGTAACAAATGAACCAAGTTTTGCAGAAAAAGATACTAAAATCGAAATGTATGATTATCTCGTAAAATATTTAGAAAAGAGATAAGACTTGAAAGTGCATAAATAACAAATTATAAGGGCAAAGAAGCATCGACGCGGCGGAATATTAATTCGGCTGCTGTTTGCTGGCTAATTGCCCAAAGTAATTTTAAAGAACAAGATAGTCTTTTCTTCATTGGCATCGTAATCAATACTTGCTAATAATTAATGCGAATTAAGGGTTGAATTATATCATATGAAATTTTCTGAATATTGAGACTAATTCCCCCTTTGAAGGGGGCAGGGGGATGTTTTCATTTAATGATGAT
>WSSedL1CaDRAFT_10000297_pt1 | contig 34842 bp, 32 predicted proteins | sample WetSurSL1Cattail_FD_9464 | JGI IMG/M metagenome (IMG submission 9464)
CGGGAATCGAGCATGGCATCGATATGACGGGCGCCGAGGGCCGCGCACACCCGCCGCTCGTAGCGCCACCAGCTGAGGTCGCTGTTCTCGCCTCTGAGGTTGACGATGGCCTTGAGGGCGTGGCGGCGCATTAGCCCGGCGAGTCCCCCGAAATTGGCCTGTGAAGAACGTGCCACTTCGCCTTCGCGAACCCAATGGAAGTTGTACAAGATGTCGAGAAGCGGGCGCATGTTCAGGGCCGGTAGAGGAGGATCACCATGCAGTTTAGCAGAAAAGCGCTGAACACTCGTTGGGCTTGGACCAGTGGTGCGGCGATCGTGCTCTTGGTGGTTCTGAACCTGCTCGACGGGGTCCTGAAGGCCAAAACCGGGTTCGGCACGGTGTCTTTGCAGGGGATCGGTTCGGGCTGGAGCATCCGGATGATCGTCGATCATTGGACCAGCCCGCCCGACGCGGTGCTGGCCGGGTTCCTGCTCGGCCTCGATTTTCTCTTCATGCCGCTCTACGGCGCGGCGCTGTTCTTCGGTTCGCTGGCAGCGATTGATCGCTTCGCGCCCAAAGCCGGACGCCTCCAGCGGATCCTGGCTCTCCTCGCCTTGGCCCCGGTCGGGGCCGCGATCTGCGATGCGCTCGAGAATGTGTTTGAGCTGTACATGCTCACCCATGCTTCCACCGACTTGATGGCATCCTTGGCGCTGGAAGCAACGGCGGCCAAGTGGCTCGGTATCGCCATTGGTCTCCTGCTGACGCTGGCCGCCCTGATCGGCCATTTGGTGAAGCGCCGCAGCGCGTAACACACTCGCCTAACGCTGCGAGGGACAACCGTGCGGGCATTGCTGTGGGAAGGCGGATTTCTGACGCGCGAGCGCGTGCGGCTATGGTCGCTCGCCGTGCTGGTGGCGACGCTGATGGCCATCGCCTGGCTGGCGTTCACCGCTCATGGTCTCAACGATTATCGCGGCCGCCCGCTCGGCACCGATTTTTCCGATGTCTATGCTGCAGGGTCTTTGGCGGACGAGGGCGCTCCGGCCGCCGCCTATGACTGGCCGCAGCACTACCGCCAAGAGCAAGCGATCTTCGGCAAGGCGACGCCCTTCTATGGCTGGCATTATCCGCCGTTTTTCCTCGTTGCCGCCGAGGGTCTTGCGCGCCTGCCGTATATCCCCGCCTTGCTGCTGTGGCAGGGGTTGACCCTTTTGCTTTACGCCATAGCGTTGCGGGCGCTGACCGTCCGCAGCCTGGCGCCAGAGCTGGCGCGCGATCCGTTGTGGCTGCTTGTGGTGCTCGCGTTCCCGGCGGTCTTCGTCAATCTCACGCACGGCCAGAACGGCTTCCTAACCACCGCGATCATCGCCGGCGGATTGGTGTTGCTCAAACCGCGACCGCTTCTGGCGGGTCTTGTCTTCGGTCTCCTCGCGTACAAACCGCAATTTGCTGTGGCTCTGCCCTTTGCCCTGGCGGCGGGACGGCAGTGGCGGACGTTCGCTGCCGCCGCGGCGATGATTTTCCTGCTCTGTGCGCTAGCGACGCTGGCATTCGGCTCGGCGATCTGGCCGGCCTTTCTGGATTCGATGCACTTAAGTCGGACGGTGGTGCTGGAGCAAGGGGGCACCGGCTTTGAAAAAATTCAAAGCGTCTTCGCCGCGCTGCGTTTGTTGGGCGGACCGCTCGGCCTCGCTTACGCAGCCCAGGCCGTTGTTGGGCTGGCGGCTCTGGCAGCGCTGGTCGCCATCTGGCGCAGTGCGGCATCGCCGGGATTGAAAGGGGCCGCGCTGTGCTTGGCGACTGTGCTGTCGACGCCCTATTGTCTGGACTACGACCTTGTTTTGCTGGCCCCGGTCATCCTGCTCATCACGGCCGAGGGACGCGTCCGCGGCTTTCGGTCTGGCGAGCATCTTCTCTTGGCCGCTCTGTGGCTTATCCCGGTCATAGCCCGCCCCATTGCGGGCGCCACGCATCTGGCCTTGGCACCGCTCCTGATGATGGCGGCGCTGTTGATGGTCTTCCGCCGGGCCCGGACAGATTTTTGAATAGCTCTAAATTGTTGCGCTACGGAACCGGGCTGCTATTGTGGCGGTGCGTTTCCGTAAGCCGCCATTCCAAGGGCAATCCCTTCCATGAACATCCACGAATATCAGGCCAAAGAGATTCTGCATTCCTTCGGCGCCCAGGTTCCGTTGGGGAAAGCCGTGTTCAGCGTCGAAGAAGCCGTGACGGCCGCCAAAGCGCTGCCCGGTCCGGTGTGGGTGGTCAAATCGCAGATTCATGCCGGTGGCCGCGGCAAGGGCGGCGGCGTCAAGGTGGTGAAATCGATTGAGGATGTGGAGAAGGAAGCCCGCCGCATGCTGGGCATGATCCTCGTCACCCATCAAACCGGTCCGGCGGGCCGTGAGGTTAAGCGGCTCTACATCGAAGATGGTTCGGCGATCGATCGCGAACTTTATCTGTCGGCGCTGGTCGACCGTTCGACCTCGCGCATTTCCTTTATCGTTTCCACTGAGGGCGGCATGGACATCGAGGAGGTGGCGAAAAACACGCCCGAGAAAATTGCGACCTTCACGATCGATCCGGCGGCCGGTTATTCGCCCTATATCGGTGTTCAGATCGCCATCGCGCTGAAGCTCAAGGGCGGCGAGATCAAGCAATGCGTGGCGCTGGTGCAGAGCCTCTACAATGCCTTCGTCGCTAAGGACATGAGCCTGCTCGAAATCAATCCCCTGGTCGTTACCAAGGATGGCAAGATTGTTTGCCTCGATGCCAAGGTGAATTTCGACGACAACGCGCTTTACCGCCATCACGACGTGATGGAACTGCGCGACTTCGGTGAAGAAGAGCCGACCGAAATCGAAGCCTCGCGCTACGATCTTTCCTACATCAAGCTTGATGGTTCGATCGGCTGCATGGTCAACGGTGCCGGACTTGCCATGGCCACCATGGATATCATCAAGCTTTACGGTGGCGAACCGGCCAACTTCCTTGATGTCGGCGGCGGCGCCACCAAGGAAAAGGTCACGGCCGCATTCAAGATCATTCTCTCCGATCCGCATGTGAAAGGCATCCTGGTCAACATTTTCGGCGGCATTATGAAATGCGATATCATTGCGGAAGGCATCGTCGCGGCCGCCAAAGAGGTGCATCTGGCGGTGCCGCTGGTGGTGCGCCTGGAAGGCACCAACGTCGATAAGGGCAAACAGATTCTGGCGGAATCCGGCCTGCCGATCATTTCCGGCGACGACCTCGCCGACGGTGCCCAGAAGATCGTGCAAGCGGTGAAGGAAGCAGCCTGATGTCCATTCTCGTCGACAAGAACACGCGCGTGATTTGCCAGGGTTTTACCGGCAATCAAGGCACGTTCCACTCGGAACAAGCCATCGCTTACGGCACCAAAATGGTCGGCGGCACCTCGCCGGGCAAAGGCGGCACGACGCATCTCGGCTTGCCGGTGTTCGATACCGTGCGCCAGGCGCGTGAAGCGACCGGTGCCGACGCCTCAGTGATCTACGTGCCACCGCCGTTCGCCGCCGATGCGATTTTGGAAGCTATCGACGCCGAAATTCCGCTGATCGTTTGCATCACCGAAGGCATTCCGGTGCTCGACATGGTCAAGGTCAAGCGCGTGCTGGCCGGTTCCAAGTCGCGGCTGATCGGACCCAATTGTCCGGGCGTCATTACCCCGGGCGAATGCAAAATCGGCATCATGCCGGGCCATATCCATCGCCGCGGCAGCGTCGGCATCGTGTCGCGCTCGGGCACGCTGACCTATGAAGCGGTGGCGCAGACCACGGCGGTCGGGCTCGGCCAGTCGACCTGTGTCGGTATCGGCGGCGATCCGGTCAAAGGCACCGAGCATATCGATGTGCTGGAAATGTTGCTCGCCGATCCCGAGACGGAAAGCATTGTGATGATCGGCGAAATCGGCGGCTCGGCCGAAGAAGACGCGGCCGATTTCATCAAGCATGCGAAGGTCAAGAAGCCGATGGTCGGCTTCATCGCCGGAGTCACCGCGCCGCCGGGCCGCCGCATGGGCCATGCCGGTGCCATCATCTCGGGCGGCAAGGGCGGTGCCGAGTCCAAGATCGAAGCGATGCAGTCGGCCGGTATCCGCGTCTCGCCCAATCCGGCGGCGCTGGGGACGACGATGGTGGAGTTGTTGAAGGGGAATTAACCCGCCGGCTTGTCCACCAGCTTCCGTATCATCTTCTGTACCGGCTTTTCGTAATAGCGGTACGACAGCGAGGCGAGGGCGAGCAGCACGGCATAAAATGCCAGCATCGCCCACCAATGCATGAAAAACATCGGTGTCAGGCCGATAGACACGGCGGTCAGGGCGCACGCCGTTTGCAGCGGGAAGTGCAGCATGTAGACGCTGTAGGAGATATCGCCGAGATAGGTGGCCTTTTTGTAGAAACGCGGGAACAGATTCAGTACCGCTTCGCTGAGCGCCAACGCCACCACGGTCAGCGGTATGGTGATGAGAATGTAGGCGATGTGGAAGATGTTGTCGGCGTTGTCGCTGTAATAGTCCCAATCGTCGGGCAGGCCATCGGAGATCCCGCTGAGGAAATTGTGGATCGGGCCGCATTCGATTTCGACCACCACCACCGTCCACACCGCCAGGCACAAAACCCCGATTACCGCCGCAACGGTCTTGGCCGATTTCAGGCTGCGGATTTTCTCCACCGCGAAATAAGCGACGCCGCCGAGGAAGAAGCCCATCATGCCGCGGCCAACCATCTGGTTCCAGCTATAGAGCGCGAGGCCCGCGAGCACCGCCAGACTTGCACTTTTCCAGCCGTTGAGGCCGAAGCGGCAGAGCCCGAAAAACAGCACGTACAACCCGGCTTCCACCGACACCGTCCAGGCCGGGCCGTTGAACGTCTGGTCGAAATTGAGCGGCACCCATTGCTGGACGAGGAACAGGTTCGCCAGGAACCGGTCCCAGTCGCCGGCCGGGAAAATGAAGTACTTTCCCGTGTGGGCGTGGAACGCCATCTGCAACAGGGCGATGGTCACCAGCATCAGGGCGTGCAGCGGCCACAGCCGGGAAAACCGCAGCAGCGCGAACCGGCCCGCTTGGACTTTCCGCTCCCGAATCGCCTCGCGGTAGAGCCAGAAGAACACGAAGCCGGAGAGGGCGAAGAACAAATCCACCGCCGCCCAGGCTTCCAGGTAAAGCGGCTCCAGGACGTGGAAGAACGGCTGGGCATCTCGCGGCCACACCTGCGGATAGCTGCCGGACATCGCGAAAAAGTGCTGCCAATGCCAGATCACGATGGTCAGGGCCGCAAGGCCGCGGATCGCATCCAGGGAATAAAGCCGCTTCATTTGCAAATACCTCGCAATATCCGGGATTTACGCATCGTTACCGATCGCGACCGCAAAGTGTGCAAAGCCATGGTTTTTGCCAACGGATTGCGGTAAACCCTTCAATTCGAACAGTTCTAAACTTCTTCCAGAGATGACCAGCCAAACACCCGTTGAGCGGCTAGCCCGCGCTTCCAACGCGATTTTCGAAGAAACCGCGTTCCTGTTCGGCGCCAACGCCGAATTCGTCGAATCCTTGTACGCCCAGTATGGGAAAGACCCGGCGTCCGTCGATCCCTCGTGGGCGCGGTACTTTGCCGGACTGGAGGGGCCTCGCGGTCCTTCATCACCATCCTGGGCCCAGCGCGCCAAAGCTGCTGGTGTGCCGATGGCCGCGGCGGCTGAGGATGTGCGCACCGCGGCTGGGGCCTCTATTCGCGCCATTCAGTTGGTGCGCGCCTATCGCGTCATCGGTCATTTCGAAGCCAATCTCGATCCCTTGGGGCTGGCGCCGACAACGCCGCATCCGCAGCTTGATCCCAAATTCTACGGTTTTGCCGACGCCGATCTCGACAAGACGGTGTTCATCGACGGCGTGCTCGGGCTGCAGAGCGCCACGCCGCGCGAGATGGTGGACCTGCTGCAGCGTACCTATTGCGGGCGCATCGGCTACGAGTTCATGCACATCAATGACGCCGAAGAAAAGGACTGGCTGCAGCGGCGTGTCGAAGGGCCGGACAAGGAAATCACTTTCACGCCCGCCGGTAAGCGCGCCATCTTCAGCAAGCTGATCGAGGCCGAAGGCTTCGAGAAGTTCTGCGCTCTTCGATTCCTCGGCACCAAACGCTTCGGGCTCGACGGCGGCGAAGCCATGATGCCGGCGCTCGAACAGATCATCAAACGCGGTGGCCAGCTCGGGGTGCAGAAGATCGTCATCGGCATGGCTCATCGCGGCCGGCTCAATGTGCTCGCCAATTTGCTGTCGAAATCCTATCGCCAGATTTTCCACGAATTCCGCGGCGGCAGCGCCAATCCTGCCGGTATCGAGGAAGTCACCGGCGACGTGAAATACCATCTCGGCGCCTCGGCGGACCGCAGCTTCGACGGCAACAATGTCCATCTGACGCTGGCGCCCAATCCCTCGCATTTGGAAGCCTCCGATCCGGTCGTACTCGGCAAGGCCCGCGCCAAGCAATCCCAGCTTGGCGATACCGCCACCCGCACCCGCGTGATGCCGCTACTTCTGCACGGCGATGCGGCGTTTGCGGGCCAAGGTCTGGTCGCCGAATGTTTCGCCATGTCGGGCACCCGCGGCTATCACACCGGCGGTACGATTCACTTCGTCATCAACAACCAGATCGGCTTCACCACCTCGCCGCAGTTCTCGCGCTCGTCGCCCTATTGCACCGACATCGCGCTGATGGTGCAAGCGCCGATCTTCCATGTGAACGGCGATGATCCCGAAGCGGTGGTGCATTGCGCCCGCATTGCCACCGAATTCCGCCAGTTGTTCCACAAGGACGTCGTGATCGACATGTACTGCTATCGCCGGTTCGGTCACAACGAAACCGACGAGCCGTCGTTCACCCAGCCCTTGATGTACCGCACGATCAAGAATCATCCGAGCACGCTTGAACTCTATGCCAAGAAGCTGGTGGCGGAATCGACGCTGGCGGCCTCCGAAGTCGAGCGCATGGTTGGCGATTTCAACATCCGGCTCGACAGCGAATTCGAAGCCTCCAAGACCCACACGCCCGACCGTGCCGACTGGCTGCAAAGCCACTGGTCGGGCCTCGAAGTGGCGCCGAAGGTTTATCGCCGTGGCGAGACCGGCGTCGACCAGGAGGCGTTGCTTGCCGTTGGCAAAGCGTTGTCGACGATTCCGGACGGCTTCAACGCCCACAAAACCATTGTGCGCCAGATGCAGAACAAGGCGCGCATGTTCGAAACCGGCGAAGGCATCGATTGGGCGACCGCCGAGGCGCTCGCCTTTGGCACCCTCGTCAAGGACGGCATTGCGGTGCGTCTGTCGGGCCAGGATTCGGGGCGCGGTACCTTCAGCCAACGCCATTCGGTGCTGGTCGATCAGGAAGACGAAACCCGCTACATCCCGCTTGCCAATGTCGCCAAGGATCAGGCGCCGTTCGAAGTGATCGACTCGCTGCTCTCGGAAGCGGCGGTGCTCGGTTTCGAATACGGCTATGCCACCTCGGAACCCAAGGCGCTGGTGCTGTGGGAAGCCCAGTTCGGCGATTTTGCCAACAACGCCCAAGTGATCATCGACCAGTTCATCGCTTCCGGCGAGATGAAGTGGCTGCGCATGTGCGGCCTCGTCATGCTGCTACCGCACGGCTATGAGGGCCAAGGGCCGGAACACTCCTCGGCGCGACTGGAGCGTTACCTGCAGCTTTCGGCACAGGACAATTGGCAGGTCTGCAATCCGACCACACCGGCCAATTACTTCCACGTTCTCCGCCGCCAGATGCTGCGCAATTTTCGCAAGCCTCTGGTGCTGATGACGCCGAAATCGCTGCTGCGCCACAAGCGTTGCACGTCGTTCCTCCAAGACATGCTGCCCGGCACTTCGTTTCATCGTGTCTTCCGCGATCAAGCCGAGTGCGTGCCCGGCGCGACGACTGTGCAACTGGTGCCGGACGAGGACATCCGCCGCGTCATCCTGTGCTCCGGCAAGATCTATTTCGACCTGATGGAAGCGCGCGAACAGCACAATGAACCGCACGTCCAAATGCTGCGGCTGGAGCAGCTTTATCCGTTCCCGGAAGGCGCCTTGGGCCAGGAATTGGAACGTTTCCCCCATGCCGAAATCGTTTGGGTTCAGGAAGAGCCACGCAACCAAGGCGCCTGGACTTTCGTCCGCCAGCGAATCGAATATCTTATGGAGAAGCTGGGGCGGCGCGTGCGGCCACGCTACATCGGCCGGCCGGACTACGCTTCCACAGCGGTCGGCTTGATGAGCCAGCACAGTGCCGAACTGCATTACATCATGGATGAGGCCATGCGGTTCGACCTCAAAATCCTTTCCGAGGACGATCAATGAGCATCGAGATCAAAGTTCCGGCGATGGGCGAATCCGTTACCGAGGCCACTGTGGCGCGCTGGTTCAAGAAGGAAGGCGACGCGGTCACCCGCGACGAGCCCCTGCTCGAACTGGAAACCGACAAGGTCACGGTGGAAGTGCCGGCGCCCGCCGACGGCGCACTCGAATCCATTACGGTGAAGCCGGGCGCCACGGTTGAAGTCGGCGCCACGCTGGGCGTGATTGCCGAAGGCGCGGCCGGCCGCCATGCGCCGGTAACCTCGTCCAATCCTGATGCCGTCGCCTTGCCCAAGGACGAACCGCCGAAGGAGACGCTGAAGACGCCCGTCACGCCGGCCCCTGCACCGGCGGCAGCGCCGGCCAAGCCCGCACCGGCCGTGATGCCAGCGGCGCGCCGTGTGGCTGAGGAAAACGACGTTGATACCGCCGCTCTTTCCGGCACCGGCAAGGATGGCCGCGTCACCAAGGGCGATGTGCTGGCGGAATTAGAAAGCCGCGCCCAGCAGCGGTCCGCTACGCCAGTCGTGGCGGTTTCTGCCGGTCCGCGCCCGCGTGCGGCCCGCGAAGAACGTGTGACCATGACGCGGCTGCGCAAGACCATCGCGCTGCGGCTGAAGGAGTCGCAGAACACCGCGGCGCAGCTCACGACCTTCAACGAGATCGACATGAGCCACGTCATGGCGATCCGGTCGCAGTACAAGGACAGCTTCGAAAAGAAGCACAAGGTCAAGCTTGGCTTCATGGGCTTTTTCGTGAAGGCCTGTGTCGCCGCGTTGAAGGATCTGCCGAACGTCAACGCCGAAATCGAAGGCGACGATATCGTCTACAAGAACTACTTCGACATTGGCGTGGCGGTTTCGACCGAACGCGGCTTGATGGTGCCGGTGCTGCGCGACGCGGACCAGCTTTCGTTGGCGGGGATCGAATCCGCCATCGGCGGTTTCGGCGCGCGGGCCCGCGACAACAAGCTGAAACTCGAAGAGCTGCAAGGCGGCTCGTTTTCGATCACCAACGGCGGCGTCTTCGGCAGCCTGATGTCGACGCCGATTATCAACTCGCCGCAGTCCGCCATTCTGGGGATGCACAAAATCCAACCGCGCCCGGTCGCCGACGGCAACACGATCGTCATCCGCCCGATGATGTATGTGGCGCTCAGCTACGACCACCGCATCGTCGACGGCAAAGAAGCGGTGACGTTCCTGGTCAAAGTCAAAGAAGCGATCGAAGATCCGCAAAGATTGCTACTGGAAATTTAATCGCGACTCAGTTGTAATCCGGGCATGTGGCTGGGATTCACATTTGAATTTTGGATCGGCACAGCCATTGCGGTTGCTGCCTCGGTTATTTCAATCCTCGTCGCACTAAAACGGAGAAGGGGTCAGATAGTAGCCTCAATATCAAACGCGGCTAATCTCCTTTCTGGTGTGGCACGGCAAATACCCAATTTGAGGGTTCTTTATCAAGACCAAGAGCTTGATGATGAGTTGGTTTGGATATCGGGACGCGTATGGAATGTAGGCGTACAAGATGTAGGTCCGCTAGCCGCTCCACAGCTCCCAGTTCTTCGCTTAGAAGGTGGCTTAAGTTGGCGTGAATTCTCAATTGGTGAGGTACCGAAGGGAATTACTGTGGAGCCCAAGATCGTTTCAAAAACAGAGGTCCAACTTTATTGGGACCTTCTGCGGCCAAACGAGTCTTTCCCATTTTGGGCAGTAATAAAAGCTAAGAGCCGCACGGCTGCCCGTCAACTCACCCAGGGAAAGTGCATTGTGTTCGTTGCAAGGATACCGAATACAGATGTCTGTTTTGGCAAGGATTTTGTTGATTCAACTGATGAAGCTATTCGACGCGTTCGCGGTCTCTTCGGCAATCTCATCCCGTTATTTCTAGTGTCTATATTTGCGATAATAGCATCAGCTTTTCTTTGGACGGTCCAAGTCGACGTCCGGCCGATCGAGAGCTTCGGCAGTCTCGCTATCGAACTGGTTGATCACCCTGGCAAGCAGTTCTCATATTATAGGTTGGAGGGCGATAAAATTCACTTTGTCGATCCTCGCCTCCTTGTATCCGAAAAGGAGAGGGAGGGGGGACGGCCAAGAGACCTTCTAGTAATCTCGGCGGACCAAGCGAAGGTGAGATCGCTGCACGTCACCCACGAAAAAGCCGAACGAGATGACTTTATAAGCCGAATGCTCGTAGATTTTACATGTGTTGTGGGGCTAATGGCGTTGATTGTCGGAGTACCTGTTATTGGAAAGTTGTCGAGAGCCGTAGCGCAGTATCGGCACTTAACGGCAAGGCCTTCTTGGGGGGACTTTTTGCCGTCTCTTAAGTGGCTACGCAAATTTCTGCAGCCTTAACTTCTGTTGCACTGTTAGCTGGGCTTTATTCAAGCTGTACGCTTATTCGTCCTCTCACGCCTGGCGAGTTCGATGTGGGCGCGCGGTTCGTTTTCGTTGAGCACTCGCCCTTCGAGACGCGAAAGCTCAGGGTGAGGGCCAAAGGGCGTCTCGAAGGATGATCCTGTCAGAATATCCGCAGCACAATCTGCTCAGGTGTTGCTGCTCCGACAGTCAAAAATGCCTGTCTTGCGAAAATCAGGCGAATATGCCTGTCAGCTTACGCCACCCGCTTGTCCATCATCTCGAGCTTGGCGAGTTCGACGTGGGCGCGCAGTTCGATTTCATCGAGCACGGTTTGCAGGTGCGGATCGGCGAAGGTGTCGTGGCGGCGGGTGACGGCGGCGGCGAGGCGATTGAGGGTGGCGCGCGGGATACCGCCCGCGAGCAAGCCGTCGCGCACCTGATCCAGCATGTCGAGCAACTGCTCGCCGTGCTTGAGGCCTTTGGAGCGGCCGTCGGTGGAATCGTCCATGCCTTGCAGGGCGAGAATGGAATCCAGCGCCGCAATCGGGCCGGGGCCCGATACCATGGAGGCATGCGGTTCTTCCGGCGCGCTCGCGACCGAGAACGAGCCGCCCGAACTCGACGCCGATTTGGCGCCGCGGCGGATACCGCTCGTGCGGTCGACTTTTCCGGTGCTGCGAACTTCCATGACGCTTCTCGCCTTCTGCGACATCTCAGCATTGCAGAGTCTGGTTAAGTATTGGTTGATCCTTCGCGACGCCCTTCACTCTTCCGCCTGAGGAACGCGACGCACCATCCCCAGGGACGGGGGCGGGGCTCCTATGAGGAGGGCGCTTTACGCGCGGTGGTAGGGGTGACCGGCCAGAATTGTCAGGGCGCGATAAACCTGCTCGGCCAGCATGGCGCGCACCAGAAGATGCGGCCAGGTTTGCGGCCCGAACGCCAGACTGCGCCCGGCGCGCTTGTCCGGCAGCGGCGCCAAGCCGTCCGGCCCGCCGATCACGAAGCACAGGTCCTTAGTGCCGGCATCGCGCAGCGCCCCCAGCATGTCGGCGAAATTCTCGGATGTCATGCCTTTGCCTTTGGCATCGAGCAGGACGATATGGGCCCCCACCGGTACGCGATCCGACAGCTTTTCGGCTTCCTCGGCCATACGGGTTTTGACGTCGCGCGCCTTCGATACCGAGACTTCCTCGACCGTCACTGCCGGAAAACCCATGTTGCGGCCCATCACGCTGGCGCGATGGATATAGTCGTCGGTCAGCGCCCCTTCCGAGGTGCCGCGCGAAAAACCGACGGCGAGGACAGTGAGGCGCATTTATCTTTTTTCCTGGTCGCGCTGCCGGACGGAAAACCGCATGACACTTTTCCTGGCAGCGCTCAGTGTCGGCTGCGCTTCGGTTCGTCGACGCTCCACATGCCTTCGAGATTGTAATAGGCGCGCACTTCCGGGCGGAAGATGTGCACGATCACGTCACCGGCATCGACCAGGGCCCAGTCGCCGACGCCGGCGCCGTTGACCGGCCGTGTGCCATATCCCGCCTCTTTGAGGCGGCGGGCCAGATGATCGGCGATCGAGGCGACATGGCGTGACGAACGCCCGCTGGCCACCACGACGGCGTCACACAGTGACGAACGGCCCGCGAGGTCGATTGCCACGATCTCCTCGGCCTTGTCGTCGTCGAGCGACGCCAGGATGCGGGCCAGCACTTCTGGCGGTTCCGTCCGCTGGGGCGCGACAATCGCTTGCTCGGCCGCAACCTTCTTGGGAGCGGTCTTTTTAGGAGCGGTCTTTCTAGGTGCAGCTTTTTTGGGAGCTGCCTTTTGGGGAACCGTCTTTTTGGGCGCCGCCTTTTGGGGTGCCGTCTTTTTAGGAGCAGCCTTTTTTGGCGCAGCCTTCTTCGGGGCCGCCTTCTTGGTGGTCTTTTTGGCGGCTTTCTTCGTCGCTTTTTTTGCCGTTTTGGGGGCGGCGGTCTTCTTTACGGCCGGCTTTTTGGCAGGCGATTTCTTCTTAACCAGTGTCGTTCTCCGTTGTGGTCGCGCGCACGGGGGCGCGCCCATTCTTGGGTCTATGTATCACGCCCCCGCCGCAGCCGCCAATCGCGCCCGGATGGCCGTGGCGCTGGCTTCGTTGCGGCGGCCGTCAAGGATGGCGAAGCGGTCTTTCCACGTCCGGTAGGCCTTAGCCTTGAGGGGCGCCAGTGTTGTGCCGGGGCGCAGTACCACAGCGGCCGGCACGGTCGCGAGGATATCCTGCCAGCGCTGCCAGCGATGAAATTGCTCCAGATTGTCGCTGCCCATCAGCCAGATGAAGTGCACCTCGGGAAAACGGGCCTTGAGAACCCGGATCGTGTCATTGGTATAACGGCTTGCGATGATCCGCTCGATGTCGGTGACGATCATGCGGCGGTTGCCGTCGGCGAGGTTTCGTGCGCTTTGCAGACGCTTCTCAAGCGGCATCATGCCGGCGATCGGCTTCAGCGGATTCTGCGGCGATACCAGGAACCAGACGTAATCGAGCTTCAGCCGCCGCAGCGCCGTGTCGGCGACATAGCGATGCCCGGCATGGGCCGGATTGAACGAGCCGCCCAACAGGCCGATGCGGAGGCCTGTGGCGATCGGGCCGGGCGGGCGCAGGAAGGTCATCAGGGCCGCGTCTGTCCATTGCCGCGCACGGCGTATTTGAAGGTCGTGAGCTGTTCGACGCCGACCGGGCCGCGGGCGTGCAGCTTGCCGGTGCCGATGCCGATTTCGGCGCCCATGCCGAACTCGCCGCCATCGGCGAATTGGGTGGACGCGTTCCAGATCACGATGGCCGAATCGATGCCATCAAGGAAGCGTTCCGCCGCCAAGCGGTCTTCGGTGACGATCGCCTCGGTGTGATGGCTGCCGTATTTTTCGATGTGCGCGATGGCTTCTTCGACACCGTCGACCATCTTCACCGCCAGGATGGCGTCGAGATATTCGGTGTGCCAATCGGATTCGGTGGCGGATTTGGCGGCGGGATAGATCGCCCACACCGCATCGTCGGCGCGAATCTCGCACCCCTTGGCGGCGAGATCATCGAGGATTTGCACCACGAGGTCCTTCGGCACGCCGCGATCGATCAGCAGGGTTTCGGTGGCGCCGCAAATGCCGGTGCGCCGCATCTTGGCGTTGACGGTGATGGCGCGCGCCTTGTCGGGATCGGCAGCGGCGTGAATGTAGGTGTGGCAGATGCCTTCCAAATGCGCCAGCACCGGTACCCGCGCTTCACTCTGCACCCGCGCCACCAGCGATTTGCCGCCGCGCGGAATGATGAGATCGACGGTGCCCGCAAGGCCTCGCAGCAACAGGCCGACAGCGGCGCGATCGGTGGTCGGCACCAGCTGAACGACCTCCACCGGAAGATTGGCCGCACGCAGACCGGCCTGCAACGCTTGCAGGATCGCGGCTGAGGATTTGGCCGAGTCCGACCCGCCGCGCAGAATCACCGCGTTGCCCGATTTCAGGCATAGCGCGGCAGCATCCGCGGTCACGTTGGGGCGGCTCTCATAAATGATGCCGATGACGCCAATCGGCGTCGCCACGCGGGCGATGTCGAGACCGTTGGGCCGCGACCACCGCGCCAATTCCCGGCCGACCGGATCGGGCAGGGCGGCGATGTCTTCCAAAGCCGTGGCGATGGCTTCCACCCGTTTGTCGTCGAGTTTCAAGCGATCGAGCATCGCGCCCGTGGTGCCGCTGGCGGCGGCAGCAGTCATATCTTCGGCGTTGGCGGCGAGAATGGCGGGCGCCGCGGTGCGCAGCGCGCTGGCGGCAGCAACAAGGGCGCTGTTCTTGGTTTCGGTGGAGGCCTCGCGAATGGCGCGCGCGGCGGCGCGGGCGGCAGTACCGATGGCATTCATCTGGGTCGAGAGGTCGTCGCTCATAGGTCCACCGTCAAAGTCATGTCGTCGCGATGAATGATTTCGTCGCGGCCACGATAGCCGAGGATGGCTTCGATCTCGAGGCTGCGTTTGCCGGCGATGCGCTCGGCGTCGGTAGCATTGTAGGCGACGAGGCCGCGGGCGATCTCGTGGCCTTGTTGATCCAGCACCGCCACCGGATCGCCGCGCTCGAAGCGGCCGTCGATCTGGCGAATGCCGATCGGCAGCAGACTGGAGCCGGTTTTGAGCGCCCGCACCGCACCGTCGTCGATGATGAGTGCGCCTTGCGGGTGCAGCACGCCGCCGATCCAGCGCTTGCGGGCCGCGGCTGGCGTATCGCAGGCGAAGAAACGGGTCGCGCGTGCCGTTTGGTTGCGGATCGCGGCAATCGGATTCAGCGTCTTGCCTTTGGCAATCACGACATCACTGCCGGCGGAAACCGCGATCTTGGCAGCAATAATCTTGGACGTCATGCCGCCGCGGCCGAGACCGGACACCGAGCCGCCCGCCATGGCTTCCACCTCTGGGGTGATCGCCGGGACTTCCGGGATGTGCTCCGCCGATGAATCGAGATTTGGATTAGACGTGTACAGACCATCGACGTCCGACAACAGGATCAGGCAATCGGCTTCCATCATCGAAGCAACGCGGGCGGCGAGTTGGTCGTTGTCGCCGAACTGAATTTCGCTGGTTGCTACAGTGTCGTTTTCGTTGATCACCGGCACGGCGGCAAGTTCGAGCAGTGTCTTTAAGGTGGCGCGAGCGTTCAAATAGCGGCGGCGGTTTTCGGTATCGTCGAGAATGAGCAACACCTGCGCCGCGGCAATGTCTTCGGCCCGCAGCACTTCGGCCCAAGCCCAGGCGAGGCGAACTTGTCCCGCGGCGGCGGCGGCCTGGCTTTCTTCGAGGCGCAAGGCCCCTCGCTTCAATTTCAAGGCGCGGCGGCCGAGCGCGATGGCGCCCGACGACACCAGCACCACCTGTTTGCCTTCGCGTTTCAACGCGGCGATGTCGGCGGCCAGTGATTTCAGCCATTCGCGGCGGAGCAACCCGGTCGCGGCATCAACCAGCAGCGACGAGCCGACTTTGATGACGATCAGGCGAGCAGAGGCGAGCACGTCGCTCACGGCTGCCATTCCTTCTTCGGCGCGTTGGCTTTACGGTCAGCGGCGCGTTTCTTGGCAACGATTTTGGCCAACGCCCGCAGCACCGTCGCGACACCTTCGCCGGACACGCCGCTCATCACCAGAACATCGTGACCGCAGGCTTTTTTCAGCGCGGCCTTCTTCTTGGTCAAGGCCGCTTCCGGAACCGCATCGCACTTGTTCAGCACCAGAATTTCCGGTTTGTCGCACAGGCCTTGGCCAAAAGCGTCGAGTTCGCCGCGGATGGTCTTGTAGGCCAGGGTGACGTCCTCTTCGGTGCCGTCGATCAGATGCAGGATGGCGTTGCAGCGCTCGGCGTGACCCAAGAACTTGTCGCCGAGGCCAACGCCTTCATGGGCGCCTTCGATCAGGCCGGGCAGGTCGGCGAGGACGAAATCGGTGGTGTCGCTGCGCACCACGCCAAGCTGCGGGGCCAGCGTCGTGAAGGGATAATCGGCGATCTTAGGCTTGGCTTCGGAGACGCGCGCCAGGAAGGTCGATTTGCCGGCATTGGGCAGACCGATTAGCCCGGCATCGGCGATCAACTTCAGTTGCAGGATCAGCGTCTTTTCTTCGCCCGGTTGGCCGGGATTGGCAAAGCGCGGCGCCTGGTTGGTCGAGCTTTTGAAATGGGCATTGCCGAAACCGCCATTGCCGCCGCGCAAGAGCAGAACGCGCTGACCGGTGGTGGAGAGATCGGCGATCAGGGTCTCGCCGTCCTCTTCGTAGATCTGGGTGCCGGCCGGGACTTTCATCACCGCGTCGTTGCCGCCGGCCCCATGCATGTCCTTGCCCGCGCCGGGCTCGCCGTTTTTGGCGCGGACGTGCTGCTGAAAGCGGTAGTCGATCAGAGTGTTGAGGTTATCGACCGCCTCGGCCCAAACGCTGCCGCCGCGGCCGCCGTCGCCGCCCCACGGGCCGCCGTACTCGATGAAACGCTCGCGCCGGAAGGCAACGCAGCCATTTCCGCCGTTACCGGACTGGATATAGACCTTGGCCGTGTCGAGAAATTTCATCGCTTCGCTCTTGGTTTGCGCCAGTGCCTTTTAAGACGCGAGTGCCGTGGGCTCCAATTGTCGCACAGCGGGAGCCTCAAGGGGCTTTTTTCGTCCAAATTGCTCACGCGTCAACAAGGTTCGGTTGCACAGGGCCGACTCGCCCCGCGCCCGGCTGGGCCAGGATTCGACGTGGGTCGCGACAAAGCCGAGCTTGGCCAGGACCCGGCCCGACGCAATATTATCGTGGAACCAGCCGGCCTGAACTGCATCGGCCCGGACCACGCCGAAGGCAAAGGCCAGCACCCGCCGCGCCGCTTCGGTGGCAAAACCGCGCCTCCAATAGGGCTTGGCGAGCCAGTAGCCGAGTTCATAGCGCCCGTCCTTGATGTGCAGGCCGCAGCAGCCGACCGGCGTGGCGGTGGCCTTCGAAAGGATCGTAAACACCCAGGCCTCTCCCATGGCGCGGGCTTTGGTCACCGTTTCGATGAAATTGTCGGCGTCCGCTTCCGTGTAGGGGTACGGCACGCTCGAAAGCTGCCGGCTGACCTCGTAATCGGCCAAAGCCGTGACGAAGAAGGACGCATCCTCACCACTGGCGGGACGGAGCAACAACCGTTCGGTTTCCAGACTAGACATGGCTATTCCCTAACTTTTTCTTTCGCGCTTCTGATCCGAAAACCGGTTTCCACTTTTCGGGAAGCGCTCCGGGCGCAAGGGAACAAAAAAGGGAGATGGCGGACCATCTCCCTTGCTTCGATGAGCCGCCCATTTGTGGCGGCCTATGTTTTTAGCCGCCTATTCCGCCGCCGTCTTCGTCGCCGTTGCCGGCATCACCGGCATCACCGATACGAACGTGCGGCGCTTAAAGCCTTTCTTGAAGGCCACATGACCGTCCGAAAGCGCGAAAAGGGTGTGGTCCCGGCCCATGCCGACGTTCTTGCCGGGATGGAATTGGGTACCGCGCTGGCGGATGATGACGTTGCCAGCGGCAATGGCTTCGCCGCCGAACATCTTCACGCCCAAACGCTGACCGGCTGAGTCGCGACCGTTGCGGGAGGAACCGCCTGCTTTCTTATGTGCCATAGTGGTCTCCCCTTAAGCCGTGATGGCCGTGATCTTGATTTCGGTAAAGGACTGGCGATGACCGCGCTTGCGGTGGGTGTTTTTGCGCCGCTTCTTCTTGAAGGCAATGACCTTCTCGCCCTTACCTTGACGGAGGATTTCGGCCATGACCGAGGCGCCTTCGACCAGCGGAGCGCCGGTCTTGACGGTTTCGCCGCCGATGACCAGGACTTCGCCCAGTTTCAGTTCGGCGCCGACGTCGCCTGCGACCTTTTCAATGGAAAGCACGTCGTCTTGTGCCACCTTGTATTGCTTGCCGCCCGTGCGGACTACCGCGAACATGAGCTAAGTTCCTGAATAAAATTGGTTTCCGGGAAACCGGGGTTTCCTGGGGAGCGGCGCAATATACGCAGCAAAGCCGAAGGGTCAAGGTCGCTGGCGTGAGATTCCTGTTTCATGACGCCTCAGGCCGCCGCAACGGCTTATTTTGCCCTCACCCGGAAGGTTTGGCGCCCCGGATGCACTTCATCGGATATACGAAAAATGGGGAAACCTCCCGCACGGTTCAAGAGGGTGCGGCCAAGTGTACAAAAGAGGAACAAAACAACGGGTTAGGCCGTTGGGGCGTGCGAAGGGTTCGCAGATGCGTCAAGCTGCCAGGGCTTTTTTCACCGCCTCAGGGTCTTTGCGGATCACGGTGAGGTAGGCGCGGATCGCCGAATCCGGTTGGGTGCGCTTCTGCTCCAGATCGCGCAGGCGGGCGAGGTTGAAACCAAACCGCATGGCGAACGCCTGCTGGGTGAGACCGGTGGCCTTGCGGATCGCCTTCACGTCCAGCTCTTCGGGAACGTGAATCTTGTATTGCGACAGATCGGCGGTTCCCTTGGCAAAAGCGAGGGCTTCTTCGAGGCCCTGCATCATACCCTCGAAGACGTGGTTCGTTTTCTTTCGCTGCTTCTTCGCCATAGGCACATGATATACGGAAATCCCGTAGTTACTCAAGAGAGCCACAACGGAACAATACAGGAGCGCTATCCTGGTGTTTGTGCGGGCGCAAACCTTGTCGCCCCAATCCGGCGCGGTGAATGGACGTTATCTTACTGATCGCCCACCCCGCCGGACAGGCTCATGCCGGAGAGTTCCAGTTCGCGGCTGGCCGCGGTCGTCGTTTTTGTCGGGGCGCAGACCTTGGTGCGGAAGCTGAAGAACAAATCGCCGGTGCCCCAGCGGCGCAAATTGGTGCGCTCGGTGCAATCCTTGACCGGGACTTTGGGCGTGCATTTCAGCATGCCGTCCTTGAAATGGCGCAAGGCTTCGTTCGGGGCGCATTCGAGACTGGCGCCGCTGGCAAAGGTGCCGGCCATGCCTTGATCGGACTGTAACACGTCGCCGAGGGTGACTTTCAGATGGGCGCCGGGAATGCAGCGCAAGACTTCACCTTCGACGCCCGCGTCGATCCAGGTCTGTTCGGTCATGTGCGAAGCGGGGAATTCGCGCCCGTCGGGCGACACGCACACGGCATGCACCGCTTTGATGACGGTCGCATCCTGCATCTCGCAGGCGCCGCCCGGATGCACGGTGCCGATCGTTGCCGTGCCGATTTCGCCGCCGCCGCCGATCTTGTTGTTGACGGTGATGTATTCGTTGTAGCCCGAGTAGATCACGATGTTACCGGCACTGGCGCTCGAACTGGCGCTGGCACTCGCCCAGGCGCTGGCCCAGGCCGAGGCTTCCGCCGACGAAGAGCCGCCCTTGTTGATGATGATCGTCTTGTTGATCGAGATGTTCTTCGAGGCATCGATCGTTTTCGTGATGTTGATCGACTTGTCGATGTTGATGGTCTTGTCGATTGAGATCGACTTGTTAATGGTCACCGGCTTGTTGATGGTGATCGACTTGTTGATGGTCACCGGCTTGTTCACCGTGATGCCGCTTTGCGGGCAACTAACCGTTGTGGTGTGGCCGCTAGTTTTGCCGCCGCCACCGGTCCCGGTGGTGCAGGCCTCAGCCACTTGCACGAGCGTAAGGGCGCTGGAAACCAGTAGCGCGGCTGCGATCTTCAAAGGCCTGGGCGACATGCTATAGCTCCTTGGCAGTCCCGGCCCCTCCCGGGACCTGGAACCACGAAATGACTGCCGCCCACGCTTCACATTCCGTGCCACTTCTCGTCTTGCGAAAGCCGCATTGGGTGGTTCAAATCGGGACAACGTCCGGCTGGGCCCGGGCGGGGGACGCGGCATGATCCCGATCTCGGACGACAATCCCACGCGACTGACGCCCTTCGTGACTGGCGCGCTGATCCTTATCTGCGTCGCGGTCTATGCGTGGCAGTTCCAGCTTAAGGGTGACGCCTACGGCGATTTCATGCTGCACTACGGCTTCACGCCCTCGACGCTGATGTCGCCCCAATTCGAGGCGAGCGGCATCCCGGCGGTGCCGGCGCTGGTCTCGATCTTCACCTCGATTTTCCTCCATGGCGGCCTGCTGCATCTGGCCGGTAACATGCTGTATCTGTGGATTTTCGGGAACAACATCGAAGACGCGATGGGGCGGGTGCGCTTCCTCGTCTTTTTCCTGCTCTGCGGCGCGGTGGCGGCGCTGACCATGGCCTTTATGGACCCATCTTCGACCGCCCCCATGGTTGGCGCTTCGGGCGCCATTTCGGGTATTTTGGGCGCCTATATGCTGCTTTATCCGCGTGCCAAAGTGACCGTTCTGGTGCCGCTGTTGATCATCCTTTATCCCTTCCGTCTCAATGCGTTGTGGGTGGTCGCCGTGTGGTTCGCCATGCAGCTTTTGGCGCTCACCGGTCCCGACACGTCGGGGGTGGCGTGGTGGGCCCATGTCGGCGGGTTCGCGGCCGGCATCGCGCTGACGCCGTTCTTCAAATCGGCCGTCGTGCCGTTCTTCGGACCGAAGATAACCCGCGGGCCGTGGAGCAACTGATCCTTCGAGATGCTCGCTTCTCAGGATGAGGGCGTGACTGGCACAGCTTTCGCTGAGTGCCTTCCCGAGCGGCGAGATGCTGTTCCGAACTGGGAACAGCCCGCTCCGAAGAAGGCATTGGGTTATGAAACACAAAAATAGCCATCTCTTGGTGGGGTATTGGTCGCGGCTCCGGGCTGGTCGCGATGTGCCGGATCAGACCGATATTGATCCCCGTTCGATCAAACGCCTTCTTCCGTTTGTCTTCATTCTGGACGCCGAAGATGCCAATCGTCCGATCTACCGCCTGGCCGGCACTGCGATGTGCGAACGCTTCGGCTTCGAACTCAAGGGCACCGGATTCCTCGCCCATTGGGAAGCCCAGTCCTCGATAGCGCTCGGCTCGCTGTTGCAGCAGGCCCTTAATCTGAAGCAGCCGGTGTGCCTGACCTCGATTGGCGCCACCGCTGACTGCGGCATGGTCGAACTCGAAACCATCCTCTTGCCGATCAAATTCGGCGAGAACGGCCCGACCCGCTTCCTCGGTATGATCCAGATCCTGTCGGATATCAGCCAACTCGCCGGCCGCCCGATTGCCTTCCAGCGCCTCGCCGCCAGCCAGATCATCCGCGAAGACGATCCGCGCGGCCTCAGCAACGCCAATCCGCCGCCACCACCGCCGCCGCTGGTCTACCACAGCCATCCGCGCGCGCCGTACCTGCGCCTGGTCGTCAACCACGACCGTCCGGCCAATTTGAATTTCCAGTCCACCCCCAAGATGCAGCGCATGTTCGAGGTGTTCGGGCCCGAACCTGCCGAAGCCTGGGTCGAATATTAAGGCAACGTCCGGAAAACCGGGGGAAACGTTTTTCCGGACTCGTGCTTGTCAGTTGATGCTTGGAGTGCCTTAAGGCCGGGAGCAATCCCGGCCTCTTTCTTTGGCGTGCAGGATTACGGTCCCGCGACCGGGCTTGGTGGCCTTGCGATGGTCGAATCGGGACGCTTATCGATAGGATCATTGCCGAGGATCGCATCGTCGAAGTGCAGTACGTTTTCCTTGTTGCGCAAATACGGGATCTCGTACTTCTCGACGGCGTGCCGGTAGGTCTCGAACGTCTGCACGTCTTCGGGGCGGCGCTGATCGCAGCGATCGCCGGACAGGCGCTCCACCTCGGTGCACCAGATGTCGAAGTCGAGCGACTTGACGGGATAACGCAAGGTCTGTGCGCCCGCTGAGAACGCAACGAGGCTGACGGCCGCGAGGGCGAGGAGGGTTCGGTTCATAGTCTTAAGCTTACGCTTCCCGGCGGGGCAGCGGAAGTTACAACCGGGCGGGAACCGCGCCTTCGTAAAATTGTCAAAACGTGTAGGACTGAAACAGGCCGCGACAGACCAAGCGCTTCCCGACCGGAAGTGCTTCAAAATAGGAATCCGGATCAGGGATTTTCGCTGATTTCGCTTGGCGCGCCGCCCTTGCCCTGTTCCGCAGCGGCCTTCTTTTTGGCCTCGTCCTCTTTGGCCTTCTCAGCGGCCACGACGGTCGCTTCGGCCTCGATGCGCGGCAGGCTGACCTCGAGCGATTGGCGGCAGCGTTCGGCGGCCTGAAGCTGCGAATGCACTGTCAGGTTTAACCGCCAGCAGTCCCAGTCGGCCTGGGCGCGCGCCGCATCGCGGGGATAGACGTCGCGGGCGATGGCCAGCGACCGCGCCAGCCGGTCGCGCAGCTCATGGGTTTTGATGTCGCGGCTAGGCTCGGGATCGACTAATTCGTCACGCGTCAGCCGCAAAGCCTTGTCGGCATAGGTGTTGGCGAGATCGGCGGTCGTGATTTCGGTCTCGGTCAACGGGATCGAGGCGCTCCGGTCGAACGAGCTGTATTGGGCCTCTCCGACCAGACCGAACGACTTCGCCAGGAAGGCGTAATTCTTATAAAGCGCCAGATTGAACGGCGTGGTCGGGGGGGGCGTCGTCTCGAGGTCGTCGAGGGGGCTGAAATTGACACAACCGGCCACTGCCACCGCACACAGTACAACGAGCGGCCGCGCATCAATTTTCGTCGCCATGAAATATCTCCGAAACCCCGGTGTGGCATCCTATAGCGCGTTGTGGCGCCGGAGCAAAACGCGTTTTGCCCCGATTTTGTCGTAAGCGCGGCGTTCTTACGCAAAAGCGGTCGCGCGCCGCGCAGGGTTAATCTGGCGTTTACCTCGCTGGATTCACCATGAAGGATCGCCCACCTAAACCTTCCCTCATAAACGATCTGTTATGAAATCGGACGCAAACTAGCGCGATGGCAGCTTTTCGTGAGGAGGAGCGCTTGGACGCCCGCGTGCCCGGCAGGAACGACAAGGATCCGGTGCTGGCCAGATCGCGTGCCGATCGGCGGCGCTACCGCCGTATCCGCATCGATTTGCCCGGCAAGCTGTTCGTTCCGGCGACGTCCCTGGAGTACGCCGGGATGGTGGTCGATTTGTCGCCGGGCGGGGCGTCCTTTGCCACCGACGCCGATCTGCCGAACGAAACCCCGGTGGTCCTTTATGCCAACACCTTCGGCCGCTTCGAGGGTGTGGTGGCGCGCCGCGACGGGCCGCGCCTGGGCCTCAAATTCCATTCGACCGCGCCCAAGCGCGAGCGCACCGCCGAACAGCTCACGCTGTTCCTCAACAAAGCACTACTCGACGAATCCGAACTGCGCCGCGACGACCGCACGCCGACCAAGGGGCTGACGCGCTTTGTGCGCCATGACGGCGAGGTGGTCCCGTGCGAAGTGCTTGACCTCTCGATGAGCGGCATTTCGGTCAAGACCGACATCCGGCCGCCGATCGGCGAGTTCGTCCTGATCGGGCAGCTCGCGGGGCGCGTCGCGCGCCATCACGACCATGGTCTCGGCATTGAGTTCGTCGGCAATACCAACAACACCGCCGAACGCATCCGCTCCAAGATCGCCGTGGTGCGGTAAGTTTAGGCGCCGATCAACCCCAGCTCCGCCTGCAGCTTTTTCGGCAGGCTCGCCGCCACCAGGGCGTGCGAGCGCGTCAGGTAGGCTTTCAATTCCTTCGCCGTCAGAGCGCCGAGCCGGGTGATACAGACCCATTTGCGCTTGGCGAAATAGGGCGCCTGGAGGATCAGCGGGTCTTGGGTGAGAATCTCGAAGCTGTCTTCGGTCACCTTGAACCATAGCTGGTGCGGTTTTTCGGTGATCGGGCTCAAAAGCGCGAACACCTTGCCGCCGACCTTGTAGACGCGGCTGTCGCCCCATTGCACCACCAGCGTCGCGGCCGGGAGCGATAGGCAGAATTTCTCGACCTCGGCGTGACGCATTGAGCGCTTCCCGAAAAGTGCCCGCGCGCGTTGCGCGCTTTTTAAGAGTAGGCGTGCAAAGCACGCCAGGCGATTTTCGGACAAGAAGCGCGAAAAATCAAATTGCTATCGCGCCGCCAGTTCGTGGATTTGGCTGCCCGCCAGGGTCAGTTTGGCCACCGACAACTCGCCGGTGGCTTCGAGCGCCGCCAGGAACGATTTGGTGCGGGTCAGCGCATCTTCATGCGCCGCCGTCCATGCCGCCACGGCTGCCGTGCCCGCAGCGCGATCCTTTCCCTCGGTGCCCGCGTTCAACGCCGACACCGTCAGCGCCCGCTGACCGGCATAAAGATCGTCGATCAGCCGCCGGATGGCGAGACGGTCCCAATGCTCGCCCGCCGTGATGCGCGCCGCCAGCCCGCGCAAGCGGTCGATGCCCACCGCGGCGCCCATCGCAAAATAGGCTCCGGCGACGAGATCGAGGGGCTGGCCATGGCGGTCGGCCAGCAACGCGATTTCCGGCAGGCCCGCCACCAGCGGCAGCACCGCGGCATCTTCGGCGACGGCATGCGGCACGCCGCCCGCGGTCAGTTCGGCGATGCGCTGCTCCGTGTCGTGCGCCTCGTAGGGACTGACCAGGGTCGAGAAGGTGCCGCGCAGCTTGTCGGCGCCGCCCCGATACATCGTGATGATGGCGGCAAGGTCGGCATCCGCCGGGACGTTGGTGATGAACCACAGACCCAAGCGGCGCAGCACACCGACGATGTCGGCATACATCGCGGTCTGCAGCTTGGTGTCGACTTTAAGATCGAGCGCGTCGATGCGCTGGCGCAGTGCTGAAAGCCCGAAGGCGCCGTCGGCAACGGCAAAGGCGCGCACGATGCGGGCGGCCGAAGCGCCGCTCATCTCCTTCATGCGCGCAACAAACAACGGACCCGCGAGATTGATGAGGCGGTTGGCGACGACATCGGTGATAATTTCCCGCTTCAGGCGATGCTTGCCGAGTTCATCGGGCAGCGCCGCGACCGCTTCCGGCGGGAAGTAGCTGGCGAGAGCGGGCAGGAAATAGGGATCATCAGGCAAATCGCTGGCGAGGAGTTCGGCTTTGAGGTCGAGCTTGGCATAAGCTAGCAGCACCGACAGTTCCGGGCGCGTCAGACCTTTGCCGGCCTGGGCGCGGCGGCGAAGCTCGGCGTCATCGGGCAGAAATTCCACGGCGCGATCGAGACGGCCGCGGGCTTCCATGTCGCGCATGTATCGGCCGTAAGCGTCGAGATCGGCGATGCAACAGGCCTCGGCGATGGTCAGCGCCAGGGTCTGCTCGTAATTGTCTTTGAGCACCAGGACGGCAACTTCATCGGTCATGCGGGTGAGGAGTTCGTCGCGCGCGGCCGGTGTCAGTTCGCCGCGGCGCAGCGCTCCGCCCATCAGGATTTTCAGATTCACCTCGTGGTCGGAGGTGTCGACACCAGCGGAGTTGTCGATGGCGTCGGTGTTGAGCCGCACCCCGGCGCTCGCGCATTCAATGCGGCCGAGTTGGGTGAGACCCAGATTGGCGCCTTCGCCGATGACTTTGGCGCGCAGCTCTTTGCCGTTGATACGCACGGCGTCATTGGCGCGGTCGCCAACTTCGAGATGGCTTTGCGTCGACGCCTTGACATAAGTGCCGATGCCGCCGAGCCAGAGAAGATCGACGTCGGCTTTGAGCAAGGCTTTGATCACCTCAGCGGGTGTGGCGGTGTCGGAGTTGATCCCGGTCAGCGCTTTCGCTTCAGCCGTCAGCGGAATTTCCTTCAGCGTGCGGGGATAAATGCCGCCGCCGTTGGAAATAAGGCTCTTGTCGTAATCGGCCCAACTCGACCGCGGCAGATCGAACAGGCGCTTGCGCTCGGCCCAGCTTTTTGCCGGATCGGGAGCGGGGTCGATGAAGATGTGGCGGTGATCGAAGGCGGCGACCAGCTTCATGGATTTCGACAACAGCACGCCGTTGCCGAACACGTCGCCCGACATGTCGCCGATGCCGACCGCCGTGAAGGGCTCGCTCTGGATGTCGCGGCCAAGTTCACGGAAGTGGCGTTTGACCGCTTCCCAGGCGCCGCGGGCGGTGATGCCCATCACCTTGTGATCGTAACCGTGGCTGCCGCCGGAGGCAAATGCATCGCCGAGCCAGAAGCCGCGGCCCTCCGCGATGGCATTGGCGATGTCGGAGAAAGTCGCGGTGCCCTTGTCGGCGGCGACGACGAGATAAGGATCGTCGTCATCGCGGCGCACGACGTTTTGCGGCGGCACGACGGCGCCATCGGGACCGAGATTGTCGGTGACGTCGAGCAGGGCGTTGATGAAGGTCTTATAAGCGGCAATACCAGTCGCCATAGTTTCTTCGCGGCTGGGATTGAGCGGCATCTGCTTGGGATAGAAGCCGCCCTTGGAGCCGACCGGCACGATACAGGCGTTCTTGACCTGCTGCGCCTTGACCAGGCCCAAGACTTCGGTGCGAAAATCCTCGCGCCGGTCGCTCCAGCGAAGCCCGCCGCGCGCCACCTTTCCGAAGCGCAAATGCACGCCTTCCACTTCCGGCGAATAAACGAAAATCTCCACGTGCGGACGCGGGGCCGGCAATTCGTCGAGCTTGTCCGATGCGAGCTTCATCGCGAGATATGGTTTGGGCCGGCCATCGGCACCGGGCTGGTAGAAATTGGTACGCAACACGTTGGCGATCACATTGCGGATGCGGCGAAGGATGCGATCATCGTCAAGGCTCTGCACGTCATGTAGCGCCGCTTCGATGCAGGCCTTGAGTCCCGCAGCCGTCTCTTTGCTCGCGTGTTCCGGCGACAGTTGGGTGTGGAACAGTTCCACCAGCATTTTCGCGATGCCGGGATTGCGGGTGAGCGCCTGCTCCATATAGTCCTGGCTGAACGGGACCTGGGCCTGGCGCAGGAATTTCGCCACGGCACGCAAGATGGTGATGTCACGCCAGCCAATTCCGGCAGCGATGACCAGGCGGTGGAAGCCGTCGCTTTCGGCATCGCCCGCGATCACGGCGTGGAAGGCGGCCTGCAACAGGTGCTTGATCTCAGTGCCTTGTGCTGGCCCCTGATCGGCCCGCTCCATGAGAAAATCGAGCACAAAGGCTTCGCCGGCCTCGGCCACGATCGGATAGGCGTCTTCGGCGATCACCTTGAGACCAAAATTCTCGAAAATCGGCAGCGACCCTGACAACGGTAGCGCCGGCCCCAAGCCATAAAGCTTGATGCGAAGGGTCGAACGGCGATCGGAAACGCGCCGCATCACGCGCGCTTCCACCGCGGGCTTCTTGCCCGAACGGGCGAGGCTTTCGATCGCGGCAAGGTCTTCGGCGCCTTCGGTCGGCGAGAAGGCATCGCGATAGCGCGCCGGAATGCCGGGCGCCTGTTGGCGGAACAGGCGGGTGCCTTCTATATCGCCGTAACGGGCTTTCAAGACATCGAGGAAGCCGTCCTCCCAGGTGCGGATGGCGGCGCGCATCGCGGTCTCGATAGCGGCGATGTCGACGTGGGCGGGGGCGCCATCGTCGAAGCCGATGGTGTAATAAAGCCGCGCCAGCACGGAATCGGTCAGACTCGGCACCGCTTCCATCGGGCGGCCGCCCAAGGCGTCGGCAAGAATCTCATGCAGCTTGACGTGGACGCTGGAGTCGAAGCGGTCGCGCGGCACAAACACGATGGCGGCGGCGAAACGGTCGAAACGGTCGAAGCGGATGAACAGCTTCAGCTTGGGCCGTTCGGTCAGGCGCAACATCCCCATCGCGGTGGTGTAAAGCTCGTCTTCGCCAATCTGGAACAGCTCATCGCGCGGGAAGGTGTCGAGGATGTGCGCCAGGGTCTTGAAGTCGTGGCCGCCAGCGGGAAGTCCAGCGCGCGTCATCACGCTTTCGGTCTTGAAGCGGAGCAGCGGAATGTCCGCGGGCGTGCGGCTGTAGGCGCCGGAGGTGAACAGGCCGACGAAACGGCGCTCGCCTTTGAAGCGGCCATCGGCGGCGAATAGCTTGACGCCGATGTAGTCCATAAAGACGCGACGGTGGACCAGACTCTTTTCATTCGCCTTGGTGATGATCAGCGGGGTAGGGCGGAACAGGAATTCGCGCAGGCTTTCGGTGAGGGCGGTGTCCTCGCCGCTGCGGCGCACGACCCGCGCCAGCCGGTCGGTCAAGACGCCGAGGCCGGAGCCTTCGACGGGCCGAAGCAGGCCGCCGTTTGCCGGCGAATAAGAGTAGTCGCGGCAGCCGAGAAAAGTGAAATGGTCGTCGCCGAGCCATTCGAGGAAATCGATGGTCTCGCCGACTTCCTGAGCGGACGCGTGGCTGGGCGCGGATTTTTGTTCGGCGATGGCGGCCGTAAGACGGTCCCGCATTGCTTGCCAGTCGCGCACCGCCAGCTGCACCTGGGCGAACACCGCTTCGGCGCCGCGCCGCAACATTTCGCGCAGATCTTCTTCGACAATGGCGTCGGTCACGATGACGATGACGCTGGTGCGTACACCGGCGGTGCTGACGATGGGATGAAAGACCGCGCGGGCGGTGAAACCTTGGCTCGTCACTTCGCCCATCAGGGAATCGAACAGGAACGGCGCGTCGTCATTGAGTGCGACCAGCACGGTTTCCTTGCGCGTGAAGTCGGGCGACTCCTGCGCCGGATCGATCAGCGTCACCAGCGAAGTGCCGGGCGCGTGCGCCATAACACGGGCATGGATCAGGCGGGCCAGGGCCGTCAGTTCGCGTTGGGTATAGCGCGTGACGTCCTCGGGCGAAGCGTTCTTGGTCAGCGCTTCGAGGAAGGCGACGAGGTCCGGTTCACCGCGCGCGTCTTCGGCGCAGCAAGCAAGAAGTTCCAGAGCTTTGGTGCGGGTGCTATCGGCGAGGACCATGGCGACCTGTTCGAACGAATGTCCGCAACAGTCTATGCTTCATGGGCTGGCAAAAAAACTTGGCGCTTAGGGCAGCGATAGCATGGCAGGCTTGCTCGAAATGCCTGTCATCCGCTCATACAAATGCACGACTCCGACCAGCGCCACAGCGGTCGCGATCACCAGTCCCGCCGTGATCCAGCCGCTCGCGAACGGCTTTAAAAGACATGCCGCAGCCGTCAACGCCGTCACTGGCGCAAGAAACAGAGTCAGCGCATCGCGGTCCCGCAACAAATACGCGACTATTCCTGCGGGCAGCACCGCAAATGAAATCGCAGCAACGGCCGGCGTACTCGCGGGCAGGGCCAAAAAGGCACCGGCGCCCCAAGCAAAGCCTGCGAACAGCAGAATCGCGGAAAGGTCTTTGGCGTAGTCCTGGAGGGCGGCCCGTTCGAACGGGCGCTTCATGGCGTGGCGGTAAGCCAGCAGCATGGCCAGGGCCACGGCGCCGACAAACAGCACCCACACCATCTGCGGCGCCGGGTTCATCGTGATCGAAAGGCCCATTGTGGTGATTGCTAGGACCGGTAGGGTGATGCCGACAGTGCCGCTGCGGCCCAAGAGATTGGCGAGCCGGGCGGTTTCTTCGGCCTCGGCATGCAGGAGCTTGAGCTTGGCGATGGCGCCCGACTTTTCTTTGGCGACGGGGCTCTTTACGGTCTCGGGGAGCCGTTCCGGCTTTTGTCGTAGGAATTTGATAATTGCGACCATCTGGCTCTCCACCCCAAGATTGTCCCAGCGCTAGCGTGGGTGTGGACCCTTAATAATGTCTTAACGGGGCCGTTTATCTGATTCGGCGGGTCAATATGACAATTTCTTCGCATCCACTGGTTCCTTATGCCGTGGTCTACGACCTTGAGTTCACCGCTTGGGACGGCTCCATGGCGCAAAATTGGTTGACGCCAGGGGAGTTTAAGGAGGTCGTTCAGATCGGTGCGGTGAAAGTCGCTGCCGACTTTTCGCCCCTGGAAAGATTCGATTGTGTGGTCCGCCCGCGGGTGAACCCGGTGCTGTCGGGCTATTTGGAGACACTGACCGGGATCACCAATCAGGTCATATCCGAGCGCGGCGTTGACTTCGAAGCGGCGTTAGCCAGCTTTGTTTCTTTCGCCGGGCCGCTGCCGATTGTCGCCTTCGGGCGCGATGATCTGGTGCTGCGGGACAACATCATATTGTATGGGCTCAAAACAATACCGCCGATGCCGCTAGTGGTGGACATCCGGGGCTGGCTGATCGCGGGCGGCATCGATATTCGCGGGCTCCATGCCTGCGACGTCGGGCCGGCGGCGGGGGTGGCGTTCGACGGCCATACCCATGACGGCCTTGCCGATGCCTTGTCGGTAGCGGCGGGCATCAAAGCGCTGATGGCGCGCGGCGCGCCGCGTCCCACGCCGGCGGCACCGGAGATATATCCATGAACGAAGCCGACCGCATTATCGCCGCCTTGGAGCTGAAGCCGCATCCTGAAGGCGGTTATTACCGGCAGATGTTTGAGGACCAAGCAGGCAGCAGCGGCCGGGCTCATTCGACCGCCATCTATTACCTGCTCAAGGCGGGAGAGGTGTCGCGTGCCCATCGGGTTGACGCCGCGGAAATATGGCACTTCTACCGCGGCAGCCCGCTGGAACTGACGCTCAAGCAAGAGGGCGGGGTGGCGGCGTTTCATGTGCTGGGCGCTGCGATCGAGTTCGGCGAACGGCCGCAGATCGTCGTTCCCGCCCATGCGTGGCAGGCGGCACGGCCGCTCGGGGACTACACCCTGGTCGGCTGCACGGTGGCGCCAGGGTTTCGGTTCGAAACCTTCGAGATGGCCCCAGATGGGTTTGGATTTTGACGGGTTTGGATTTTAACGCGACGGTACGCCGAACAGCTTGCCCAGCGCGAAGCTGATGGCGTTCGACGAGGCGCGGCCGAAATAGCCGGTGCGCGGATTGAAGGTGACGATCAGCACCCGGTTGTCGATCTTGATATAGGGCTTGTCGCTGATCACGATGCGCACCGAGGAGATGCGCTGGCCGAACGTGCCCTTGGCGGCGGGATTGGCGGTGAAGCGGTCGATGCCACGCGCGGCGTTCTCCATGGCATCGAATGCCAGTGACCGCACATTGCTTTCGGCCACCGCATTCTGATCGGCGAAGAAGTTGATCTTGAGCCCGCGCACATAGGAAAGGTGGCTGGCCTCGTCATCGGCGGCGCTTTGAATCTGCTGCATCGAGATGGCGGGCAGCACCGGCGGTGACGAATCGCCGACGCGGGAGGTTGGCAGGCCTTCGGGGTGGTCGTCGGTATAAATCGTCATGCCGCCCCAGCCCGCGACCTGGATGGCGATGGCACCCGAATCGTACTGTAGCACCCGGCTGCCCATGGCACCGTAATCGGTATAGAGCACGAAAATTTCCGGCTGACCGGCAAAGCGCATCAGGAAAGCGTTCTGGTAGCGGTCGAGCGAGAAGCGACGATCTCCGGCCTGAAAGGTCCCGGGGTTGATGTCGCCAAAGCGCGGGGTCCGATCGAACATGCCCGCTTGCGCCTGCGTCGCAGACGCGCACAGTAGCACCGCGCCGAAAAGGAGAGCGAACGCACGCATCAGGTTCATTACTCGTTCGGGTCGCGCACCCGCACGCCTCCCTCACATCTGAACAGTATCGAAGCAAATCGGGCTATTTTATGCCCTGCACGACCCGCGTGCGACGGCTGCCCGATTCGTGCGCATCTCCCTGCGGCGAAATGCACCGCCCTCCGCGGGCCCTTCCCAAAAGCTAAGGCATTCATTTCATGAATGAATTTACCCACCTGGGCGATAGCCAGGGGTGGATCGAATTGTTCGTAGGCGGATAATTTGTTCCAGGCTAGGCACGCCTGTGGCAATGCGGACATCGCTGCGGCCAAGGTTTCGGCCTCAGCGCGCGTGGTGGCGGCCGGTCGAGAATCACCGGCATTACCGCGCACCTGTTGGGCTCTCTTGGAATTCCTTTAGAATTCCACTAAACCGGAGATGCTTCCACCTCCTTTCAAAGGCGCGCTCGTGAAGACCAGCCTCGACTCTTTCAAATCCCGCCGGACGCTTTCGGTGGGCGGTAAGACCTATGTCTATTTCAGTCTGCCTCAGGCGGAGAAAAACGGCCTCAAGGGAATCTCACGGCTCCCCTTTGCGATGAAGGTTCTGCTTGAGAACCTGCTTCGCCACGAGGACGGCAAGACCGTTACCGCCGCCGACATCAAGGCCGTCGCCGCTTGGCTGAAGGACAAGAAATCGACCCGCGAAATCGCCTTCCGTCCGGCGCGCGTCTTGATGCAAGACCTCACCGGCGTGCCTGCCGTGGTCGATCTCGCGGCGATGCGCGATGCGATGCAAGCACTCGGCGGCGATCCGGCCAAGATCAATCCGCTGGCCGAAGTCGATCTCGTCATCGACCATTCGGTGATGGTCGATCATTTCGGCCAGCGCGCCTCGTTCAAGCAGAACGTCGCCATCGAATATGAGCGCAATCGCGAGCGCTATGCCTTCTTGCGCTGGGGCCAGCAGGCATTTGCCAATTTTCGCGTTGTGCCGCCGGGTACCGGCATCTGCCATCAGGTGAATTTGGAATATCTGGCGCAGACTGTGTGGACCCGCAAAGGTCAGGACAAGCGCGGCAAGACCGTCACCTATGCCTTTCCCGATACGCTGGTTGGCACCGATAGCCACACCACTATGATCAACAGCCTATCGGTTCTGGGCTGGGGCGTCGGTGGTATTGAAGCCGAAGCGGCGATGCTGGGCCAGCCGATCTCGATGCTGATCCCGGAAGTCGTCGGCTTCCGCCTCATTGGCAAACTGCCGGAGGGCACCACCGCCACCGATCTGGTGCTGACCGTCACACAGATGCTGCGCCGCCAAGGCGTGGTCGGCAAGTTTGTCGAATTCTACGGGCCTGGTCTGGATGAGCTCAGCCTCGAAGACCGCGCCACCATCGCCAATATGGCGCCCGAATATGGTGCGACTTGCGGTTTCTTCCCCATCGATGCGGAGACCGTGGCTTACTTGAAAAACTCCGCCCGCAAGCCTGCGACGGTTGCACTGGTCGAAAAATATGCCAAGGCCCAAGGCTTGTTCCGCACCGCCAAGAGTGAAGACCCGGTCTTCACCGTCACGCTGGAACTCGATCTCGGGCTGGTGGTGTCGAGCCTAGCCGGTCCGGCGCGGCCGCAGGATCGCGTGCCGCTGGTCAATGCCGCGGCGGAATTCGCGAATGCGCTCTCCACCCGTTACAAAAAAAGCCCCGATGAGCCGCGCGTGGCGGTGGAAGGCGAGAAGTACACCCTTGGCCACGGCGACGTGGTGATCGCGGCGATCACTTCTTGCACCAACACCTCCAATCCGAGTGTGATGATCGGTGCCGGTCTGGTTGCCAAGAAGGCGGTCGAACTGGGCCTTAAGGTGAAGCCGTGGGTGAAGACTTCGCTGGCGCCGGGCAGCCAAGTGGTGACGGAATATCTGGCCAAAGCCGGGGTCGACAAATTTCTCGACAAACTCGGCTTCAATTTGGTCGGTTACGGCTGCACCACCTGCATTGGCAATTCTGGGCCGTTGCCCGAGCCGGTGGCGAAGGCGATCACGGCGAATGATCTGGCGGTGGCGTCGGTCTTATCCGGCAACCGCAATTTCGAAGGCCGCGTGCATCAACAGGTGCGCGCCAATTATCTGGCCTCACCGATGCTGGTCGTGGCCTACGCGCTGGCCGGTTCGATGACCATCGATCTGACCACCGATCCGATCGGGATCGGCAAGAAGGGCCACCCGATCTTTTTGACGGATATCTGGCCGAGCACCAAGGAAGTTGCCGAGGCTGTGCGCAGGGCGGTGAAGGCGAGTGCGTTCAAGAAGCGGTATGCCAATGTGTTCGAAGGTGACGCCAATTGGAAGAAGGTCAAGGTCACCAAGGGCCAGACCTATGCCTGGGAGCCCGCCTCAACCTATGTGAAGCATCCGCCGTATTTCGAAGGTATGGGCATCGACCCGGCGCCGCTTTCCGACATTTCCGCCGCGCGTATCCTCGCCGTGTTCGGGGACTCGATCACCACCGACCACATCTCGCCGGCGGGATCGATCAAACCGGGGGCACCGGCAGGGCTTTACCTGCAGGAACGCGGCATCGCGGTGAAGGATTTCAATTCCTACGGCAGCCGCCGCGGCAATCATGAGGTGATGGAACGCGGCACCTTCGCCAATATCCGCATCAAGAACGAGATGCTGGGCGGCAAGGAAGGCGGCGGCACGCTGTATCAACCTTCCGGTGAAGAGATGGCGATCTTCGATGCGGCCGCGAAGTACCAAGCGGACGGCGTGCCCGCCATCGTCATCGGCGGCAAGGAATACGGCACCGGCAGCTCGCGCGACTGGGCGGCAAAGGGACCGAAGCTCCTCGGCGTCAAAGCGGTGATCGTGGAAAGCTTCGAGCGCATCCACCGCTCCAATCTGGTCGGCATGGGCGTGGTGCCGCTTACCTTCGAGCCGGGCAAGACTCGTAAGGACTACGGCCTGACGGGAGCCGAAACCATCGACATCCCCGGCATTGCGTCGGGTCTCAAGCCGCGCAAGAAGATCGCCGCCACCATCCATTACGCCGACGGCTGTACCGCCGAGCTGCCGCTGATCCTGGCCCTGCAAACCGCCGACGAAGTGGCGTACTTCCAAAACGGCGGAATCCTGCCGTATGTGTTGCGGCAGTTGGTGGCGGAGTAATACCAGTGGCCGTAATCTCAGTTTATTTCCGTCATGGCCGGGCTTGACCCGGCCATCCAGAGTCTTTTCGCCTCGCCGACGCTCGGCGGCTGGATGGCCGCCTCCAG
>WSSedL1CaDRAFT_10000298_pt1 | contig 34791 bp, 36 predicted proteins | sample WetSurSL1Cattail_FD_9464 | JGI IMG/M metagenome (IMG submission 9464)
CGCAGTGCCGATGTCATTTCCAGCTCCACCGCGCCCGCCGCCCTGTGCGTTGAACCTGCCGCCCTGACCATCTTGTCTGCCACCGAAACCGCCAGTCTGTCCATTGCCTTGACCGGTACCCGGATTTCTGTTACTTGATTGATTTGCAGGTGCTTTTACCGTGCCATTGTTTCCATTCTGTTGGCCAGCCTGAGGCGGCTGGTTGCCCCGACGCTGACCACTCATGCCCTGTGGGCCGCCTTGGCCATTCTGATTTCCTCGGCCTCCAATGCCGCCTCCACCGCCGTAAATGCGTTCAAGTCCGTTATGACCGACAATCAGTTCGGCCATCGTATTATTTGTGGAGCTGCCGACATAGGGACGTTCACTGGAAGGGTACAGATCGACCGCGATAACCCATGAAAAAGACACCACTGCAATAATCACAATGCTGATCATGCCGGCGAGAATTCGGCGGCTGACTTTTTCTTTGGAGAAAAACAGATAAACGATTCCTATCGCGGGAAGTACCATATAGGCTTGAAGCATTTTGATATTGAAGCCCAGTCCAACGAACAAATCCGAGACAAAGAGGTAACGCCACTTTGTCGTTTCAATGGACTGAAACAGAAACCAGGTTGCAATCAGCAGGACAAAAATGAGCTGCATATCCATTGTGTTGTTGCGTGAAGCTACCACGGCGGCGGGAGTAATTGCAAATACCAGTGTGGAAATAAGTCCGGCTGCACGCCCAAAATACTTTGCGGTCAATAGATACATCATAATGCACGACCCAGTGCCCGCCAGAGCCTGAGGCAGCAGCATGACCCATCCGTGGTAGCCGAATATCAGTACGAACAAAGTCTGCACCCAAAGCGCAAGCGGCGGTTTGTCAACCGATACCACTCCGGCAGGGTCAAAGGATACAAAAAAGAAATTTTTGAAACTTTGTGTCATGCTGCGGATGGCAGCTGCATAATACGCATTGCCGTAACCCGTTTTAGATATTGCATAAAAGTTGAACCAAAAGGACAGGACCGCTATCCCTGTCAGCGCAAAAATGTGCCAGTATTTTATCAGAAACAGCATGCGCGGGCTGTTTCCAGCAGACTGATTGTTTCCCATCTTGCTCATCCTCACATCGCATTCTGTTGTTATTATGAGGTGCCGCTGTGACTGGTACGTGAAGTGAATTTGAATTTTTGGTGAGCAATCAGGGTGTTATGGTAACAGCACAGATAGGAACACGGTCAAAGAGAGCAGAAAAAAACCCGCAGGCATCGGAACCGAGCGGCTTTGGCTGCTATTCATATTCTATTTTGAATCCGGTGTGTTCGATACAATCCTTGATTTCATTTTCAGTTGCAGGCTCATTATAATCCACCTTTACCGTGCCTGTTATCAAATTGACACCAACCTCCTGAACTCCCTTTAATTTGTCCAACGCATTCTTGATCTGGGTTTTACATTCTTTGTTTTGGATTCCTGAAACACTGCATATTACAGTTTCCATTTTTATAGCCACCCCCTTTTGAACAACCTAGGATTTTTAATACTTGTTTGCAGTTCGGCTAATTACCGCCCTTTTCATGTTTGCTTTCATGTATTCCTAATTTACGCCCATTTGCGATTCCGACATCCGCATTTTCTTTCGGCTTTATCCTTCGTAATTCTGGATCGCTTTTTTCTCTGTCTTTCATCCTGTTTTTGTTATTATCCAAATTTCATTATCCTTTCAGTCACGCGACGAAAATCCATGTGAAAATCCTTCTTATAGCATTTTTATTGTTGAATCGCTATAGTATCTGTAAAATAAAAAATATTATTCAATTCAAAAATCCGCTATCATGATTTCTAAATCCCCACATTCAGGTTAACAAGTATCTCTGCAAACCTTTTCGGTACAAATTAGCTGGCAGAGAACTTTTGTTAATACCAAGAGTCGAAGTACCTGCAATCAGATAGATAAATGTATGATAATCAATAATTAAATTTTACGTATTATTTTTATGACCAAGATGTGCTATACTATAATTAAAAGTGCTGAAAAGTCATCCAAAAACCAATTAGCAGAATTGGATTTACTAAAGCAGATGCTGCGCAGATTTAAAGGGGAACATCATGAAAACAATATATTTAATTAAAAACCCAAAAGAGAATATATCGCAAGTGACTTCAATTTGCGAACATTTTCCTCAGAAAACAACACTCACAGACGGAAAAAGCTACGCCGTAGACGCGAAATCCATCACTGGTGCTGCATATGCGGTGACGGAGTGGGAAATAGTCCGGCTGGAAATAGAGGAAGACATCCCTGTACTTGAATTAATGCTGGGGCAAAAGGAATTAGTTAAGAGAATTTTTTAAGGTTTGCACTTCAATTTTTGACTGCCCCCGCTTGATTGGGTTCTATTTGTAAGCATTTGTTGGCTAAATGAGATTGGCCGCATAATAACGAAATGAGGTTAGTGTATGTGAATACCGGAGCGACGATGTTTAATATTTGACGGGTGTATGTAGTCTTAATATTCCTTGCGTTCTTTGTCATGCTCTTCATCGTGTTTCTTGTCATTTTCTTTATTGCGTTCTTTATCATGCTCTTTGCCATGTTCTTTATCGCGTTCTTTATCATGTAGTCTTTCGTGTGGTCGGTCTTGGCACAATGTCCGTTGACTTAAAACGAGGTTAAGGGTTCCTACAACGTTAACAAAAAAACTGCATAAAACTCTGACACATCTGTCGTCCAATCCTTTTGAAATGGCGAGTGCAAATGAAGTAGACAAGTATGAAATTTCTTCAGGGGTTAAATCACTAAGCATTCGGAACCACCTCGGAATATAGTATGCGAGTAAGGTTTAACACATACTAGAATAGAGCGGCAAGCAAGAAAAGAAAAATGCTTTTAGGCTGTAACTGACTGGGTAATATATTCTCTAAAAGGCTTTGAAAAGTAGGAAGGCATCGTAGTGAAAAAAACAGCGGCGAAAGCGGCTGAAATCACAATCCGAATAGGAAGCACACCGCCGAGCACACCGCCGAGCGCCATCGCAAACGGGGTAAGTCCCTGTGTCAGCATATTCATGAATGACATTACCTTGCCTCTGACTTCCGGTGGAGTGGATGACTGTACAGTTGACATTAAGATGACGTTGACGATAGAATTGAAAAAACCGGTAAGTACTAAAAATAAAAGCATGACAATAAAAGAGGGCTGGTTAATGGCAATGACCATGGTAATATCAAAGATTATATTTGAAATAATATACAACTTTAATTTATTTGACGGCTTCACCGATACAACGGAAAGAAATAAGAATCCCGCCATCGCACCTGCCATAAAGCAGGCCATCGCGATTCCGTATTTCCCCGCTCCAAGAGAAGGAGAGGACTGAAAGAAGGGGAGGAACAAAACGATTCCAATATTAGCGAAAAAGTTAATCAGTGCAGCTACAATGAGAATCATGCGCAGCCCTCTCTGATTCCAGATATACCGGAAACCATCCGCCATGTCTTTGAAAAAGTGCTGCTTTTCTTTCACACTGTTTTTAGGAATTTTTACAAAGGGAAGTGACGCGCCGGAAAATAAAAAAGATAACCCATCAAAAAGGAAGAGCAGCGGTGCGCCAAGCGTCTGAAAAAGGAACCCTCCGGCCACACTGCCGATCATATTGGAACCTACACCAACGGTAGAAAAAATCGAAGTTGCATTTGGTATTTTGGACTTAGGAACCAAATCCGGCACTGTGGATTGAATTCCGGGGCTAAAAACAGCGCCGCAAATACTGAGCAGAATTCCTGCAGCAAAAACCATCCATATTGCGATGAAGCCCTGGTATGCCGCAGACGCTAACAAGACAATGCTTATGCCGCGAACAACATCCATCAGAATAAATAAGCGCTTTTTATTACAGCGGTCTATTAATACACCGGCAAAGGGCGAAACCAGTACGCCAGGTAATGTGGAAGCCGCCATTAGAAGACCCATCAGCGCGGTAGACCCGGTGACGGCAAGTACCCAAAAACCCAACGAAATACTGTACACCGCATCTCCCAATGTTGAGACAAGCTGACCCTGCCATAAGATAAGAAAGCTTTTCGTCCATAGTTTTTCTTGATTGTTGTTTTTCATTTCAAAATTCTCCTTGTGATCTATTTGTGTATGTCACATGAATGCCTGCGCAAAAGTAGAAATTCATACAGCAGACACCGGAGGCTGCATCATTTACGTATATTTACGTATCTTCACCAAGCAGCTTCCGTTTCTCTAAGAGGTATTATAGCGGAGTTTAAAACAGGTTGGAAGGGATTGGCATCATCCGGTTCGTATCGTGCCGGTAACAGGTCAATAAAGGCTGGTAAGTTGTCGAAAGGTTTGAATGCCTTACGCCAAAGGAGACATATGGAAATAAAAAGCCCGCAAGCCACAGTGAGCTATGCGGGTTCTTTGTTTTGAGGCTTGGATAGGCAATGTTCGATAATCACGGGCTTCGAAGACCCAGGGAGAAAATAAAGGATTATTAGTACAAACTGCCAATGATGAATGAAATGAACCACATTGAGGAAACGTAATAGCCATTGCATTTTATCAATTCTTTTTGAGGTGAAAAATTATGGATATGCTGATGTCTTGTACTTTTTGCGAAAATTTTCAGGGATCTATGTTTGATATAGAAGCCGGAAAAGCGCAGAGATACAATTTCTGCCCGATGTGCGGAAGACCGTATACTCCGGAGGGTAAGGAAATATTAAACCGCCGTGCACAACTCGAACCGATTGAACAGAATTTCCAAAATGAAGTCGATTAAAGAAGCCGCCTGCGGATGGCGGCAAGATTTTTGATTATGGTTTAGTCGGCGGAATGATAGACGGAAAAAAGGAATCCGGATTATGTTTGAATTTTTTGATGAGATCTTCCGGTTCTTCAGGCTTACTTTTTAGTCTGGTCAGATCTGTCATATGAATTTCAGCAGGATTCACGCAGTTGTAAGAATTCATTTTCATCGCCATATCTCCAATTCAATTTCGTTATCTATAGTATATTCTGAAATCACAGAAAAGGATATGAAAAAGCCGCCCGTTACGGACGGCTTTTTCAAAAAACTATTTTAAGGACAATTTAATTGTAATAAATCAGTAACTATTTTTCAAATGCAATTTTTGGCAGCAGAATAGGAGGGCAGCGGTAAGTCACATCGTTGAGCTGCTGTCTTTCACGCTCTTCGCATTTGGATTTTTAGTTCCTTCTTTTGGTGTGAGATTAGGACCAATGGTTTGTGTAGCCGAGTTTGAAGCGGGTGAATGATCACTGTCTTTTTTATTTGTATCCACAAATTCATCTCCTTTCGGAGATTAGTTTAAACAGCAAAGCGGATTTTATTAAAAACAGAACAAATTGTGTGAATTTAGACTTTGCAATAAATGGAACAGCGCTCCATTTTTTAGACGGAGCGCTGTTCTGCTTATTTAAATTCCTTTGTGCGGATGCACATCAGCCTGTCAATGACATCATCAAGAATACGCAAATCGCGGTCATTCAGTTCGTCGATCATAGAGAGTATTTTCTTAAGCGCTCTGGCACTTTCGGCATCACAGCCTTTGTCTTTCCGATCCTCTCTTTTATCGTCCACCATTTTGTCTTCCGAATTTTCATAGCGATTATTTTCGTCTGAATAGCGGTATAAACCCATAAAATAGCCTCCTTTTATTAGGAATGCTATATCTTATGCTCGCTATCGGAAGCTTGTCAATATTGGAAGTAAGAATGTCCTAAAATCAAAATCTATCAAAATATCAGCAGGTGGGGTCGACTGTCTCAGAACTATTTTTGTGTATTCAGCACAATTGAAGCCCGAAACTCACTTTTATCAAACTCAAACAGAGCAGTGCCGGAATATCTGGCGGCAACAGCACGAACAGAGGTTAGCCCAATGCCCTCCTCATTCTTGCGCTTGCGCGAGAGGATAGTACTGCCTTTTTCTTCGATTATTCCATCAAAGCTGTTGTCGATGGAGATGCCCAGCATATTTGCTCGAAATTTGGATTTTATGTGAATGTATTTTTGACCGTGGCGCATTCTTCTGCAAGCTTCCAGCGCGTTTTCTAGACAATTTCCAAAAATAATGCATAAATCCGAGTCTGCAATACCAATATCTTGAGGCAACTGCATATTGGTATACACTAAAACACCTTCTGATTTCGCGATTCTTGTATAGTGTATCACAATTACATTCGAAGCATAGTTTTCACACAGAGTAAGTTCGGTATCATCCGGCAGAGAACTTTTATATTCGTTTAAATAGTTCAATAAGTTCTCTGTATCATTTGATTGCAAATATTCTTCAATGATGGACAAATGGTGTCTTAGATCGTGACGTGCAGCCTTTGCCTCAGCAATATGTTCACTAAGCGTTTTATACTCATCCCTCTGGAAGTCGAGCTGCAAATTGATTACACGTACATTTTCTCTCAGTTTTGCATTTTCGTCGGTTTCAAAAAGGATACGGGTTACCACATAGTAGACGGCTGAAGCGCCCAATGCCATTGCAAGAGTAACCACAATGTATCGCCAGCTTCCCATTAGCTGGTCTGTGTCAGCACCTTCAAATATGATTAATGTGATCACAAACGAAAAAGGGATGATCCACAGGATATTCCATACCGCGTCATCTACGTTCTTTAGCTGTAAATCAATTCGTTTGTAGAGCATGAAAGCAAACGGTAAGGTGATTACAAATGAAATCGCGTAAATACATATAAGCTGCATACTGTAGCCATTTACGCTTTGAACATGAGCGAAAAAATGAAGGTTCAGAGAATTTGAAATTCCAATAACAGCACATGCATAATTTGCAATTATCAGAAAGACATAAAACAATCTTGAAAAGCTTGCCCGCACAGTGGCAAAATACACAAAAAGGTAAACTAGCAACCATGCAAAAAAGGAAAGTTTAACATTGATAAAAGGCATAGAACTATTAAAGTAATAAATTGTGAACTGTATTATTGTAAGCAGGGATAGGATGACAAGCAGCTTGTTCCTGGAAATTCTCAGTTTACCCCTAAAAGGGAAATAACATAAATAGGCGTAGGGGACAATATTTAAAAGTTCACCGAGGGGCAGCAGTAAAGAATTATGCATCATCGTGCCCCCTTAAAGAACCCATAAAATATAGATTGTATTCGTCTTTAACTTTCTGCCTGCCATTATAACGAATAGGAATGGACTCTCCGTTCTCAAGCTGGAAGCACTCTTTGTGTACTGCCGTTATGTGGCGCATATTCACAATATAGCTGCGGTTGCATTTCAGAAACGGACCATCAAGCAGCGCCGCAATTTGCGCAAGGGGCATATAGGTCTTCAGAGTTTCACGAACGGTATGAATTAGGACCAACTTGCCATACACCTCAATGTAAAGGATATCCTGCATGCGAACCTGAACAGTATGCCTCTCCACTGTGATGCTGAAGTACTTTTCACTCTCCACAAACAGCCGGCTGCAGCGGTTCAGTGCCTCCTCAACCTCATTGTATTTCAGCGGTTTTAAAAGATAATGAACAGCGCCTACTTCAAATCCCTCTGCTCTGTAGTCAGGGCTTGAGGTTGTAAAAATAATCATGCACTGCTTGTCTGTTTCACGAATTTTAAGAGCTGTTTCCACACCGGAAAGCCCATCCATATAGATATCAAGAAAAATAATTTTGTAGGCGGATTTTTGAAATTCGGAAATCAGTTTTACTCCGCTGTCAATCGTCTGAATTTCAATATCCAGCATCATTTTGTCCGCATACTGTAATATGTATTTCGATAACGTTCTTTGGTCTTCCTGTAAATCATCACAAACTGCTATTTTCAAAATGATCCCTTCAATTTGCTTTTATTTTGATCCCTCATTATGTATATCGAAACTTATCCGAAAAGTATTAAAAATTCGAAAATTTTTCACATTTATGCCCTTTTACGAATTTTTGTGACATGTCTATTGCTCTATCTAGAATAAAGTGCGAATATAAAAACAGTAAAACATTTTCTTGGGGGTTAGGGGTAAATGAACTCTAAAAAGCGGTAGTGATTGCGAATAGAACAGTGGAAGGAATCAGTATTATAGACATAGACCTCTATGACGATAGTGGAAGAAATTACGGCCACCCATCGAAGCGAATGATAGATAGTATAAATGAACTACCCGGACTGGACAAGGAAATGATAAAATCCACAGTAGCAAGGAAATATGGCATCCCTAAAGATAATATTACGTTTTCCTAAAATTTGCAACTAGAGTATGAAGTTGACTTAGACTTCAGCATGATTTTTATAATTTTTGATAATGAGGGGTTGATTTTCTTGTCGGATATACTCAGAGATCTACATAAGGCTTATAGTGACAATCCAAGAAATGCTGTGAATTTGTTACCGGAACTGATGCGGGAAATCGAACAAGGGAATGTAGTTGAAAAAACATGTGCAAGTAATAGTACAAATCCATGTATCGGATGCGGAATAAAAAAAGCACTTAAATGCATTAAGCACAATACAGTTTGTACTAAGAAGAGAGAGTATGAGCAAATGTTTTATCGCTACTTTTAAAGAGGGTGTTGCAGAATGAATGAAAATTCATTTTGCAACACCCTCTTGTTATACCCAGAAGTGATACATATCCAAAACTGCACGAAAAACGCGGTCTGAACCATGTACTGGAGGGGTAAATCCAGCGCTTTCGTGCGTCTCAGCGATATCCAGTTAAAATTATCTCAATTCTCTTCCTTTTTTAGGAATTTTATGCTAGGATAGACATTAATAATTAATAAATTGGGAAGTGCTTTACTTGAAATTTTCAAAACGAATGAGCCATTTTGATACAGGAATTTTTACCGTTCTTGCGCAAATGAAGCGTGAAAAAAGCAATGAGGGAGCGAAAGTAGTCGATTTAAGCGTGGGAGCACCGAACATCCCGCCTGCACAGCACATCATTGATGCGCTGGCGGCAAGCGCGAAGGAAAAAACGAACTATGTTTATGCCCTAAATGATACCGCAGAACTGCAGGGTGCGGTGAGCGAATGGTACTGCCGCCGGTACGGAGTGGAAATTGATGGGGAAACGGAAGTGATTTCGCTTCTTGGCTCACAGGATGGCCTTTCCCATATTTCACTTGTAATTGTAGATCCGGGAGATCTGGTTCTTGTACCGGATCCGGGATATCCGATTTTTAGCGACGGCCCTGTGCTTGCGGGCGCACAGCTTTACAGAATGCCCCAAAAGAAGGAAAACGGCTATATCATCGATTTGAGAAAGATACCGGAGAAAGTTGCACAAAAAGCAAAATTTATGATCGTATCGTATCCGAACAATCCGGTTACCAGTGTTGCACCGCCCTCGTTTTATCGCGAACTGATCGCTTTCGCAAAAAAGTATGATATTGTTGTTCTGCACGATAATGCTTACAGCGAGCTGGTATTCGACGGGGAGGAATGTGGCAGCTTTTTGCAGTACGAGGGCGCAAAAGATGTCGGTGTAGAGTTTAATTCACTTTCAAAAACGTACGGGATAGCGGGGGCCAGAATCGGTTTTGCAATTGGTAATGCGAAAATCATATCCATGATAAAATCTTTAAAATCCAATATGGATTACGGAATGTTCCTTCCCATTCAAAAAGCGGCCGTGGCGGCTTTGACAGGGCCTCAGGACTGTGTGAAATCCACCCGGCTTGCCTATGAGAAAAGGCGTGACATCCTTGTGGAAGGTCTGAATGCCATTGGCTGGAAAATTGAGAAACCAAAAGCGACCATGTTTGTATGGGCAAAAATTCCTGAGCCGTTTACCAGCAGCGAAGAATTCACAAAGCAACTCCTAAAAAAGGCCGGGGTCTTAGTCACACCGGGCTCTGCCTTTGGGCCGTCCGGAGAGGGGCATGTTCGAATGGCTTTGGTTCAGAATGAAGAAGACATGCAGTATGCGATTCAGTCCATAGCCAAAAGCGGAATTATACATAGTAAATGAAACGAAAAAGCATCGCTGCAAATCAATTGCGGCGATGCTTCAAATATACTATAGCGGGTATTGTAAAAGCGCCAGCCTAAACGGTTGGCGCTTTTGTTATGCTCTTTTATTATGAGGCGGTGTCATCAGCTTCCACTGATGACACCGTATTCCATTGCCCACCGATATTGCTCATAAGCGGAAAACAATGCGGTTTGTGCCGATTTTACCTTAGCTGTCTCCGTATCCAAATCATCCTGGGCGCTGGTGAGGGCAATCTGTGAAAGGTAACCTGCATCAAATTGTATTTTTGAGGAGGTGAAGCTTTTTTGCTCAACAGCTAGGATGCTTTGTTCATTGGTGAGTAAGCTGCCCTTATCCGTTATGCTGTCATACAGTTTGCGGAATGAAGCGGCGAAGGTTCCCTTGTCTTCATCATAATCCGGGTTGTTATAGTTGGTACCCGTGGTATCGCCCGAATAATTCGCCAGCGCGTCATCAAGATCGTCACTGAATTTGATTGTTGTGATATCATTAAGCTCACTGAAAGGCAGGGAGTGTATTCCTAAAGTATGGTTATAATCACGCCCCAGCAGGGTATTAAAGCTACGTTTTATAACATCGAGCTGTGACTGCATGGTTTGGATGCTTAACTGTAGGGAGCTTCCCTGCGTTTTGGTTTTCTCCCATTGGAGATCACTGAGATAGCCCGCTTTGTTCTGCTGTTCCAAATTATTTAAATTGGTATTGAACACGGTTAGCTTCCGTGACTGCTCATTAATTTGGTCGCGAAGCGTGTTATAAGTAATAAACAACGTTTTTGCGGCAATGACCGTCGCATCATGGGCATCGTTCTTGCCGCCCATTTGATTTTGCAGCACATTAACAGATACGTTTACTTGCGCAATACTGGCAGTCGCCAGAGCCAGTTCACTGTTTGTTGACTGATAATCCGGACTGTTGGGGTCCAATGTGTCAAGTTTGGTTTTAAGAGTTGCCGCATAAGTTGTCAGCGCAGTAGACGAAGCTTCAAGTTGACTGACAATATCAGGAAAGTCTACACAGGCATCTACCAAATCATCGATATCTTCGTAAGCAACATCCTTTGTGTCCCATGCGTCTGCCGCAAAAACAGTTGGAACCACAAGGCAGAACAAAAGACTTAGAATTAAAAGGCAGGGAACAATATGTTTTTTCATTATTATAATCATTCCTTTCTTAGTAAGGTTTGGGAGATTTATCCGTTTGTATTGGATACAATATGCAAAGTATCCCCGCTTTTCGCTTTTCCGGCACCCTGCACGATTACTTCATCACTGTTGCTCAGACCTTTGACATTGATATATGCGCCTTGAACTTGGCCGGTTGTTACGTCCACCTGAACGGCTCTCCCGTTCCTGGCTGCAAATACAATCGATTTTCCGTCACGCTCCAATACTGACTTTGCAGGTACCAACACGAAACCTGTATTGTCATTGCTCTCGAAATGTACGGTTGTCTGCATTCCATCCTTCAAAGTGCCTGAGTCTGAAATACCGGCTTTCACAAGGTATAATCCGCTCTGCACATTTGCCATAGGCGCAATCTCGGTTACACTGCTTGCAAATTGCTCGCCGGTGGCTGCAATGGTAACAGTTGCCTTTGTGCCGGTTACAAGCTTTCTTACCATGGATTCGGTCACATTCACATCAACCTCCATGCCGGTGTTTCCAATCAATTGGAAGGACGGAACCTGAGGGGTAACCAAATCGCCGATCTTTACATTGACCGCTCCGATTGTACCGGTAATCGGAGATTTTACAGCAGAGTCCGAAATTCGCTTTTGAGCGACTTCCAAAGTTGCTTCGGCCGCGTCAACACTTGCTTTTACCGCTTTTACATTTACAGGATTCAGGGAATTAACCGTCAAATCATAATTTTCCTGAGCAGTTTTTAAAGCATTCAGCGCATTTTTTTGTCTGCTGTCCGCCGCGTTCATTGTAGTTTGTGCGGTAGCGGTTGCGCTTTCAAGCTGAGCGGACGCGCTGCTTAAGGTGTTCTGTGCGTTTGTTAAATCATATTGGGTTGACGCACCGGTGGAAAACAAAAGTTTCGTCTTGTTATAGTCAGACTTTGCCTTGTCGTATGCCGCCTGCGCAGGGGCTATGCCACTTTTTTCGTCAAATTGCTTTTTTACCAATACATAATTTGCACTTGCGTCCCTTTGTTCATTCTGAGAGGCTAACAGTGCTTGTCTGGCCTGAATTGCAGCCTGATCACTGCCGGCAGTGGATACCTTCTCATAATTTGCGTTGGCGGAATCCAGCCCGGCCTGAGCCTGCTTTAGCCCAAGAATTGCGTCTGAGGTATCCAGCTGCATGAGCGTCTCGCCAGCTTTTACCTTTTGACCCAGTTTCACATTGACAGAAACCGCCTTAGCGGAAACGCTCGAAATGACGGCCACAGACTGGCTGGCGTGGATCACTCCGCTGTAATCGACGCTCGTCAGCGTATTGGTGCTTTTTACTTTAGCAGTGGTAACACTTAATCTGTTGTCTGTTCCGTTGCAGGCGGCCAAAGAAAACACAAGGACAGCCGCACACAGAGAAACGGAAATTACTTTTTTCATATCTTAATCCCCTCTTTCAATCAGTGCAGATGGATTGTGACTTCGCAGTTCATGCCGTAAAGCAGGGGCAGCTCGTCAGGATTATCGATCACAACTTTTACCGGAATCAGCTGAGTAACCTTGGTATAATCACCGCTGGTTGAAAAGCTGGTCATTCCATTGGAAAAATAGGTTTGCGTCGCGGTGTCAATCTCTGTGATTTTCCCGGAAAACACCCTGCCTCCGTAGGCATCAATGGTAACATCCACCTTTTGTCCCACAGCAACTTTGGCAATCTCGGTTTCTTCAATATTCACACCGATATACATATCGTCGGTGTCGGCGATTACCGCGAGCTGGGTAGCGGGGGAGGCCGGTTCGCCTTCTATTGCGTCGCACTTAACAACAGTGCCGTTAATGGGGGAAGAAATCATGGGCAAGGTTTCCTGACGGCCGAGCGGCTGATTTTTCACAACAAGGTCGCCCTTGGCAACGTCCCATTCCAAAAGCTTTGAAGAAGAACTACCGGTGACCGTGTACATTTTTGCCGTCACTTTGGCATTGTCGGTTTTCAGGGTATTGGCGCTGACGGAGAAATAGTAAAACCCTCCTGCGCAAGCTCCAATTACCACGATAAAAAGCAGGATAATAAATAATTTTTTAAACTTTTTCATAGAATGCTCTCCTTTTCCTACCGTATAAATGAATTAATAACGAACCAATTTTATTCTTCTTCGCCTCCGTTATCAAACTGAGACTGGTAAAGGCCGGCGTAGAAGCCGCCTTTTGCAAGTAATTCCTCATGATTGCCCTGCTCAATAATATCGCCGTCCTTCATGACCAGAATGAGATTCGCGCCCCTAATGGTGGACAGCCGATGCGCAATCACAAAGCTGGTACGGTTTTGCATCAGAGCATCCATTGCTTTTTGAATCATTACTTCTGTACGGGTGTCGACTGAGCTGGTTGCTTCGTCGAGAATCAGAATTTTAGGGTCTGAAAGCACGGTGCGTGCAATGGTCAGAAGCTGCTTTTGACCCTGAGACAAGTTTGAGGCGTCTTCATTCAGTATCATATTGTAGCCATCCGGAAGCGCACGGATAAATTCATGGCAGTGTGCGGCCTTAGACGCCGCAATCACCTCTGCGTCAGTCTTGCTGAATGAACCGTAACGGATATTTTCCATGATGCTGGCGTTATATAACCACGTATCCTGCAGTACCATGCCAAACATACTTCGCAGGCCTTCCCTTGTATAATTCCGCAGGGAGTGTCCTTCAATCAGAATATCGCCGCTGTTAATGTCATAAAAGCGCATCAGCAGTTTAATAATTGTGGATTTTCCTGCGCCGGTCGGGCCGACAATAGCAATAGACTGTCCCGCGTGAACTTTGCAGGAGAAATCGTTGATAATGATTTTGTCTTCGGAGTAGCCGAAGTGCACATTTTGAAACTCCACCTTGCCTGTGACGACAGCGGGCATGGCCGGCGTCTCGGTCTCAGGAGTCTCTTCTTCCTCGCCCAAAAATTCAAAAACGCGTTCAGCCGCTGCTGCGGTGGATTGGAGCGTATTCATAATATTAGCAAGCTGTGCAATCGGCTGGGTGAACTGGCGCACATATTGAATGAACGACTGCACATCACCGACAGTAACCATTTTTTTAACTGCCAGATAAGCGCCCAGAATACAAATCACTACATAACCGATATTTCCGACAAAAGTCATAATTGGCATCATCATACCTGAAAGGAACTGGGAAAGCCAGGCAGAATCAAAAAGTTTTTGATTATATTTTTTAAATGTTTCCACGGCTTCTGCTTCACCGTTAAAAACCTGAACAACATTGTGGCCGGAATAGTTTTCTTCGACCTGCCCGTTAATATGACCCAGATATTGCTGCTGCTGCCGAAACTGCTTTTGTGACTGTTTCATCACTGCCATTAACAGGCCTCCGGACAAAGGCAGAATCAAAAGGGCCACCAATGTCATGATCCACGAGATGGACAGCATCATAATCAGCACACCGACGATGGTGGCAACCGAAGTGATCAGCTGGGTCAGCGACTGATTCAGCGTTTGTGAGATGGTATCCACATCGTTCGTAACAAGGGAAAGAACCTCACCGTGTGTGCGTGAATCAAAATAACGCAGCGGCAGCCGGTTCATTTTTTCTGTAATATCAGTACGGAGCCGGTAAGTTATTTTCATGGAGATTCCGGACATGATGTAGCCCTGAATATAGGCAAAGAAGGCAGAGAATAGATATAGCACGACCAGAATCAGAATGATATTTAGAATATAGTGAAAATCTGTCAGCAGATTTGAGCCTACAGCGTAGGCAATCAGTCCTTCGAAAAGTTTCGTGGTGATCTTTCCGATTAATTTTGGCCCCACAATAGAGAATGCAGAGGAGGCCGCAGCCAAAAACAAGACAAATACGATTTGAACATGATACGCATCGACATAGTGGATGAGCTGCGTTATCGTTTTTTTGAAATCTTTTGCCTTTGCTCCGCCGCCAGCCATTGCGCCCCCGCCCATTGGGCCAAAACCGCCCGGGCGCGGAGCATGGTTCTTTTCTTCACTCATGCAAGCTCCTCCTTACTGAGCTGTGACAGCGCAATTTCGCGGTACACCTCGCAATTTTCCATCAGCTCCTGATGGGTGCCTTTTCCGGCAATTCTGCCGTTTTCAAGCACAATAATCTGATCGGCATACATAATGCTGGAAATACGCTGAGCGATAATAATAGTAGTCGCCCAGCCAAGTTCTTTTTTAAGGGCTGCGCGGAGATTGGCGTCCGTTTTGAAATCAAGTGCGGAAAAACTATCGTCAAATATGTAAATCTGCGGCTTTTCAACCAACGCACGGGCGATTGACAGACGCTGTTTTTGCCCGCCGGATACATTTGAACCGCCCTGCGCGATTTCGGTATCAAACCGTTCCGGCTTTGAGTCTATAAACTCCATCGCCTGAGCGATTTGTGCGGCACTGGTGATTTCGTCTTCCGTTGAATTGGAGTCGGCATAAGCAAGATTGCTTTTTATTGTTCCGGAGAATAACATTCCTTTTTGTGGAACATACCCGATTTGACGGCGCAAGGTATGAATATCCAGCTGTCGGATATCTATACCGTCCACGGTAATTTTTCCTTCCGTTGCATCATAAAAGCGGGGAAACAAATTGACTACGGTAGATTTTCCTGAGCCGGTGGAACCGATAAAGGCAGTGGTCTTGCCGGGTTCCGCCGTAAAGTCAATATCATGCAGCACTTGCTCTTCCGCACCCGGGTAGCGAAAGGATACATGTTCATAACGGATTACGCCCTTGCACTGTTCAAGAGGAATTACATGTTCCGGATTTACAATAGACGGTTCCGTTTCAAGGACGTCTGCAATCCGTTCGGCAGAAACGGATGCGCGTGGAATCAGGATAAACATCATCGCCATCATTAAAAATGCCATAATGATCTGCATAACATACTGCATATAGGCTAGCATATCGCCCACCTGCATGTGGAAGGAGGAAACCTGAAGGGAACCGACCCAAACCACCAGTATGCTGGTTAAATTCATAATCAGCATCATGGTAGGCATCATAGCCGACATAATGCGGTTAATAAACAGATTGGTATCCGTCAGGTCACAGTTTGCTTTATCAAAGCGCTGTTCCTCAAATTTCTGGGTACTAAAGGCTCGGATTACCAACATCCCTTCCAAATTTTCACGTACAACCAGATTCAGCCGGTCAATCAATTTTTGGACTAACCGGAATTTTGGCAATGCCACAGAAAACATACAGCCAATCAGGCCCAAAAGGCATACAACCGCCAATAAAATAATCCATGACATCGATCTGCTTTTTGCCAACGCGCGAAGAACACCGCCGGTGCCAAGAATCGGCGCGTAAAACACCATGCGGATTGCCATAACGATCAATGTCTGTACCTGTGTAATATCATTGGTAGTGCGGGTAATCAGGGAGGAAGTCGAAAATTTGTCAAACTCCGCGTTTGAAAATGATTCCACCTTTTCAAATATTTTCAGGCGGAGCGTTTGGCATATGCTCGCCGCCACACGGGCAGCAATCAAGCTTACCATAACGCTGAAACAAGCGCTGAGAAGTGAGGCAAACAGCATTTTTCCGCCAATACCCAATATTTCCTGCGAATTTCCGTTTACAATACCCTTATTAATAATGTCCGACATATAATCTGGCAGCGACAGGTCACAATATGCCTGACCAAAAAGCAATGCAATCGCAAACAGGATATGAGCGATATATGGGGTGCAATATTTTAAAAGTCTTGTCATGAAGGGTATCACCTCTTTCTTTTGCTATGGTACTACGGTGTCAATTTTTTTGCAATCGGTATAATAACAGTTTTATTTGGTTGTACAATAATATTTTTTGGTATATTTTATCTTGACTTTTCTCTTTATTTTTGATACTTTTAATATGCAATCAACTCTCCTTTGATGACAAATCGCTCCAAAGCGGGAAAGTGAAGTTTATATTATGCTAAACGGAAACGGAAACGATAACGCAACGAAAAAGCTGATACGTGATACTGCCACGCGTCTTTTTCGCGAAAAGTCCTTTGAAGCGGTTACTCTTCATGAAATTTGCAGAGAAAGCGGAATCAATAAACATACTTTTTATTATTACTTTAAATCGAAAGATGAACTTCTGGAGTATTATTATACACTCCCTTGGAATCTGACAGCTTCCGAGGCCACGGAAATTTTGACTTCTGACAATTATGTAGATCAGCTCTGGTTAATCGTCCGAAAATTCATCAATTATATGCAAAAAACCGGTGTCGAAATTATGCGTCAAATTATAATTAAAAATCTGACACAAGATAAAGGAACTTTTCTCCCGAATTCCGAGATGTGGGAGATATTTCGTCTTGAGGTAAGTATCGTAAAAAAAGGCCAACAGGCCGGTCAATTTCGGAATCATGGTGATCCGAAGGTTCTGGTCATGGTGATTCAGCAGATCCTCCATGCCAATTGTCTGATGTGGTCGGTTTCTCGGGGGGATTTTGATTTTGATGCATTTGTCCGTTTTTTAATTGAAAATCTGCTGGATGTGGACAATTCTTATCGGACCACATCGGAAAATATCCTGGATGATTTTTTTAGCAAAATGAATTGTAATATAAATGAGAGCAAGGATTCTACAGAAGATAAGCACCGCCGGAAGTAAAAAGGGCTAATTACTGCAGCAATGACGATCTATATTGCAATGAAAGCCTTGAATGCTGCAGATGCTGACAGAACAATGCATATGCCCCGGACAATGTCTATCAGAATAGATCAACGCTTTTTATTACAACGGTCTTTTTAACACGCCGGCAAAAGGAGAAATTAATACGCCGGGCAATACTGTAGGTATTATAGCGGAAATTAAAATAGGTTGGAAGAGAACCGGCATTATCCGGTTCGTATCATGCCGGTAACAGGTTAAAAAAGGCCGGTAAGTTGCCGGAGGAATTCAATATTTCTCACAAAAGGAAATACTGGCAGCAAAAAGGGGCTGTTGCAAAATAGCCGTGTCAAAAAATAGTGCACAAAAAATGCGTCTTAATCAGGCTTTGACAGCCGCTTTAAGGCGCATTTTCTTGCTTTTAAGACCGTTGCTTTGTGCAATTTGCTATCGCAAATTCATTTTGCAACAGCCCCTTTCTATATGGTGGAACATACGGAACCGAACCTAACGGGTGACTCACCGGTATGATCCGTAATGAACTTTTTCCGCCTTATAGCGGTCGACAAATTCATTTTTCTGGCCGTCAGGGTAGCCGACTGCGATCAGACAAAATGGCAGAATGTTTTCTGGCAGATGATACAGCTCTTTCACATATGCTGCTGCGGAGTCGGCGGTGGCAACACCAAGCCAGACTGCGCCAAGACCAAGGTGAGTTGCTTCCAACAGGATGTTTTGTGCCGCCGCGCCCAGATCCTCCTGCCATGAGGTTGAAACCTTAAATTCATTGCTGTTGGCTAAAAGGAGAAATGTGACCGCCGATCCGGCTACTGGTTTTGAATATGGCGTCATCTGTGACAGCTTGTTCAGCGCATCCTTATCCTCGATAACGATGAATTCCCAAGGCTGTTGGTTGGCAGCGGAAGGAGCCTGCATGGCGGCCCGCAACAACTTCTCAATCAGCTCCTTATCCACCGGTCTGTCCTCAAATTTACGGATACTTCTGCGGTTAAATATTTCCTGCATATTGATTACCTCCAATTTATAAAATACGATTTATAGTATTACCAAAATAAACGAATCTTTTTCTACTGTTTCTCCCATTACAGGTGAGGGAGACGGTAAATATTAATCTATGATAAGAGTGGTGCCTGCCTTGCGCGGCAGCGAAACGGATTCCTTGCCTATATATCCAACCGCGGCAGCAGAACAGATGGTGTAGTCTTTTGGGATGCCTAACTCAAAAAGATAGTCTCGCACGCCTTGGTCACCTTGCAGCCAGTGCAATTGATTAATATAACAGCTTCCCAATCCGAGTGACTGTGCCGCTAGAAAGAGGTTTTCCAATGCAACCGAGCAGTCTGCCATCGCATTCTCATAATCAGGTCGGTTCAGAGCAATGATGAGAGTGGGAGCATGGTAATAGAAATTGAAGTTTTCTTTTTGCGAAGAGGCTTTAGCGGCGAGCTTAGCGGGATAGTTATCGTCCGGTGTCCAGTGCTGAAACCCTTCGCGCACGAAGCCGTTCAGCTTCAAAAGGGTTTCTTCGTTTTGAATAGCGGCAAACATCCATGTTTGATTGTTTCCACCGCTTGGTGCCCAAATAGCAGCATCCAGCAGCGTTTCCAACTGCTCCTGCTCAATTTGTCGATCTAGAAAATTACGGGTGCTTCTGCGCGCATGAATACAGTCGAGTACTTCATTGTGAATCATAGCGATACCTCCTGTCCGCAGCCGGAAATTTTCGGTTGCAGACTAAAATTATATTAAAATTGATCATAGAACACAGTTTCATCTATCGGCTTTCTACTAAAATGTGCCTGTGCGTTCGGACTCGCGTCTTCCGCCGGGTATCCCAGCGGGAGCAGCGCAACAGGGACGATACTGTCCGGCAGTGAAAATTCATTTTTTACGGCCGCGGGGTCAAAATGTCCGACCCAGGTGGTGCCCAACCCAAGTTCGGCAGCCTGCAGTATCATATGAGTAGCGACGATACTCGCATCGATATCCCCGCTGTCTTTCCCGTCATAACTTCGTTTCCAACTGACCGTATTGTCATAGCAGACAAGTAGCGCGATTGGCGCGTCAAAATGAAATCGCGTGCATTTTTTTAGTTTTGAACGGACGTTTTCACTTTCGATGACGAGAATTCGCTGCGGCTGGTAATTGCAGGCGGTCGGGGCAAGTCTGCCTGCTTTCAGCACGAGGTCGAGTTTTTCTTTTTCAACCGCTTTTGCACTGAATTTGCGTAGGGAATACCGGTCTTCTGCCAGATTAATAAAATCCATTTGCATCTCCGTCTTTCTGGTCAAATTATACAGATACTATTTCCTGATAAAACATTTTTATTTTGAAAGGAATTAGTATGTTGATTAGAGAATTAGTCGGTTCGTGCCATGAAGTCATTCTTTACATTTCATGCTAAACTGACTATACTAAGTATATCCAACAGGGAACATAACCGCAAGTACGCACATTTTTGTGCCTTAAAAATCAGGAGATGTATTATGTTGAAAGAATCTGAAAAACCGGTTCACTGCAAAAAATGCGCGGTGACACATGCGCTAGAAATCATCGGGGGAAAATGGAGATTGCCGATCATATGGGAGCTTTCCGCTCAGGAGAGCATGCGCTATAACGAGTTGAAACGGCATCTGGACGGAATTACCAATATTATGCTGACAAGAGCACTGCAAGGTCTGGAGGAGCACGGTTTGGTCAGGCGTGTCGAACTTTGTCAGATACCTCCCCATGTGGAATATTCCCTGACTGAAAGCTGCAAACAACTGCTTCCTGCTTTAGAAATTATCAATCAGTGGGGCAAAGAGCAAATGATGGATGATTCCTGTCGTACGATTTCTAAGGCTGACAATTGTCCGAAAAATCCGCAAGAAAAACTGGATTCCGTACTTGACGAAATCCAGTGAAAGAAAAAATTCTCTTTATTTTTTGATTGCCCAACGCAATTTAGCAGAACGTGCACGCCCATTGGCATGGCATTCTTCTGATGATGGCCGGATTGGGTCGGGTGCTATTTCACGGTAAACGCCTTCACGGAAAAAGCGCTGAAAAGATTTTTTAACGCGGCGGTCTTCTCCTGAATGGAATGAAAGTATGGCAACGCGCCCGCCCTCGGCAAGGGCATCAGGAAGTTTTTCCAAAAACTCATCCAGTACTTCAAACTCATGATTGATATCAATTCGCAACGCTTGAAAGCATCGTTGGCAGGATTTTTTAGTTTCATCTTCGCTCATTTGCGGGACATATTTCAGCGCGTCTTTTATGATCTTTTGGAGTTGTGATGTTGTTGATATCTCAACTCCTTTTTTTATGCTGGAAATAATGGCGCGGGCGATGACCGCAGAATGAGGTTCGTCCGAATTTTCTATCAACATCTCTTGCAATTCATCCAGTGAAATCGTTTTTATGCGGTCTGCCGCAGATACACCTGCTTTCGGATTAAGCCGCAAGTCCAATGGTCCTTCAGACTTAAATGAAAATCCTCTGTCCGGATTGTCTATTTGCATAGAAGAAACACCCAAATCCGCCAATACAAACTGGAACGGCCCTGATTCGGAAGCAATCTGATCTATTTTGGAAAAATTCATTTGTTTGATTTCCAAAATTTCAGAGCCATAGCCCAAACGTTCCAAACGGTCCTTGGTGCGGGGTAACTCAATGGGATCGACATCAATTGCATACAACTTCCCTTTTGAATTTAAACATTTCAGCATCTCTAAAGTATGGCCTCCATAACCCAGTGTCGCGTCTAATCCGGTTTGTCCCGGGGTGATTTGAAGGAATTCCAATATTTCTTTAACGCAAATCGGAAGATGCATGCCGGCAGGAGTATGACCATTCTGAATCACCTTTGCCACATCATCAGCATAATGCTCCGGCTGCAGTTCCTTGTATTTTTCTTTATAAGTTTTTGGGTGAGTGCCTTTATATCGAACACGTCTCTGATGTTTAGGCTCATTCTCATCCATTGCGTTATCTGTGCTCATTTTCTCTCCCCGCTTTTTAAGATATTTTTGTATCATGAATTATATGATACCAGATACGATTTATGAAAGCAATACCAGCAGTTTATATCAATTTTTATCATAAATCTTTGTCTTATCCGTTTTTAAGATTTTATTGAAATGAAAAATAAGAACAACGTTAATTGCTTTAAAAGATTGATTTCATCCAATTATAGTAATACAATAAATCTAACACTGCAAAAAAATTGGGAGACTGGATATGACAAATAATTCAAATGAATCAAAAGCGTTTTACAAAATGGCTTTTGCGCTAATCATGCCTATGGCGCTTCAAAACCTAATCAATGCGGGAATTTCTTCGATAGACGTCCTGATGCTGGGAAAAGTAAGCGAAACTGTGCTCTCAGCTGCATCCCTCGCCAGTCAGGTGCAATTCATCATGACGTTAATTTTCTTTGGATTAACCTCCGGTGCTGCTGTATTGACTGCCCAGTATTGGGGAAAGAGGGACAAGGACAGCATTATTAAAATCATGGGAATCTGTATGAGATTTTCATTAATAGTCGCTCTGTTTTTTACACTGACGGTGTTTCTCTTTCCTGCTCAGATTATGAGTTTATTTACGAATGAGAAGCCTGTAATTCTGGAAGGCGTAAAATATCTTAGAATCGTTTCTTTTTCTTACATATTCATGTCAATCACAATGATTTATCTTAATATCATGCGAAGTGTAGAACGTGTAGTGGTATCTACCGTCGTTTATTTAATATCATTGGTGTCAAACGTCATCATTGCTGCAATTCTCATATTTGGTTTGTTCGGTTCACCCAAAATGGGTATTCAGGGTTCTGCAATCGCTACGCTTGCTTCAAGAGGGATAGAACTGATTGTAGTTATCATTTATAGCTTAAAGTACAATGATGTTTTGCACTTTAAACTATCTTCCCTGCTTGTAAGAGATAAATACCTATTCAAAGATTTTCTGTACTATTCCATACCGGTTACTCTGAATGAACTGATGTGGGGCTGTGGCGTAGCCATGAACTCTGTTGTTATCGGGCATCTTGGAATTTCTGTTGTATCGGCAAATTCTGTTGCGCAGATCGCAAGGCAGCTTGCTACGGTAATTTCATTCGGTCTTGCCAATGCAACAGCAATCAGTATAGGCAAGGTGATTGGAGAAAACAATCTGGTTGCCGCTAAAAAATATGGTGATCGTTTTATAAAGTTAAGTATTATGGCGGGCATATTTGGTGCGGGTTTGATCCTGATCGCAAGGCCTATTGCGATGTCAACATTAAATTTAACTCCAGTTACGCAGGGGTACCTGTCGGTAATGATGTATGTGATGTCCTACTTTACCATAGCTCAGGCAATTAATACTACGTTGGTAGTTGGAGTTTTCAGAGCCGGCGGCGATACAAGATTCGGGTTGTTTCTTGATACCACTACCATGTGGTGCGGCTCCATCCTGTTTGGCGCTTTGGCCGCATTTGTATTCAAATGGAGTATTCCTGTTGTCTATATGATACTGATGAGTGACGAAATTATTAAGATTCCTTTTACGGCATTAAGATTCAAAAGCCGCAAGTGGCTGAATAATGTGACAAGATAATTTTTGATCATAAAAATTGAGCATACAATTGCACGCTGCTTCTCAAATTTACAATGAATTGGTTTGAAGCGAAGCCCGTCGATCATGAAATCGGCGGGCTCTTTTTATCCTATACGCTCATAAATAAATTGTTTTTTGGATAATCTATTAAAATAGTTAATACGAAAACAAAGATAATTGTGAGGATATAGAGATGGATATTGCAATAATCGGCACATCAAAAAAAGAAAACGAAAAAAGAGTACCTATTCATCCGGATCATATTAGCCAAATACCTGAAAAAATACGAAAACATTTATTCTTTGAAAAAGGGTATGGGATACCTTTTGACATGGAAGATGAAACGATATTTTCTTTAACAGGGAATCCGCTGATAGAGCGTCAAAAGTTGCTTAACGACTCTAAAACAATTTTGATTACGAAGCCTTTGACAGAGGACTTCGAAGAAATGGCGGATGGAACTGTTGTATGGGGCTGGTTGCACAGTGTGCAGCAAAGCATTATTACGCAGGTTGCCATAGATAAGAAGTTAACACTTATCGCATGGGAGAATATGTATTACCAAGGAGAACGTGACCTGCTTCATATCTTTAGCAAAAATAACGAAATGGCCGGATACTGTGGAGTACAGCATGCTTTGCAGCTGACCGGGAAAGACGGGAATTTTGGGCCGGCACGAAAAGCCATTGTGATAAGCTTTGGCTCCGTAAGCCGCGGAGCTATCTACGCATTACAAGGGCACGGCTATAACGATATAACAGTTTATACGCAACGGCCCTCATTTTTAACTGCAAACCAGATACCAAGAGTTAAGTATAAACAGATAGTAAAAGATGATATGGGTGTGCTTGAAACCGTTAATGCAAATGGCGAAAAAATCCCATTTATCGATGAGTTAGTCACCGCAGATATCATAGTAAACGGGGTCCTGCAGAATCCTAATAATCCGGTCGTTTTTATTAACGACAATGATATTGTTAACTTTACCAAAACATGCCTGGTGATTGACATCAGCTGCGCTATGGGAATGGGATTCAGCTTTGCACATCCAACAACTTTTTCCGATCCAATTTTTAAAATCGGGAAAATTAAATACTATGCAGTAGACCACACGCCTACGCTATTATGGGACAGTGCTTCCTGGGAGATATCAAGCTGTATTTTGCCTTACTTGCCTTATGTTGCTTTACAAACCTATAATAAAGTCTTGAATGACGCAACAGATATAAAAGATGGGAAAATATTAAATAGAGATATTTTATCTTTTCAAAATCGTTCATTGGTATATCCTTATAAACAACTTTAACGCCATTAAAAATGCTGCCCTAACGCATGGGCGGCATTTGAGAGAGGAGAATATAATCCATTTATGAGAATTATAAGCTGTTTGAAATGCCTATGGGACAGGCAGCCAACTTGGGCTTTAAAGTAAGACTGTATGAAAGCTTTAAAAATTTATAAATAATGCCCAAATTTGCAAAGATAAGAGCTGCAAAACTGAAAAGAATCATGACTTAGCCTCGTTTTCTATGCTATTTAAGTTTCATAGCATATCAGTATTGTAAACAGTCTATATGGACCTTAAGTGAACTAAGCTTGAACATTTTGAGAAGTAATTGAAAAAGCCGCCCTGTTACGGAGCGGCCCAAAATAGAAAGAGAAGTTCAAATCTATTATTGGCAGAAAAAATCATAATATTCAAAAGAAGATAAGCGGCTCAAATCCTCAAAGGTAACGCCCAAAGAAAACTAATCTAAACCAGCTATTTGTTCTAAGAGTTCATCTATGATAATTCCTATTTTGTCCATGCGTTTATGATCTTTTTGAGATTCAGCCTTTTGATAGCAGAATCTATATACCGATAATTTGCTTTCGAGCGATGGCTTTTGATTTGTATTCACAGTACGCCTCCCATTATTTGTTGCTTTTATTATACCATAGAAAAATAAATAAATGATGAGTTCCAAGAAATAGAAAAAGTGGAAATTTAAAGGAGCTAAATTTTATCTTTTACTTAAGACCATGTAAACTTTTTAATGGGACGGACGATATATGTATTAAAAGAATGATGCGATAAAGCACAGCGAATGGATTTGCTGCGGATGGGCTGTAAGGGAGTGGTATCATGCGCATACAACATAATGCCAGTGCGATATTTGCACTGCGGCAGATTGCACTTAATCAGAAATCGTGCGATAAAAGTATCCAACGGCTTTCTTCCGGATACCGCATTAATTCCGCGGCGGATGACCCGGCAGGGTTGGCTGTTTCCGAGAAAATGCGCGCCCAGATCCGCGGTCTGAACGTAGCCAAGCAGAATACGCAGGATGGCATCAGTTTAACGCAGACTGCGGATGGAAACCTGAACGAGGTACATTCTATTTTGCAAAGGTTAAAAGAACTTGCAGTGCAGTCCGCCAACGGCACTTATCAGAGCGACACGGACAGAAAGAATGCTAACAAGGAATTTGACGCGCTGAAAAAGGAAATTGACCGTATTTCAGATTCCACACAATTTAACGGAACGAGTTTGCTTGATGGAAATCTGGAGGAAAAGACGAATTCGTCAAATCCAGCGAGTACGGCTAAAACGGGGGGGATGACGCTGCAAGTCGGCGCAGACAGCAGCGCGTCCAGTCAACTCACAATTTATATACCAAACTTGGGAACAAAGGGCATTGGAATTGACGAAGCATCCATTGGCACCCAGCAGGACGCGAAGGATGCGATTGACCTCGTTGAAAGTGGTATCAACAGTGTTTCAAGCACTCGTGCGGGTCTTGGGGCTACGCAAGTTGGGTTGGAGTGCACATTGAGCAACATTGAGACCATGGAGGAGAATTTGACTGCCGCCGAAAGCCGTATTCGGGATGTGGATATGGCTGCGGAAATGATGGAACTTGCTAAACATGAAGTCTTGGTGCAGGCGGGAATGGCGATGCTGGCGCAGGCGAACTTTCAACCCCAGAGTATCTTAAAGCTACTTGATGTCAAAATTCAGTGAACGATGTAATTTTTTCCCTTGCTCACTGTTGGTATCGCGCAATGTTATAATAGACATAAGAAAAAGGTAGCCGTCTCTAGAAAATTGAGATGGCTATCTTTTTTAATCATGATTATTGCTCGACCTTAATATTTGTTGCGCATACTTTGCCGTTTTTGGGATCTTTTTCAATATCGAAAGAGACCTTTTGTCCATCGTCCAGAGATTTATTATCTTGAGGGAGAGCGGAAATATGGACAAACACATCATCTCCGCCTTCGTCGTTTGCAATAAACCCAAAACCTTTTGTAGCATTAAACCATTTTACTGTACCCGTCATTTAGAGCACCTCCGGTTTTATTATACCCACTTTAAAAACAAAAAAACTAACACATTATGTAAATCATTGTTTACCATTTCGTTTTAATGATGAATGTTACCGCATTTGCCGCAAATGGAACAGTCTGAGCAGGAAGAACAGGCAGTGCTTTGGTTTTGAATGATCGTAAATGCGGATGTTTGGAGGGAGTAGGCATACTCTTTTTCATTGGCTAAAAAAGCAGTTTCTCCATCAAAACGAATTGCTATCGGTATCGTTACAAACTCATCTTCGTCCAAAGGACTTGGTTTGATAATGGGCGCAACACTGGTCAGTGGAATACCCTCGCTTTGAACAATGATTTTGTCGGTTGAGGTAATTATCTTCATTACCTCCCCGCTTTCGCTGAATTCCAGAGAATTATTGTCGGCATGCACACCAATTGCGCTGGCATCAAAGGCGGTCACTTTTCCGATTCGTGTGGAGGCTAAAACCGGCTGCGCTGGCTCCACCGATTTTAGAGTCCCATTCTTATATAAGGAAAACCCAGTACGCACAGATATTTTGCCAACCGGAGTCTGCAGAATAATCACTTCGCCGGGAAAAAGTGCAATACTTTGAATTTCACCGCTTTGATAAAAATGAATGCTGATTATTTTAGCGGAAAATTCTCCAAAATTGAACTCAAAATGGAAGGGAAATGCAAGGCTTGCCTCGTCTAATTCAGACCAGAATCCACTTAATTTTCCATTCAACGGAAAAATACGTTTCATCGCACCATCTTCATAAAACGTAAGCAGTTCGGCGGGGAATTCACCAATCGGCGTCATGACTTCCGTTTGATGCTCCAGCGCAATACGGGAAAGTGCGCCGCTTGGATAAAAACTAACCGTTTGAATGAATTTTTTTCTTACAGTTTCTTCTCCGTATTGCGGAATCAGTGTTGCACACGCCAACGAGAGTTTGTTTTCTTCCTCAAAGCAGCAGCCTTTTACTCTGCCGTCTGCATCATATTCAGTATTAATACATCCATTTAGCTTCCCGTATCTTGTGAGAATTTCCATTATAAATTCCTCCTGTCAACAATAAGTTTTCGTGATGTGAACATAGACTTTCCCATTTAACGGTTCTTCTGCTATCATTTTCATCCCTTTTTTTGCGATAAAGCTCTCCATCCATGGAGGGAGATGCCCGCAAACGATATTAAGCTGTAAAAAAGGTATGTTGGTCAAGAACGGTTGCAGTATCATCTTTGATGAAATTTCCGGATTTTGATTTTGCAGGGTGATTAAGTCCAGAAAATAGACGCCGGGCACATCCGTTTCCACAGGACAGGCTGCATTCCCGTCTGAGATGGTTTCACGATCCACATCGGATAAGATTTTATCAAGAATTGCGGGTGTAAACTGCTCCACTTCAAAAATATGAAACCCCTTCTTATCAAACATCTGGTAAGCAAGTCCTGAGATTGTCCTGCCCACTATGATTTTGCAATCACCCAGTTGCGTAATTAAATCACTCAGCTCTTCTCTGACTAGAAATATATCCTTTGAGAAGTCTATTTGAGCGGGAATTTCATTAACAGTAAGCCAACCTCTAACTTGTTTTTTATATACAGAAATATGGCTTTCCTTGAAAAATGAATCTGCATGTCCGTATAAATTCATAACAACTGCAATTATGTCCATTTTATTCATTATCTCCTTAAAATATGAAATATTTAATTTAAAATATTTCATATAGTATATGCCGTATGCTGGAATCAGTCAAGAAAAACAGAAAAATTGTTTACATTTAATATAAATGATTTTAAATAGTCTTGATAATGTACGATTTGATGTATTGTTGACATTGGAATTATGACGTATACTTTTAACAAGTTGAAACGAGAGTTTCTTGTAGGCAGGCAAAGGAGCCACAACACCCGGCTAGGGATGTTGCGGCTCCTTTGTTATTAATAAAATGGAGGTACTCGATATGAGACAGGTAGCTATTTACGGCAAAGGCGGAATCGGTAAATCGACCACCACACAAAACTTAAACGCTGGTTTAGGTGAAATGGGAAAACACATTATGATTGTCGGGTGTGATCCGAAGGCAGACTCAACCCGTTTGATCCTCGGCGGATTGGCACAGCAAACTGTACTTGATACGCTGAGAGAAGAAGGCGAAGATATCGACCTCGATTTTGTCTTGAAAAAAGGGTTCAAAGATATTAGGTGCGTCGAATCGGGCGGCCCTGAACCGGGCGTCGGCTGCGCCGGACGCGGAATTATTACTTCAATTGGCTTGTTGGAACGCCTTGGTGCATACACCGAAGATTTAGACTATGTTTTTTACGATGTGTTGGGTGATGTTGTATGCGGTGGTTTCGCAATGCCAATTCGTGAGGGAAAAGCACAGGAAATTTATATTGTAGCCAGTGGCGAAATGATGGCACTGTACGCAGCAAACAATCTGACAAAGGCGATTAAGAAATATGCAGGCACAGGCGGCGTCCGGTTAGGCGGTATTATTTGCAACAGTCGTAAGGTTGATGGAGAAGCGGAGTTAGTGGACGCTTTTGCAAAAGAAATCGGATCTCAAATGATTTACTTTGTTCCTCGTGACAATATGGTACAGCGTGCGGAAATACACAAACAAACGGTCATCGAATTTGACCCCACCTGCAATCAGGCAAACGAATACCGGAACCTCGCGCAAAATATTGATGGCAATGATATGTTCGTAATTCCTAAACCGCTTTCTCAAGAGCGGCTGGAACAAATCCTAATGGATCACGGCATTATGGATTTATAACCGAAACAAATAAATTCTAATTACAGGAGGAATTATATTATGCTATTAGTAAGAGCAATCATCAGGCCGGAAAAGACCGGAATTGTTTTATCGGAATTGCTGGCGGCAGGGTTCCCCGCAGTAACCAAAATGGATGTGTACGGGCGCGGTAAACAAAAAGGAATTACAGTAGGTGAAATTCATTATGATGAAATTCCAAAAGAGATGCTGTTGATCGTAATCAACGACGAAGATAAAGATGATGTTGTAAAGACCATTATGAGAAATGCCCGAACAGGAGCAAACGGAGCATTTGGTGATGGCAGAATCTTTATTAGTCCGGTTGAAGATTCGTACACGATCAGTACCGCCAAAAAAGGTTTATAGGAGGCTGCCTTATGAAAGAAGTAATGGCATTTATTCGGTTAAATATGGTTGGCCCAACAAAAGAGGCTCTTTCCAAAGCCGGATTCCCCTCCTTTTCCTGCAGAAAATGTTTGGGGCGCGGCAAGAAAAGTATTGATCCAGATGTCCTGCAAAAAGTCTTAGAAACCGGCGAAATTCCTGTTTCCCCGGTTGGTGAATATTTTACAGAAGGCTCCAGATTAATCCCCAAGCGGTTTTTCACGATGGTTGTGAACGACGACCAAGTGGATGCGGCTGTAAGAACAATCGTTGACACAAACCAAACAGGGAATCCGGGCGACGGAAAAATATTCATTATCCCAATCACGGAAAGTTACAAGGTTAGAACAGGGGAATGCACTAACTTAATGATAGAATGAATTTCCAAGGTTTACATGATGCCTCCCGGCAAGGCGAAAGGAATGATTTTAATTGGACGAACGTACGAGAATCTTAGATAAATACGGCGCCAGAGTCTACAAAAACCGCAAGGAGCACATGGTTCAAATTGAAAACGCTCCAAGTGATCAAAATATTATGGCAAACTCCAGATCCGTTCCCGGTATTATGACAAACAGGGGCTGTTGCTATGCGGGCTGCAAAGGCGTGGTGTTAGGTCCGTTAAAGGATGTTGCAATCATCACTCATGGCCCAATCGGCTGTGGCTTTTATACCTGGGGTACCAGAAGGCATAAGGCGAAAACAGAAGAAGGCGGACAAAATTATCTGGAATACTGTTTTTCCACCGATATGCAGGAATCCGACATTGTATTTGGCGGAGAAAAGAAGCTGAAACAGGCAATTAAAGAAGTAGTAGAGTTGTTTTCCCCTAAATGCATTATGATTTGCTCCACCTGCCCGGTAGGATTAATCGGAGATGATATCCACGCAATCGCCATATGGGCGGAAAAAGAATACAGCATTCAATGCATCGCATTTAGCTGTGAAGGCTATAAGGGTGTCAGCCAGTCAGCAGGGCATCATATTGCGAACAATGGATTAATGAGATCGATTATCGGTACCGGAGATGCTGCACCGGCCAAGAACTTCTCCGTTAATATTCTTGGTGAATATAACATCGGCGGCGATGGTTGGGAAACTGCACGCATTCTAAAAAGAATTGGTTATGACATCGTTTCAGTGTTCACTGGCGACGGCAGCTATGAAGATATTAAAAATGCTCACACGGCAAACTTGAACCTTGTCCAATGCCACCGCTCCATTAACTATATTGCCGAAATGATGAGAACAAAATATGGTATTGATTGGCTTAAGGTAAACTTTATTGGATTGGACGCGACGCTGAAGTCATTACGCGATATGGCTAAATATTTCAATGATCCGGGTTTGACCGCAAGAACTGAAGCGGTGATTGCTGATGAACTTGCTGAAATAGAAGATGATGTTGAATATTACAAAGGAAAACTCAAAGGCAAAACCGCAGCTATTTTTGTAGGAAGTTCTAGATCCCACCATTATCAAAATTTGCTTGCAGATTTCGGCGTAAAAACCATCATAGCAGGCTATGAATTCGCACACAGAGATGACTTTGAGGGCCGTGAAATCATTCCGAATATTAAGGATGATGCAGACAGCAAGAACATTGAGCAATTGAATGTAGAACCGGACCCGCAAAAATATCGTGCAATTCTAACCCAAGAACAATACGATGCACTCAAAAGCGAAATTCCGTTGGAAGAATACCACGGCCTAATCAAAGACATGGGTAATAACACCATCGTAGTGGATGACTTTAACCATTATGAAACCGAAGAACTTCTTCGCTTGTTGAAACCTGACTTTTTCTTTTCGGGCATTAAAGATAAATACATTCTGCAAAAATCCGGAGTAGTCTCCAGGCAGATGCATTCCTATGATTATAGCGGACCCTACGCAGGATTCCACGGTGCGGTGAATTTCGCAAAAGATATTACCATGAGCCTTTATGCACCCGCGTGGGGATACATTACGCCCCCGTGGAAAATGGAGCCTATTTTGGAAGGATGCTTAACGGAGGTGAGTAAAGATGCTTGATTTGACACCGAAAGAAGTAAAAGAACGCACCGGCCTCAGAATCAATCCCTGTAAAACATGTCAGCCTGTGGGCGCAATCTACTGTGCGCTCGGTGTGCATAAATGTATGCCTCACAGCCATGGCTCTCAGGGCTGCGTATCCTTTCACAGAATGTTTTTAACCCGTCACTTTAAGGAACCTGCCATTGCTTCGACGAGTTCATTTACAGAAGGCGCGTGTGTGTTCGGCGGCGGCAGCAATGTAAAAACTGCGGTAAAAAATATTTTTGACATTTACGATCCCGATATTATTGCCATCCATACCACTTGTTTAAGTGAAACAATCGGTGACGACCTAAATTCCTATATTCAGGAAATGGATGTACCGGAAGGCAAATATGTGATTCATACTAATACGCCAAGTTATGTCGGCTCCCATATTTACGGTTTTTATAATATGATGAGCGGATTTATCAAATATCTTTCCAAATCAACCGGAGTCAAAAATGGCAAGGCTGCGCTATTCCCCGGCTTCGTTAATCCGGGCGATATGCGGGAAATGAAACGCATTGCCGAGTTAATGAAAGTCAATTATACCATGTTTCCTGACACCAGCGGCGTAATGGATTCTCCAATGACAGGCACCTATGAGATGTACCCCAAAGGCGGAACCAAAATTGAAGATATTATTGCGCTGGGCGATTGCAGCGAAGTGTTTGGCCTTGGTCAGATTACCAATGAGCAGCCAGCAAAGGATTTGGAACGGAAGTGCAAAGTACCCTACAAACTGTTGCCAATGCCAATCGGGATTGGCGCAACCGACGAATATGTGTTGGCACTCTCCCATTTTTCAAAGCTTGAAGTCCCGTATGAGTTAGAGGAACAGCGCGGTCAGGTCGTTGATTTGATGCTGGATGCACACTCCTACTATGATAAGAAATCGGTTGCAATTTACGGTGACCCTGATACGGTTCTGGGTATCACCAGTTTAGTGCTTGAAATGGGCATGATTCCAAAGTATGTAATTACCGGAACGCCAAAAGAGGAATTTGTTACTTTGGCAAATGCCCTGTTTGCAAAGTTCGGTGTTGATAACTGCACCGCAAAAGCCTCCGCTGATCTGTTTGAACTGCATCAGTGGATTAAAAATGACACCGTTGATTTGCTGATTGGCGGCACTCACGGCAAATACATTGCAAGAGCCGAGGATATTCCTTTGGTTCGCGCCGGTTTCCCAATTATTGATCGCTACGGTCATTCCTATCAGTCAATTGTGGGCTACAAAGGGGCAATGCGTTTAATTGAACTGATTGCGAACGCACTGATGGACAGACGTGACAGAGATGCGTCAGAAGAAGATTTCGAAATGGTACTGTAAGTTTAATATAACGCATAGATTGGCAAACATTTCATAAAATTAAAAAGAACACCGCAAAGGAGCGATTCGCCTTTGTGGTGTTCTGTGTTTTTAAGGAGGGAACTTTGGATGCAAACAACCAAAATACTGGAGGAACGAAAAAGTTCCATTCATTTTAAAGACTCCTGCTGTGGGGATGGAATCAGCTGTGAAAAGGCGAGCGTTTCCGGTTCGGTGAGCCAAAGAGCCTGCGTTTACTGCGGTGCAAGGGTAGTACTCAATCCAATTACCGATGCGTTTCACATTGTTCACGGTCCGATTGGATGTGCAAGCTATACCTGGGATATTCGCGGCAGTTTATCAAGCGGCTCGGATTTATACCGGAACAGCTTTTCCACCGATTTGCGCGAGCAGGATATTGTGTTCGGCGGCGCGAAAAAATTGGCGGCGGCGGTTGACGAGATTGCTGAAAAATATGCGCCAAAGCTTATTTTTATTTATGCCACCTGCATTGTCGGGGTCATCGGTGACGACGTGGAAGCTGTTTGCAGAGAAGCGGAGAAGAAATATGGAATCCGGGTAATTCCCGTTAAGGCGCCCGGTTTTTCGGGAACAAAATCATTGGGATATAAAATGGCATGCAACGCCTTGATGGAACTGATTAAGCCGCACACGAACCAGCCAAAGCGAAAGGGCGTCAATATTTTAGGCGACTTTAACCTTTCGGGTGAAATGTGGATCATCAAAGATTATTTGAATCAAATTGGCATTAATGTAATCTCTACGTTTACGGGAGATGCATCTTACGATACGCTGATTCAGGCACCTTCTGCCGAACTGAACCTTGTGCAATGTGCGGGTTCCATGGTCTACCTTGCGAAGCGGATGGAAGAGGAAATGGATATTCCATTCATCAAAGTCAGCTTTTTTGGCATAGAAGACACCTCCAGCTCACTGATGAGAATCGCACAAGCTGTTGGGGACGAAGAGTGTATTAAGAAGGCAGAATCACTTACCCGTACCGAGAGTACCCGCTTGAGAGGATTTCTGGATCATTATCGGGATCGATTCAAAGGAAAAAAAGCGGCAATCTATGTAGGCGGCGGATTTAAGGCGATTTCTTTAATCCGGCAGTTTAATGAGATGGGAATCGAAACCGTAGTGGTTGGTACCCAAACGGGCAAACCGGATGACTATGAAATCATTGCGAGTCTGGTTAATCCCGATACCGTGATATTGGATGATACAAATCCAACTGAGTTAGAACTGTTCATGAAAGAAAAACATGCGGATATTCTGGTTGGCGGTGTGAAAGAACGCCCTCTCGCCTACAAATTGGGAATTGCCTTTTGCGATCATAATCACGAGCGCAAACATGCGCTGGCTGGGTATGTAGGAGTTGAGAATTTTACCAAGGAGATTAATTTATCAATCAACAGCCCTGTTTGGGATTCTATTAAATAGAACTATAGTCGACTAACTTTAAAAACGTCCTGATATTTGCGAGGATATTTTTCGTGATGCAAGGCGGACGACGAAGTCAGGCTGGCGCCTGACGAGGAGGACAACACAGCAGCGCGGAA
>WSSedL1CaDRAFT_10000299_pt1 | contig 34769 bp, 16 predicted proteins | sample WetSurSL1Cattail_FD_9464 | JGI IMG/M metagenome (IMG submission 9464)
TTTGCTTCCCGCTCAGTTCTGTCAGCAACATCGTTAGCCTCTTTTTTAGCAGCATCTGCAGTTACCTTGGCAGCATCTCTTATTTTTTGAGCTTCTACCTCAGCATCCTTTATAATTTTCTCAGCCTGCTCTTTGCCTTTTGCTTTTACTTCCTGTTTAACCTCAGTAACTTTCTGCGTGGCAGTTTCTTTCAATTGGGACTTCATATCCTGCGCCCCGTTTTTAGAGCCTGATGCCAATGCAGGTTTTACTTCGGGTTTAAGAACGGTTCCCAAAACGAACAAATCAAGGTTAACATTTTCGCCTGGTTGAACTTTAAGTCCCTTAGCTGCGGCAGCCGAGGCAAGATTATTCACAAGAGAATTAACGGCACCTCCCAATTCAGCGCGAGGAATAGCAACCTTTATTAAATAATTAATGGTTTGATCAATGCCCTGATCGCCACCAATCACCATTTTTGAACTTCCGAATTTAGTTTCAAAAGGGTTAACATAAACACGACCATCCTTTATCTCAAATTGGAGGTCGAGATTGTTAAGCGCAAGTTTTCGAAACCGGTCATTTTTCAAAACATCAGCTATTTTAACAAACATATTGGAATTCCCAATTTCAACACTCTTGGATGTTAAGCGCCCTTTGCCTGCCATGGTTTTGTATACAGGCATCATATGCTGGTCAAGAGAACTGGCAATATTAATATCGGCCGACATGCGTCCTTTGCAGTTCTGAGCAACCGGGGCTAGTTTGGCAACAGTGTTAAACGCAGAGTAAGCTGAAGGAATGTCAATATCCTTCATATTCAGGACAAAACTAAACTTCGGATCTTTAATATTTTGGGTATTATACTCTCCGTTCATCACCATGCTTCCTTCAAGCAGGTTCATTCCCAAATTTTTCAATATGGCTTTTTTGTTACGGATAATAATGATACCTTGAACATCATTCATTTTCAGCTTATCATAATTAATCTGTCCGATCTTGGAATTCATTGTAAAATTGATATTTCCCGGCACTTCAAATACAGTTAAACTAGAGGTATCCTGTGCTTTTGGCTGTTCCTCCGGAGCAGATGGACTCATAAATTCATTAAGATCGAGAAGTTTTGAAGAAAAGTTAAGTGATCCCTTGATCGTATCATTACTGAAAACATAAGGAATAAACTTTTCGAGCTTACCACTCAACTGAATGTCGCTTCGGCCAATGCGGGAATCAAATGATGAGAGCTCAACATACTTGGGCGAAAAGGTCATGCTTGCCTCAAGAATTTTAACTCCCTGAGAAAAGCTTTTGTTTGCAAATTCAAAATTCTTAAGCTTAAGGCTTCCGTCAGCTTTAAAATCTTCATATTTTCCTTGGGTAATCGACGACATTTTACCCATCATGTCAATATTGCACTCTAGAATACCTTTTAACGTGAGGCTATCAAGCGGAACTACATCGCCAAGTGTGCTAAAATCAATTTTTCCAGCAAAATTACCAACGATATTCATGTCGCTGATAGGTGTTTTAAGATGCAGGATAATATCAAAAGGATTGTTCGCCATCTCAAAGTGGAACTTGTTAATATCAACCGTGGAATTATCATTCTGTACCCCATCAAAGAACAGTTTCATATCAATGCCTATGTTATTAATAGATTTAGGCAAGGCAGGGTATTTAAACATCGCGCTTTCAACAACCAATGTCAGCCCTACATTGGGCATCTTTTTGTCAGTATACATACCCTTTGCATATCCCTCGAGCTTTAGATTTCCTGTAGTTTGAACAGTTGAATAATCTTTCATATATACCGCAGGTACCATGGAAAGCAATGTTTTGAAATCAGCTTTTTTGGTTTTAAACTTAATATCCACATCAATGCCTTCTTTTGGCATCTTTACAACGCCTTCGAGACTTAATGATAATTCATTGAGCTTGATTTCATTATCTTTAATGGTATAAGTAGCATTTGCCAGGTCGGCTCCCAGCTGGGCTTCAAATCCGAACTTAGTTTTCTTCAGATATTTAATCCCCCCCATTACATAGTCAATTGACTCAATGGTAGTACTGATTTTCATATCGGTTGTTGTGGCAGAAAAATTCCCGGAGAGCAAAAAGTTAAAATCCTTAATATCAGCGCTCATCTTCGCTGTATCATCCTGATATTTGATATAAGCATGCGCTATCTCAAATGATTTAAGATTTGCCCTGAAATCAATCGGTTTCCCCTGGGCTGTATCTTTTGGCGTCACAGCTGCGGTGTCGGGCACCATGATATCCCAATTCGCTTTACCATTTTTCAAAACCCTGGCAGATATACGCGGATGATCGAGGAATATTGACTTTACCTTAATATTCTTCATCTTAATAGCGCTCATAATATCCACCTTAATACTAAAGGTTTTAAAAGCAATCAGTGTATCTTTCTCAAATTCACCCTTTCCCACTATAGTCAGACTGTCAAGTCCTATATAAACATTGGGGAAATTACGTATGAACGACAACCTGAAATCACCAAATTTCACATTAGCGTTTACAGATTTATTGATCTCTGTCTGAATTAAATTTTTAATAGGCTTCTTAAAGAAAATAGGAGTTACTATTAAAATAATCAGGATTACTGCAATAATAATTGCCAGAATTTTAAGGATCTTCTTTATCATAATGTCAATTTTAAATATAAGGAATAATTAATCTTCGCATGTAACTAACTGTTATACAATTGTATTTATAAACAAAAAAACATATGTTTCAAAGTATTAAAATATTAAAACAAATGCATTTGGTTAATTTTAGTGAAAATATAAAAAATATCTCATTTGAGATACTGATTAGTGAAATAATTAATGTGATGATTTGAAAATTTGGTGATTTGAAGATTTGAAAATGGATTTTTTGACAAAGTGTCAAATTCTTGCATATAGTTCAAATAAATATTAGTAAATTGTAATACCTATTTTCTATTTTATAACATATTTTCCCTTGAATAAAAGCTCCAATTTTATACAATGTAACCGACAGTTTTAGTATTAATTATAATACTTATTTGGAATGAAACTGAATAAGTTACACTTGACTTATTGTTTGAATATATTCTAAAAGATTTTATGTAATTTCGCATTCTTAAAAATTTAATGATAATTACTTTATTAATAGATTATAATAAAAATGGCAAAAGAAAAGAAATTTGTTACCTGCGATGGTAATTATGCAGCAGCGCATGTTGCATATATGTTCAGCGAAGTTGCCTGCATTTATCCGATAACGCCTTCTTCAACCATGGCGGAATATGTGGATGAATGGGCGTCGCAAGGAAAAAAGAATATCTTTGGTGAAACTGTTAAGGTTGCAGAAATGCAATCAGAAGCTGGCGCTGCTGGTGCAGTTCACGGTGCTTTACAATCAGGCGCTTTAACAACTACATATACTTGTTCACAGGGGTTATTATTGATGATCCCAAATATGTATAAAATTTCCGGCGAGTTATTGCCAGGGGTTTTCCATGTATCTGCAAGAGCCGTGGCTGCTCAGGCACTGTCGATCTTTGGAGATCATAGTGATGTTATGAGTACCCGTCAATCAGGTTTTGCAATGATAGCAACCAGCAGCGTTCAACAAATCATGGACATTGCCGGTATAGCTCACCTTGCAGCTATTAAATCACGTGTTCCGTTCATGCATTTCTTCGATGGTTTCCGTACTTCTCATGAAATTCAGAAAGTAGAAGCTGCAAATCAGGAGGATATGGCTGAATTACTCGACTGGGACGCCCTGAAAGCTTTTCGCGAACGTGCTCTTAATCCTGAGCATCCTGTAACTCGTGGTACAGCTCAAAATCCAGATATTTATTTCCAATCGCGCGAAGCCGCTAATAGCTTTTATACCGGCTTGCCCGACCTCGTTGAAGAATACATGCAAAAGTTCAGCAAAATAACTGGTCGCGAGTATCATCCATTTACATACTATGGTGCTCCCGATGCTGAGAATGTCATTGTAGCCATGGGATCAGTTACTGAAACTGTGAAGGAAGTAATTGATTATTTCCAGGCTAAAGGCGAAAAACTTGGCTTAATCACTGTTCATCTGTACCGTCCTTTCTCTGAAAAATATTTCTTAAAAGTATTTCCGAAATCCGCAAAACGTGTTTGTGTTCTCGACAGAACCAAAGAACAAGGCGCTAATGGAGAACCCCTTTACCTCGACGTAAAGAATGTTTTCTACGGAAAAGAAAATGCACCCCAGATTGTAGGCGGTCGCTACGGGTTAAGCTCTAAAGACACCACTCCTGCTCAAATCCTTTCGGTTGTTGAAAACCTGAAAATGAAGGAGCCTAAGAATCAATTTACAATTGGTATTGTTGACGATGTTACTTTCGCTTCACTTCCTTTGAAGCCCGAAGTTAACATGACTTGTAAAGGTACATTCCAGGCTAAATTCTATGGTTTAGGCTCCGATGGTACTGTGGGCGCCAATAAGAACTCAATCAAAATTATCGGAGATACCACCGACAAGTATTGTCAGGCTTATTTTGCTTATGACTCAAAGAAATCGGGCGGTATTACAGTTTCCCACTTACGTTTTGGCGATATGCCGATTCGTTCGCCATATTTGGTGGGTACACCAGACTTTGTGGCATGCCATGTTCCTGCTTATCTGCAGAAATACGATATGCTCAAGGGATTGCTGAAAGGTGGTACATTTCTTCTCAACAGCATCTGGAGTGCAGAAGAGACACCCAAGCACCTTCCTGATGGTGTTAAAAAATACATCGCTGAAAACGAAATTAATTTCTACATCATAAACGCCACCAAGATTGCCGAGGAAATTGGTTTAGGTAACCGTACCAATACAATCATGCAATCAGCATTTTTCAAAATTGCCAATGTAGTTCCTTACGAAAAGGCTGTTGAGTACATGAAAAAGGCTATTGTTAAGGACTTTGGCAAGAAAGGCGAAGAAGTTGTTAAAATGAACTATGCTGCTGTTGACCATGGTGGTGACGCAGAAAAGATTGCTGTTCCTGCTGAATGGAAAAACTTAGTGGTTAAGGCTGAAGTTGAGGATACGAATATTCCTGAATTCATTCGTAACGTGGTTAACCCCATTAACAATCTTAAGGGCGATGACCTTCCGGTTAGCGCTTTCAAAGGTCGCGAAGACGGAACCTTTCCTGCTGGTACTGCTGCCTTTGAGAAACGCGGTATCGCCGTAAATGTACCCGAATGGATTTCTGACAACTGTATCCAGTGTAACCAGTGTGCTTATGTTTGTCCTCACGCTGCTATACGTCCGTTCCTGCTTGATGCAAAAGAACTTGCCGGAGCTCCTGCCAATACTGTTGTTAAGAAACCTATTGGTAAACAACTTGAAGGTCTTAACTTCCGTATTCAGGTGAGTGCGCTCGACTGCTCAGGTTGCGGTAACTGTGCCGATGTATGTCCTGCCAAAGTTAAAGCGCTTGAGATGAAACCACTCGCTTCACAACAGGTTGAAATTGGTCGCTTTGATTACATGACTAAAAATGTAACTTACAAAGATACTTTATTACCTAAAGACCAAACTGTTAAAAACAGCCAGTTTGCTCAACCTTTGTTTGAATTTTCCGGTGCATGCGCTGGTTGTGGCGAAACACCCTATATTAAACTTATCACTCAGCTGTTTGGCGATCGCATGATGGTTGCTAATGCAACAGGATGTTCGTCAATCTATAGCGGTTCAGCTCCTTCCACTCCTTATACCGTAAACAAAGAAGGTAAAGGTCCGGCTTGGGCTAATTCGTTGTTCGAAGATAATGCAGAGTATGGTTTCGGTATGGCAACCGGTGTTCGCAAAATGCGTGACCGGATTACACGTCTTATCAATGAAAACATGGATACAGTATCGGCAGATACCAAAGCTGTCTTTGTTGAATGGCTCGAAGGTAAAGAAGATGCGGAAAAATCGAAAGTTGCTTCAGCTAAACTTGTAAGTGCTCTGGGTAATGAAAAAAATGCAGTTGCCAAACAATTACTTGATTTGAAACAGTACTTTATCAAAAAGTCACAATGGATCTTTGGTGGTGACGGATGGGCTTATGATATCGGCTACGGAGGTCTCGACCACGTGCTGGCTTCAGGTGAAGACGTGAACGTACTTGTAATGGATACAGAAGTATACTCAAATACAGGTGGTCAAGCTTCAAAAGCAACTCCGATTGGTGCCATTGCTAAGTTTGCTGCGTCTGGTAAACGTATCCGCAAAAAAGACCTTGGAATGATGGCCATGAGCTATGGTTATGTATATGTTGCACAGGTATCCATTGGCTCAAATCAAAGTCAATACCTCAAAGCAATCAGGGAAGCCGAAGCTTATCCAGGACCTTCGCTGATTATTGCTTACGCACCTTGTATCAACCATGGCTTGAAACTTGGTATGGGCAAGACCCACGAAGAAGGTAAGCTTGCTGTAGCTTCAGGTTACTGGCATTTATACCGCTTTAACCCGCTTTTGGAAAATGAAGGAAAGACTCCATTCCAACTCGATTCGAAAGAACCCGATTGGAGTAAGTTCCAGGACTTCATCATGTCAGAAGTACGCTACTCATCGCTTAAAAAAGCATTCCCTGCTGAAGCTGATACACTTTTCAAAGCTGCTGAGGAAAATGCAAAATGGCGCTACAAGAGCTATCTGCGTATGTCGCAAATGGATTTCTCGAAATAAATCTAAAATAGATTCTAGATCAAGATATATTAGAATCAAGACAATTCATTAACAAAGAGGCTGTTCCTGCAAAGGTAACAGCCTCTTTGTATGATAACCCTCTTAAACAGATTCACTTAATGTCCTCAAACATGCGATTGATATTGTAAATAGTTTTATTATGGAGACCGCTGATTTGTTGAAGATATTAAGAAGTGTCCTATTCCGCCAATTTCTTAACATAATCCGGGGTAATAGGCTCATCTTTAAAGAAATTACCTTTTTTACCTTGTGATAGCGCCCATTTATCTATCCAGGAAATACCCCAATTGCTGTATACGGTTATGGGAGTTTTATAGGCAGCGTCTTCAAGCGCTTTATCCATGTTTACAAAACCATAATTGTTTCTCCGGAACATGTTGGCAAGCGAATCGACATAATCTGAATTAAGGGCACTGGCATGCAACAATAAAATCTGGTTAATGTCTCTTGCAAATAGCTTATTGGCCTGCCTTTCAAAGTATTTAATTTTCCCCTCCATGTAGTCAATGTAATCATGCCCTATCTGTTTCGTAAGATTGTCGTCCTGTTTGTCCTTGGCTCTTTTGTAAGCCAAAGCAAATAAATAATCATCATTGTCAATAGTAACCGGCGCTACGGTGTATTCATGTTGTAACAAAAAATCGTCCAATGAGTCTGCTTTTGCCTTGGAATTGCCTACATGCAGAAATGGATGTCTGAAATACTTAATGTTTGCTCCTTTGCTTTTGAGAATTGTCTTTGTTATGGTTTCTCCTTTTAAGATGTCTTGTGAATATACTTTGAAAGAAACATTATTATAGTCCGGATGAGAATAAGTATGATTTCCCAGTTCCAAACCATTATCCACCCAATGGTTTAATAATTCTACCTGGTAAGAAATGACGTTTTCATTGTTGTGTAATTTCCGCTCATTTACAAATCCAATAGCCGGTATTTTATTATTTTTCAATGACAGTACGAGCTTATTGAACAAATCCTTTTGATATGAGGTATCCGTAATACCATAGTTCACAATAGGTAAATCATCAAATGTAAAACAAATCTGTTTTTTCTGAGCATGGGTTAATATGCAACTAAAAATCAAAAGAATACATACGGAGGCTCTCATGGTGTTTTAATAACAAAATCAAATTCTGGTATAAACAATTAGCTTTTGTCCGGGTCTTATTTTACTTCCCGAGCCCGAAATATTGTTCCACTCCTTAATGCTATTAACGGTTACTTTGTATTGTCCGGCAATGATCCAGATACTTTCTCCGGACCTTACGCGATGAACCACTTTTTGACCATTCCCTGATGTTGCAGCAGAAGCTTGATAATTCTGCCTTTCAAATTCATTTTTATACTGGGTGCGATGATAAGCATAAATGGAATCCTTCAATTGTACAAATTTCATTTTTTGATCTAACGGTATGTGTAAAACATAAGACTTTTTGGTGGTTGCGGGAACAATGTCTTTCAGGTATTGAGCATTGAGCTTTCTTAAAACATCAATATCAACACCCAGCACTTCAGCGATCTGCATGAAATGTAAATTTTTATGAATCATAATGGTGTCCATTTTCAAAGGAAGCACAGTGGGAACAGGATTAATGTTGTGCTCCTTATAATAATTAAACGCATAAACGGCTCCAATATATCCGGGAACATACCCTCTGGTTTCACGTGGCAGATGTTTGTATATTTCCCAAAAATCTCGCTTGCCACCAGACCTTCGTATGGCTTTATTTACATTTCCGGAACCACAATTGTAAGCAGCAAGTACTAATGGCCAATCGTGATACATAGCGTACAGTTTTTTAAGTAACTTAGCTGCTGCCCTTGTAGATTCTATTAATCCACGTCTTTCATCAACAGAAGTACCTATGGCTAAGCCATTTTCTTTCCCCGTGGCTCTCATAAATTGCCATAGACCAACTGCATGTGCACGAGATACTGCCCGGGGATTTAAGGCTGATTCGATAATAGGTATGTATTTGAGCTCATTGGGCAATTGGTATGCCTTAAGAACTTCATCAAATATCGGGAAATAGAAATCGCTTAAGCCAATTATGATCTCTAGTTTGTCTTTGATTTTAACCGTGTATAATTCAATATAGCTCTTTACTATTGGATTATACGTCATCTTAAATTCGAATGGTAATGTTGACAAACGTTTGATATAGATTGAATCTGGTATGGCCAATATCTGACTGGTTATGATGGTGTCAACTGGTAAGTCCACGCTATCCTCCTGGTCAAGTAGAATAACGGGAGATAGTAAGGTGTCCGGAACGGACTGGGTATAACTGTTGTTTGCTGTAAGCCAGACAATGGCCAGGATTAAAAATACATTTTTCATCAATGAGTTGTTTTGTTAGTACTACAAATGTATAACTATATTTTTAATTGTATAACTATATTTGTAATTATTAAATATTTTTTTATTAAAATAATTCCTTATACGCAACCAAAAGCATTTTTGTCAGTCTTTTTATTTAAAACATATTAATTTATTTAATTGATACTTTATGAAATCTTTAAAAACATCGCTGCTACTGCTATTATTTTTAAGTGTTAACTTTTATTTATTAGCACAGGACAATCAGGAAAATCCACCCGCCAACAATGATTCTGGCATCAAGACCATCTTCAGCTCTAAAGATGGTGGCGTTGGTGGTTATGGAGCAATAACAGGTCGTTATACCGACATTGGGACCACTCCCGCAATGGTAGTTGGGGCAAGGGGATGCTTTGTAGCCGGTCACAGCTTGGCAATTGGCCTTGCCGGTAATGGTATTTTCGGCGAAAAAGTTTATGATGAAAGACTCACCCAGGACTCTTACTACTCCGGCGGATATGGCGGATTATTAATTGAACCTATTCTTTTGCCAAAATTTCCGATTCATATATCGATTCCCATTATTATGGGCGCCGGAGGTATCTCATACATCGCTAAATCGAGTGACAATAACACGGTACTTTTCGGCTCAAACAACAATACCATTGATACCAAATCGTTTTTTATTCTGGAACCAGGTATCGAATTAGAAATTAATGTGTTAAAGTTCTTCCGTCTGGCCATGGGTGGCTATTACAGGTACACAAGCAATATTAATTTAAGATACGACAACAGTACCGATCTGATTGCAAAAGCGGGATTTCTGAGAGGATTTTCAGCAGGAGTGACGCTGAAACTTGGGAAGTTCTAAATCTCTGATCAGTTTGTTCAGATGTTCAGGGGTTCAGAAGTTTAGAGTAAGCGACTGAACCCTGAACATCTGAGCCCCTGAACTATAAATCATTGTTTGATTGTTCAGTTCAGACGTAAAATAGTGCGTTTTAACTATTACTAAGATTACAATTACTAATCTTTAATAGAAAACCCCATCTTCATCAGGTTTTGCGGTTCCAGAATTTTATTCAGGCTGGTCTCATCTAAAAGATTAAGCTTACGGTTTGCTTCAAATATGCTACACCCCGTGGTTTTCATTTCTTTGGCTAAGTCGGCGGCCTTGTGGTACCCAATTAATGGACTTAATGCAGTGGTAATGGCAGGACTGTTCCATAACTTTGTTTCTGCGATTTCGGCATGGATGATTAACCCGGTAAAAAGATTTTCAAGGAGGGTTTCATCAGCCGCCGTCAATAATTTCAAGCTATCAATCAAAGCATGTCCAATCATAGGAAGATAAGCATTTAATTCGAGGCAACCCTGGGCGCATAGCGATGTGATGATATTGTCGTTAGCATAAACTTTATGCGCGACACTTATTACAAACTCGGGAATAACAGGATTGATCTTGCCCGGCATAATAGAGCTTCCTACTTGTTTTTTAGGTATTTCCACCTCATGAGTACCAGCAATATCCGAAGCCAACAGACGAATATCCGCAACCATTTTTTCGAGATTTACGGCATGAGCCTTTAAAATTGCATGTACCTCAACAAAGGAATCTAAATTTGAGGTGGTATCCTGAAGGTTTTCTCCCCTGGTTACCGGTAGGTTGGTTAGCCTCTGAAGTTCCTGCACTACCTCCATGATGAAAAACCGTGGAATGGCAAGTCCGGTTCCTATTGCGCCACCTCCAAGGTTTACCACTTTTATGCGTTCGAAACATTTCGAAACCCGCCACCAATCGCGCGACAAGGCGTCGGAATAATTGCTAAAAAGTCTGCCATAAGTAGTTGGTACAGCTTCCTGCATTTGTGTATAACCTACCCGTAATGTATTAATATTTTGTTTTTCAATTTCTTCAACTTTACCCCGTAAACGATTAATGTTTTCCTCCAGAAGCGTTAAAAGTTTCATTACAGCTACCTTTAGCGATGTAGGTATGACATCATTGGTGGATTGATAAATATTAGCGTGTTCAATGGGATCAATTATATTGTACGCTCCGGGATTATTCCCCATTATAATTAACGCTCTGTTAGCAATTATCTCATTAACATTAAGATTAATGCTGGTACCAGCCCCACCTTGAATAGCGGGAACAATGAACTGTTCATAATACTTTCCTTCGGAGGCTTCCAATGCACTTTGTTCCAAAGCATCGATCATGGCATCGTCCATGAAATGAAGCGTATCCTTATCACCCAATTGGGATTTTGCTGCTTTTTTGAAATTACGATAGGTTCTGTAGCAGGCTTGCTTTACAAGGGCCGCACTCTTATACCATTCAATATGAAAAGGAGTCTGGTCGGGAAAATTACCCTTTGCCCTGAGTGAATGTATCCCGTAAAGGACATCGTCAGGTATTTGAAGTTCGCCAAGAAAATCTTTTTCAATTCGCATAGTGTTTTATCTTTCAATGGTAAAGATACAATTATTGGATAAGCTGAAGATTCAAAATATGTCAAAAAGCATTTAAAAATTCGAGAATGTTTTTGTTATATAGATGAAAAATATCTAATTATTTATATGTTTGTAGAGTAAAATAAACAATTGTTTGATGAGGAATTTGCTTTAAACCATCACTGAATGCATAAGTTATTAATAAGAAAGCGTAAAATTACCTCATTAGCTTTGGGTTTGATATGTATCAGTGTTAACATAAATGCCCAAAATGCTAATGATTCTGCGAAAAATGTTTCTCCCATTCTCGTAACCAATCATACAGAGAATAATCGTCAGATAATTCTAGTCAAGTGGCTTACAGACAAACTCATATACCCCAATGGTGTTAATATTTACAGACAGGAACCCGGTGAAATTACATGGTCAAAGCTTAATCCAAAGCCAATCGTAAAAGGAACGTATCAGCCGTCAGCATTGGAATACAAAGTCGACTCAACGCTAAAGCAATACGTTGAATTGGCAAAAACCATAAAGCCCATTGATTTAAAAGATATGACCAAGGTATTTGTATTGGTAAAGTCAGTTCAAAGTGAGGGTTTCGCCCGTTATCTTGGAATTCAGTATAACGATACCAACATTGCACTAAATAAAACATACCGTTACAAAGTAACTTCCATTACTTCGAAAGGTGAGGAAAATATTGGTCATTCTGAGTTTATTAAGGCGGCACTTTTTATTCCGAACCTTCCTCCATCAGCTATCGAAATAAAAGCATTTGAAAAATCTGTAACCATTAAATGGTGTCCTGAGGATTTACGGTTTCATGGGGTTAATATTTACCGCTATAGCAACAGGGATACAATAATGAGAAGAATTAACAAGATGCCACTGATGATTTCAAAGGTTGAACATCCAAAAGGCACATTTAAATACCCGGAAGTATTTTTTACGGATGCCCAACTTCAAAACGGAGTGAAATACACTTACAGAATTGCATGTATTGACTTTTTCGGCCGGGAATCGGGACTTTCCGAAAAAGTAATGGTAATGCCAGGTGATCGCACTCCTCCATTGATCCCTTCGTTTCCCAGAATCAAAATTGACAAATACGATATCAGAATTTCATGGAAAAACCAAACCTCACCTGATCAGGAAGGAATTACCATATACAGAAGTTATAAATATGATGATCATTACGTAAAAATCAATCCTCAGCTCCTTCCCAGAACTGACACGGTATATATTGACAAGAATCTGGATGCAGGCTTTTATTATTACCAGATTGCTGCCGTTGATTCCGCCGGTAATGAAGGTAAATCATCAAAGATACTTGCCGAAGTTCACGACATTACTCCGCCCGCTATACCCCAAAATATTTCTGCTACAGCCGACACCGGTCGCATCATTTTAAAGTGGGATGCAAACACCGAACCCGACCTCATGGGTTATCAGATCTTCAGAACTGTTGACAAGGATTTGGATGCTTACTACGTATTAATGAATGCTGAACCAATCAAAAAGAATTCATTTATTGACACTTTGCCCCGCAATGCCCGCAATAGATTTTTATACAAGGTTACCGCTGTGGACTCCGCCTACAACAGAAGTGCTTATCCTCCACCCGTTAATGCGCGAATGCCAGATGTAATACCACCTGTGCAACCTGTTATTATTGGAGTAAGTCCTAAAGATGATTATCTTTTAATTGAATGGGTGCCTAACCGGGAACTGGATCTGGCAGGTTATGAATTATTCAGGGCCACAAACACTTCAAAGAATAAAACAAAAGTTAATTCAGGACTGTTATCTCCATCAGTTACACGTTTTACTGATCGTACAGTATCCGCCGATACTTTATATGATTACACCTTAACAGCAACAGACAGTACCGGCAACCATTCAATTTCTTCGGCTGTATTTTCGGCAATTTTACCTCATAAAATTTCAAAAGAGGATGAATCAGCGATCATTAAATTTATTGTCATTCAGCCTTTATTCAGTAAATCGATCAAACTGCAATGGTCGGCGCGTACTACCAATACATTTATTGGGTACGCCGTGTATAAGAGAACTTCTCACGAAGAAGAACCAGTGAAATTAATGAACCTTGCTACTGTTCAAAATTATGTAGACCGTGCAAAAAAAGCCCGTTCAGCCCAATATCAACTTAGATTATATCATCAAACAGGACAGGTAGTTAAATCAGATTGGATTTCCAAACAGAAACAATGATAAATACTAAACTATTCAAATATCCACACGATCCAACAAAAAATTTAACATGTTGCAAATTGTTAAAACGCAAAAAACAGAATACCAAGTTTGAATTCCTACTTAAATAAATCATATGAAACAACTAGCTAAATGCTCGCTATCAATTCTAATTCTATCAATTACAGTAAGCCTCCATGCTCAGGTAGGTATAGGTACCAACGATCCGGACACTAGTGTGATTCTGGATATTCGTTCGCCAACCAAAGGTATTTTATTACCAAGGGTAGTAAACATGAATTCGGTATCAAAACGGGAAGGAAGTCTGATTTATGATAGTGTTACCGGAAAAATAAAATGTTATTACAAAACCAACTGGTTGAATATAAACCCGCTTTCTACCGACGTGAACAATAATGTAACAGCCCCCGGGAATGTTAATATTAAAGGAAATCTCAAAATAAAAGGGTTGATCGATACTACCATTAATGTAAGTAAAAGCATACATGTTTATGACACAACAGTAACCAAGTTGTTAAAAGTACAAAATAATGCGGTTATTACTGGCAACCAGAGTATAGGAGGTAATTTAAATGTTACAGGGACGGTAACAGCAGGTTCATTTAGCGGCAATGGAAGCTTAATAACAGCAGTTGATGCGGCTACGCTGGGAGGTTCTCCAAAATCTTATTATGCTCCTGAAGACTCGATAACAAGCATAAAGAACAGGTTAAATGGCAAAGTTTCTTTTACTGTCAGTCCCCCATATGCCACTGTTTATTGGGATGAAAGCTCATACCAAAAAATCGGAAAGTTAGTCTTGGTAAATATCAGATTTTGTTTTAAAGCTACTACCAACAACCGATATTTGTACATCTATGTTCCAGGGTTACCTGGTGGTCTTCCCACAAGTTCCACAAGCATAAATGCCGCATATATGGGTACTACAATCATAAATCCTCCTTCAAGTCCGGACAACGGCAACTGCGGCAGTATACATCTCACGTACTTTACACCAGGCAATAACGGTAGCATTTATCTATATGCCTATATACAAGATGGTAGTAATTTCAGTTCTTCAAATACTAATATAATCGATCTTCAATTCTATTACTTCAGCTACAGTTCAAATATGTAATTTACAAACCCGACCTTTAAAAATGCGTAACCTTCTATTAATACTGTTATTTTGGCTCTTAGGCACTGCCTCTTTTGCACAGGAAACTCAGACTAACAATCAAAAGTCGACTTCCTTCAACCTGGCAGACACCGCCACCATGAATGCATTAAAAGACAGCATGAGCAACCGTATTGGTCAGATATTTGATGTGGATATGCTCATGCAGTGTTTACAAGTCAGGCAGATATCTTCTATCGGATTTATTACATTGCTCACAAAAAACAAGGCCTTAGCCGATACCGTTAATAAGTTCCAAAAAGATTACGAAGTTAATCTGATGGTACACAGCTATATAAATTCAAAGCAATTTTGGCCAAATCTATTATTTAACAAGGATAAACTTTCCGATTGGACCTCCGATATAAAAAATAAACCGGGCGTAGGGTTCGATATTAAGTTTACACCGCAGGGAACCGGATGGTTAACCCGGAAGTTTAAAGCAGATATTGGAAATGGAGCCACAGCAGGTCTGCTCGACTCGGTAAAACTCAAAAAAGTTGAAACGGCAGAAAACGTGAAGCTCGGTAATCCCTATACAAGTATACCAAGGGACACTATTAACCAGGCAGTATATAAAGGTATTGGCGTGTTACGGGGTATGTTTAAAGAACAAACCGACCAATGCAACATCTCCCAGGTAACCTTTACCTCATGCAATGGGCAGGCATACGGATTTGATGTACTACCCAACGATGCCTTACGGTCATATTATGATCAACTCACTATTAAAGGAAGACCTTATGAAACTCCATGGAAATCGGTAGCAGTTAGGTCCACTGATTCGGTTCGGATTAAAATTGAAAAAGCTGATAAAAATTCACCCACACATAAGGTGCAATTTCGTTCTTCGACAGGTTCAAACCTTGTGCTCAGACAAAATGCCGACGGTACCTTTCTGTTAAGCCTTAATGGACGGTCTAATAAAGATGAAGAGACCATAGAAGCCTATTATATCGATACGCTTCCGACTCAAAAAACGAAGGAATATGTCATTGGTAAATTAAAGATCATATCTTACACGCCCGTAAAGAAAAAGCTTACGCCCATCATACTGAATGGAGCAAAATTCGCAGTTGATAAGGATGCGCTCAAAAAAGCATTGAACGACATATATAAACAGGCTGCTGTAGAGTGGGAAGTTAATACCCCGGTTGCAATTGATGTAGACAAGGGTGACTGGGATCTGGACGAAAACGGTATCCTCAAAATCGAGACATCACCTTTTAGCCGCTACAGTGATGCTATGCAGGTCATCATCGATGTTATCAAGAAAAACGTAACCCCCGACCCGGAAGCTTATTATGTGGTTATTACCGACTTGCCCAACAATCTAAGCTATAAGGGCTACATGCCACTAAAGGCTGAATGTGCTTTCCTGTTCATAAATTCTTCCACTAATGATGCGGCAGCCTATCATACCATAGCCCATGAGCTGGCGCATGGCACTTTTTACCTCAGACATATCGAAGACGAATATAAAATTACCACTGCTACCAATAACCTAATGGACAGCTATGCCGGAGGTAACGAACTATGGAAACCACAATGGGACTGGATTGGCGATCCAAGCTTTAGGCTGTATATGTTCCAAAAGGAGAGTGACGGGGCACTAATAAGTTGTGGAACTTCAAACAAACCTGAAAATATTCGCATCCTATTGCAAAAGTTAAAAACTTGCGAAAGTGACGTAGATGATCTTACAGCAAAATTAACTGATTCTGATATGAGCAAATATTTATGCGCTCAGGAACGTAAAGATTTAATTAAGTGTATAGCAAATGGAACCAGAGTTGGTACAGAAGATGAGCAAAGTATTATCAGGTTGATAAAAACTACACCTTTAATTCAAAAAAATGAATTGATTGGACTTATTGAAAAAGAAAGCAAAATATTAAAAAATTTACATAGCAGCATTGATGGCGATGAGTTAACAGAATACTATAAAGAACTAATAATCCTTTACAGATTATCTAAAACTAAAGAATTTTGGGATAATATTACTAAAAATTTTGATAAAATAGAATCTGGTCAACAAAAGAAAACTGTAACAGAATGGGCAAAATTGAAAGTTTTCTTCTGGTTGGATGTCGGAATAATTGACTATATAACAGAAGGGCGCATTGTTTACAACAATGAAGAAATTAAAGATAATAATCGACTTAAATTTGATCAATATACAAGTTACTTGACATGGTCACTTAATGAACTAAAAAATATTGATTTGGGACCATTCGAAGTAATACGGTTGCATTTTCTATCAGAATCAGAACAACTTGGAATACCAAAGGGTGAGTATGCAGATATACCTGCCATCGCATTGCGTTTTCTTATACAGAAACAATTTAACCGAGACTCATGGACTGCTGTCAATACTGCTTTTGTAATTGGAACAATGGGAAGTGGCGGTTTAGCTACTCTATGGGGAAAAGTTGATTGTGTGCTTGGTCTAGGCGCTATTCTCGAAGATAATTACCACAACAGATTGACCAAAACTCCTGAGGGACGGGTAGTAATAAACGCATGGAAAATACTTAATGTGGCCTTGCTTATACGTTTAGGTTATAAAGTGACAGTGACCATTCCTACTGCTTGGAAAAGTCTTTCTGAAGCTATTGCAAAATTGCGAATAAAAGATCCAGCCCTGGCTAATGAAGTGGAAAATGAAGCCAAACAGGCGTTCTCTGCATATAATGTAACCGGGGAAGTAGTTGAGGTATTTAGTTCAGCAGGTAAATTGATAGGTAAATACTCTAAAGGAGAATTTTTGGAGATTATTTCAACAGGAAAACCGCTTTATGGCGGAAATATCATTAAACTAACAGATGCAGCTACAACTACTGTTACAGGGGTTTTAGATAATGTAAACACAATCGCCACTAGAGGACAAATTATAGAAGGAATTACTAAAATGGGAGCAAACCAAGGAGGCATTAATATCTTACGCTCGCCTCAGTGGGCTATAATACAGGCTAAATACAAATCAATCCTTGAAGCAGGTGACGAATTAGGCTATTGGAAAAAGGTAACAGATGAGTTTTGGAATGTAGCCAATAAACCTTGGCTTGATGAAGCAATAGCGAGAGGTGATCAATTTAGATTTGTTTCCGATCCAACATTGGAAGAAGCAATATATGTAACAAAAGGTAAAAATTTCGTGTTGGACAATTTAGGCCATAAGATACGATCCATTTTTGGAAGAGAGATAGAATATTTGAAATCTAATGGTTATACCATTCTTAGCGATGGCACGGCAGTAAAATAACATTATTGAATATGGAAGAAATGTATAATCCACCAACGTTTTTAACTAGGCAAATTTTAGATGAGATACTATCTGAATTTAAATGGCCTGCCCCATATACTATAGGAGATGACAGCTGCACTGCGGATGGTGTAGATGTTCGTTTCCCTAAGTGTACTTTGTTTTTTGTAGAAGGATTTGAAAGTGAAATGAGTTTATATTTCTCTCACGTGGAAACGAAAACTGAATATGCATTAACCTTGTTTACTGCAATACATTATGTTTTAGATCCTCAAGCCAAACAAGATCCTAACTTTCAAGAGCCGAAGCTGACAGGATATTTTGAACCTGCGGCTTCTTTAGAAAAAGTAAAAAATGGATTAAGAGATATTTGCCTTTTACTGCAAACCTATTTATTACCTTGCATAGAGGGAGATTTTAGTTGGGTAGAAAAATATAAAAAACTACAGGAAAAAAAATAAAGCCAATACAAATCAATATTATTGTTTTGAAATTATTAAGAAACGAAACACAACAACCAAAATAACGCAATATTTAACCAAATAACTATGAGGCAATTATACAAACTCGCATTCATACTGTTACTTGCCAACCTGGTAGTTTTACAACCATTAGGTTCCCAAACTTTTACCGATGCGGGAATAACACTCACGGGTGTAAGTTGTAGCAGCGTTGTTTGGGGAGATTATGATAATGACGGTAATCTTGATATTTTATTGGTTGGAAGCACTGTAATAAGGTTTTCCAATACGCAGGTCATGAATGAAATCGATATTGTTTTTAAATCAATCAGAAATGTAATAGATGACTTTCTAAAGGATGTAGCCAACAACCAATCATCCGAAGCTCTAAAACCCCTCGCATCGGGGGATTTAGGGGGTAAATCGGAGCATGGAATGAACAACAGCTCACTAGCAAAACTATGATAACGAAAACTAAACATATAACAAAAATGGAAGGTGTAGATTACCATTCAATTCACCCCCTAAATCCAACATTTGGGGGATTATGGGGTAAAATTGTCACCATTGCATTCCTATGCTTTGGCTACATTGCACACGCCCAACATACTCTGCTTACAGTAAAAGGTGTGGAGCTTACCATTACCAGTAAAACCATGGTATCTGTTAAAGGCAACCTGGTGGTCAAAAGTTGTTCTTCCGTGGTGAATGGTCAAACCCGTTCTAAAGACGGCGAAATACTTAACAACAATAACCTGTTTGTGACCGATTCCATTTTTAACTTCTGTATGGATTTGTTTGGCAAAACATCCAACCCATATTTGAAAAATGATGATGGCACAGCAACTCAATTGACCTCTGCCGGATCTGTCATATTCAATGGAACTACAACACAGCCCATAAGCAATAATAAGCCTAACACTATCCTGTTTCACAACATGGACATACTAAACCCCAAAGGAGTAAAGCTCAATGATACAGTAACGGTGCTCGGGAAAGTTAGCCCATTAAAAGGTAGTCTGTTCTTAAATGGCAAAAACCTTGAGCTCTTTTACAATAAAACCCAATTCTACAAATATGACGGATATCTAGGAACAGAAACAAATAATTATAAAGTATGGGATACAACAAAAATTTCAAATTATAATTTGTTAAATCAGCGATCTGGTCATATCGTAGCAAAATATCTTAATAATGCCAGCTTTAATGCAAAAGCAGTAACTTTTGGGATCAAGATTAACACGAGTGGTATCATGAAAATTGACACCATTCAACGAGGCACATTAAAATTGCCTTATGCTGGTAATGGGAGCATTCGAAAATATTTCGTAATAAAAGCGTTAGACAAGTTCAATAATTACAATTTTTCAATTACCTATCTGGATAGTTCTGATTTTGAGAAATTACATATTAAGGAGCCTGACTTTCGAATGTTTTTTAATCAGGGTAATTCAGCAGTAACTTTTAATCAGGTTAATAGTACACTGGACACAGTTACACATCTGGTTAAAGGCGATATATCAGTGGCCAATGCGGGTTCCTATGTCATAACCATTGCCGACTCTGCCTGCTCCGATCCTCCACGTATTAAACTAAATGCAAATGCCCAGGTATGCCAGGGATTGCCTTTTCAGGTTACTGCGAATATTGTGGAGAGAACATCCTCACAAATGCTATTTTTTACATGGTACAAAAACGGCACTTTATTGAATGACACCCTTGATTACTTGGCTGATACCATTAAAACCGCTCCCGCCGCAGTAAAATACCGGGTTAAAATATTTGATAACCGTGGTTGCTTTAGTTACGATACGCTAACCGTTAACGGAAGACCTTTGCCCATAGCCGGATTTAAAGCTGACAGCAAGGTCGGATACTGCATGGGATCTCTCACAACCCTTACCGATACTTCTAAAATAGCTGATAATACTTTGCTTACCCGTAAGTGGTCACTGGATGATGGAACTTTGGCTACTTCGCAAGTAATCACACATACTTACAGTGATACCGGAACTTACAACATAAAACTAATTAGCACCAGCAAATATGGGTGTGCAGACTCTGCGTATAAGAAAATAACGATTCATCCATTGCCCCAGGCGAATTTCTCATACAAAAATTTCTGTGGTGATTCTTCACTTTTTGTACGTTTTACAAACCTGACCAACAGCTCCCAAATACCTGTATACAGATCAAAATGGATATTCGGAGCCAACGACACCCTCGATTTAAAAGCAAGTATGGGAGTCGATCCTGTTAAGCCAGTTTTGCATCAATTCAGTAGCACAGGGACTAAAACAGTCGACCTCATTATTTACTCCTCCACTGGTTGTACGTCCAAATATACTGGCACTGTGAATGTTTCACATCAAACCATAGATTTTACAGCGGCTAATGTTTGCCTCGGAAATAAAACCGTTTTTAACAATCGTTCTTTAGCCGATGCGGGTACTCCATCGTATAGCTGGGATTTTGGTGACAATACCACAAGTTCGGAAACCAATCCACAAAAAACATATGCTGTATATGGCCCGTACGATGTTACTTTATACATGGAAACCGGCAATTGCACGGATTCACTTACGAAAACATTATGGGTAAACCCTCGTCCATCGGCAAACTTCACTTCATCCAGTGTTTGTGTTGGTGTAAGTACAGATTTTAATCCCACTTCAAAAGATAATGTGAAGATTTTTGACTGGAATATCGATGGTAGCCATATTCAGACAATGATCCCAAGCCATGTTTTTAATACTGCTGGCATATTCCCTGTAACACTGACGGTAACATCCGATTCAGGTTGTGTGGCAAGTGCAACCTCGAATATTGAAATATATGCGCGTCCGCATGCCAACTTTTCATTTCTAAATGTTTGCCAGGGTGATGCTGTTCATTTTTACAACCAGTCTACCCTGACCGGTGGCAGTCTCACATATCGCTGGACCTTTGATGATGGAGACCGGTCAACGGAAATCAATCCGGAATATACATTTGCCGCGCCGGCAGGAAATAAAAGCACAGAACTCATTGCAGTTAGTAATCATAATTGTGCCGACACCATTGTAAAAGTTGTTGAAACCTATCCTTTGCCAGCAGCAGATATGGCTACTCCTGTTTCTACCTGCGGTAGTAGTTTTATTTTGGATGCCACTGTAAATAACCCTGCAATAACCGTTACATCATACGTATGGGATAATGGATCGCGTTTACCCACCCGAAAGGTTAGCAACGATGGTAATTATTCGGTGGACATTACTTCCAGCAAAGGATGTAAGGTGTCAGAAAGTGTGAGCGTAGCATTAAACTCGCAGGTAGATCCGAGATTACCGAACGACACATCGTTCTGCGGTGAAGGAGTATTGGATGCTCATTCTCCTGCTGCAAATTGTACATGGTTTACAGGCGAGCATCAGCGATATTTGACGGTAACTAATGATGGCTGGTACGGTGTTACTGTTATAGACCAAAATGATTGTTATGCTCGCGATTCAGTGTATGTAACAGTCCACGCTATTCCACAGGTTTCACTTGGAAGCGATATAGCAGAATGCTCAGGCACTCAGGTAAGTTTGGACGCCGGGCCAGAGTTTAGCATCTACAAGTGGTCCACAGGAGCTAATACGCAATCTATCAGCATAAACAGCCAGGACAGGTATAAGGTTACCGTAACTGATGCCTTTGGCTGTAAAAACAGCTCATCTGTTAATGTTACATATTTACCGGTACCGGGTAAACCATTGCCGGCTGAAATAACAGGATGTAAATATGCCGTAATTGACGCTCGTTCCTCCGTTACATCTTACCTGTGGAATACCGGAGAAACTTCTGACATCATCCGGGTAGAAAATTCAGGAGAGTATTGGGTAAGAGTATCCAACGGAAATACTTGTTATACTTACGATACTGTTAAGGTGAACATCCTGGCTATTGACGATGTTCATTTGGGCAACGACATCAGTGTATGTGAAGGTACCAAAGTGACGCTTGATGCAGGGCAACACAGCATAGGTTACACCTATAAATGGAATAAACAAACGTCGGCTTCGCCACTTTATAATGTTAATATTGGCGGAAGATACACAATTGAACTGCTCAACACCACAAATGGCTGCTCATCAAAAGATACCATTAATGTACAGTTTATGGCAGGTCCAAGAATTAATCTGGGCAATGACAAATCACTATGCAATGCCCTATCTGCAACTCTTGATGCTGGCAATCCCGGCTCGGTTATTCAATGGGGCTCCTCCAATGGTATGGTTAGCACACAACAAACTATTGATGTTACAGAAGCTGGTAAGTATTGGGTAACAGTGGTCAATGAAAAAGGATGTTACGCATTTGATACGATCCAGATCTACCCATCCTCTGCCATTATTATTGGAGAATTTATTTTTGATAGCGATGTCTATACCGGTGATACGGTGAATTTCTGCAACATGTCCTCTCCATTGCCATATACCAGTGACTGGCAATTTGGTGATGGCGTAAAATCAACTGTAGAAAACCCGTCACACGTATTTTATTTTTCAGATGTGTTCAATGTAACGCTGACTGTAAGCAACGATTACTGTTCGTCCACAGTAATAAAGCCCATTACCGTGCAACCAGCCACGAAAAAGCATAAAATAGGTGAAAATTATGGTAAGTATATTGAAATTACATCGTCCAAAGTATATCCTAATCCCAACGGTGGCGAATTTACATTTGAAATAACACTGAGTGATTACGCCGATATTGTTGTTGCCATATTCGATTTAAAAGGAGCAATGGTAAATATCCAGAAATTCAAGAATGTTGCAGAACTTACCAAGCACTATAGTCTAACCAGTCTGGGTACTGGAGTGTATATTTTGAAAGCAATGGTAGGCAATAAGAATTCAGCAGCTTATAAGATTATTAAATACTAATTAATGTGCTAATGAGCAGATATGCTAATATGCTAATAAGAACCCCAATACTAAAGACTGCATCCCCTCTCACTTCAGTAGAAGGGGCGAGGGTGAGGTTGTTCAAACGATCTCGTGATTTCGCAATTCCTCCCAGTTCTATACTTGCCCTGCTGTTTTTTCTGACTATCAATATTTCGGCTCAGCAAAACAAGGTTAATAAAATATTGGACGACATCAGAACACAATTGACGACGGATAAAAAACAAAAAATTAATGAGGAGATATTATTTGCCTCTGGCAATGAACCGTTTGTATTGACTGGCGTAAAATCATGGTATAACGACACCCTGAAAAATATAAGATCCCGAGCACTCACTATCACAGCACGCATGGGATTAAAAACCCAAGAGCCGGCATTTCGCCAGGAAGCATTAAGATTAATAGTAAAAGCCTGTAATGACAAAGACGCAGCACTTGCAGGCTCGGCCATTAACTACCTTACCCACTTTAATCGCCGCGATTTTACCAAAGATGCCTGTGATTCGATTGTTGTGCTGCTAAAAAAACAAACACCTCAATTTGAAAAGCTTGCGAGAATTGTAGGATTTCTCAATTTGAAAGAACAAGTGCCTTTTCTTCAAAATATATTAACGGAAGGAAAGGCATCTACAAAAATTCAGTGGAATATACATTTGGCACTGGCACGTATGGGAAACGAAGGGAGTGCCAAATCCTGTCTGGATCTTGCCAAAGGATACCCATTGGATGATAACATTATGTATTACATATTACCCGATCTGTTGTATACACGACAGAAACCGGTTTTCGATTTTCTGTTGGAGATATTGTATAGCGATAAAAAGAACTGTACATCACCAAATCCTAATTTTTCAGGCCATATCCTTTGTGGTTACAGGGTAATGGAGGCATTGGCTGCAGTGGTAAAAGATTTCCCATTGAAAACCAACTCGAGTGAAGGTATCGTCACTCAAGACTATGACAAAGCCCTTCAAATAACCCGCGACTGGTTTAAGGAACATAAAGAATATGAACTTAAAATAGATATTTATTAATGCATTCAATGGCACAATGACAGCAAAAGCAACAACAGCAATACAAATAACCGCAAATTAAAGATAAATTGATTATAAAACCTTCATCATCAACAAAACAAACTATGTTAAAACGATTATTGCCCACAATCATATTAGTGTTGGCAACTTACAACGGATATACACAATCTTACATAACCCCGGCTACAACCAATAGTTGTTATAGTGACAACAATGGCACCCTGAGTTTACAAAATAATATTAAGCCTGTTCGCCGATGGGAAATGTCAGTTACTGGCGACCAGCCTTGGGTGAGCATTGTTAATCAGACCCAAACGATGACATACACTGATCTGAACTCAACCGCGTGGTTTAGGGCAGTAGTTCAAGCTGAAGGAGAGCCCGAGCAATACAGCCTCGTTGCTGTTGTGAATGTTTGGCCTCAGGCTCACGCAGGATCTATTACCGGCGCATCAAAAGTTTGTAATGGCTCAAATGCCGGACAACTAACGTTATCAGGAAATACAGGTACGGTAAACAAGTGGCAGTATTCAACTGATAATAATAATTGGAACGATATATCAGGTTCAGGCACATCACTTACATGCAATTATTCTAATATTAATCGTAAAACATGGTATCAGGCTTTGGTTGTTAGTGGTACCGGCTGTAACCCTGCAACCAATGCCTTTGTTATAGATGTGGATAACCCAACCAACTCAGGATCCCTTACCGGAGCCAGCACAGTCTGCCAGGGCTCAAATTCAGGTAATATTCAGCTAACAGGAAATAACGGAAGTGTCATTCGTTGGGAATCTTCCAGTACCGGTTCTTCACCATGGTCTGCTATAGAGGAAACCAGCAATAACCTCGGATATTCAAATCTAGTAGCTTCAACCTGGTATAGGGCAGTTGCTCAAAATGGCGTATGTCCTTCCGCAGCTTCTTCTCCTTTGGAAATTGCGGTTAACAATCCTTCCATCGGAGGAGCTACAATAGGAACATCCTCTGTTTGTAGTAGTGTTAATAGCGGAGATATATCTCTTTCTGGGCAACAGGGCATAGTTACCAAATGGCAGTATTCTCGCAATGCTGGCATATCATGGATAGATACTGCCATTACGCAGCCTGTGATAAATTATGCGGATTTAACTCAAAGCAGAATCTACCAGGCAGAAGTTAAAAATGGCGTATGTCCGGCATCACTGTCAACACAAACTAAGATAACCGTATATCCTTTACCAGTAGTAAGTTTTACTGCACCTTCGCTACCTCAGGGCAATCCTGTTTCGTTTACTAACAATTCAACGATATCTCTTGGGAGTTTGAAGCAATTTTTCTGGGATTTCTATGATGGCTCAAGTTCAACTTCCCGAAATCCTGTACACACATTTGAAAACCCAGGTACCTACAGCATAAAACTTGAAGTAACATCCGACAAAGGCTGTACAGACTCCATCAGAACGAACGTTGATATCCATGAGGTGCCGCGTGTCGATTTCGCTTTTTCAAATGTTTGCCTGAAATCCGAAGCTTCGTTCCTGAATACTTCAGCAACATCATACCCTTCTCCCACCTATCAATGGAACTTTGGAGATGGTAGTCCATTGTCAGGCGACATTAATCCCATCCATAAATATGCAGCTCCCGGAAGTTATCAGGTTACATTAACAGTTTCTACACCTTATACTTCAGCTACTAAAACACAGGCCATTGAAATATATTACCAGGCAACTCCTGCTTTTGAGGCAGGCAATGTGTGTTTAGGAAGCAACACCCTGTTTATTAACAAATCAAAGATTCACGATGGCTATCTCACCTACAACTGGGCATTTGGCGACAGCAAAACTTCAACTGATCTTAATCCGGTTCATTCATATAACCGACCCGATATCTATACTGTTCGACTGATCACTTTTTCGAATTACAGTTGCAGCGACACTATTTATAAGGATATTCGGGTATATCCTGTACCTTTTGCAAAGTTTTCGGCAACAGATGTTCCTTTCGGTAATCCGGTTCAGTTTAACGATAGTTCCATCATAAGCCAGGGAAAGCTTTCTCATTCATGGGACTTTGGCGATGGTAACACATCATCAGACCAAAATCCCCAGCATACTTATTCATTAGCTGGTAACTATCTGGTTACGCTTGTTGTTCAATCAGATTCAGGATGTTCGAACTCTTACGCGAAAACAGTGTGGATTTACCCAAAGCCCCATGCAAGTTTTATGGCACAACCAGTATGTGTATATGACAGTGTTACCTTCGAGAACCAATCTACCATATCATCAGGTAGCCTCACTTATTACTGGCAATTTGGCGATGGTAACAGTTCTACACTGAAAAACCCAATAATCAAATACAACAAACCTGGTGTTTACCCGGTTGTACTCATAGCAACTTCTGATAAAAAAGGAGGAGACACCATTGCAAAAACTATTGAGATATACCCTGAGCCAGTAGTCAATTTTACTGCTATGGATGTATGCGATGGTTATTCTATGGATTTTCAAAACCAATCAACGGTTGGTTCCGGGTCCATTGCTACTTATTTTTGGGATTTTGGCGATGGCACTAATGCAGCCAGACAGTCTCCTTCAAAACTATATCTTAATCCCGGATCTTACAAAGTATCACTATCTGTAATAACCGACAAAAACTGCAAAGGATCGGTAACAAAATCGGCAACTATTCATAATAACCCCATTGCAAATTTCACTGTTGCAAGCGTTTGTCTCAAACAAGAGATCTTCCCTGTAAATCTGTCGCAAGTTACGGACAATGCTTCTTTTGAATGGAACATGGGGGATGGCAGCATGTATGGAGTTTTTGCACCATCACACGTCTATTCAAATCCGGGTGTATTTGCTATAAAAATGAAAGTAACCGACCTGAATGGATGCATTGATTCTTTAAGTCGCAATGTTACTATATATACACTTCCTCCAACAAATGCCGGGCGCGATACAACTGTTATTATGGGTTTTTCGACACAGCTCGATGCAAGCGGCGGAGTTGCTTTTCAATGGTATCCTTCCGATGGACTAAGCTCAGTCTTTGTTAAAAACCCGATTGCTACACCCTTAGCCACTACCACATATTATCTTACAAGCCAGGATCAGTTTGGCTGTGTTAACCGCGACAGTGTAACTATTCAGGTTGAAGATCAGCATATCATTATGGCATCCAATGTAGTAACTCCTGATGGTAATGGAAAAAATGACACATGGATTATTAAAAACATTGAAACGTACCCCGATGCTGAAGTAACTATTTTTAACCGGTGGGGATCTATCGTTTTCCATACCAACAATTACCAGAACGACTGGAATGGCAATAATGGGAAACATGACATCTTACCGGACGGTGCATATTTTTATGTGATTAAAATGCCTGGTTCCGACAAGGTTTATAAAGGTACAGTTACCATTTTGAGGAATAAGTAAAAGGTATGAAATAAGGTATAAAGTAAAAAAGTAGTGAAAATGAGAAACAACAAGTACTATAGAATACCAATGAGAACAACAATCATCTTAATTATCCTATTAACGTTATCGCGTATTACAGCCCTGGGCCAGCAAACTCCCATATTTACGTTTGGTTTTGAGAATCCTCAGTTTTACAATCCTGCAACATCGGCATTCAGAAGTACTTTAAATGCAACTCTGCAATACCGGCAACAATGGGTTGGCATTCCCGGTGCACCGGAAACATTCCTTTTTGCAATAGATGGGAAGCCTGCTGATAATATGGGATTAGGCCTGACTGTGTATAACGATCGTACTGACTTGCTCGGACAATTAGGCTGCTCCGGAAACTACGCATATAAGCTGAAATTATTTACCAACCATACATTGGGCCTGGGACTATCAGCCATGATTGTTCACAACCAGGTTTTTTATGACCGGATCAAAGCCTCACAGCCTGATGAAGAAAGTTTGCTGAATTATTCTGAGCAAGGAACCAGGTTCAATGCAGGTGCAGGTTTTCGTTACATGTATAAGGATTTTCTCTTTGTTGATTTTTCAGCGCTTAATCTTATCAGAAACAAGATAACATATGAAGAACAATCAGCATTTAAACAACAAAGTTACCAAATGATGACCCATTTTGTCACTGCTGTGGGCTATGTACAAAAATTAAATGGAGGCAAATATAAAATTGAACCATGGATAAGTTTGAGAAGCGCTCAGGGCATACCTTTACAATATGAAGGAAACCTGTCATTTGAATGGAATGATTTGGTAAAACTCACCGGGGGATACCGGCAGGATGCAGGTGGCTATGCCGCAATGCAATTCCGGTTATTCCAGTCAATTACTATTGGCTACGCTCATGACTTTTCAAATAAATATATTAAAACTGTTTCCAATGGATCAAATGAGGTATTATTATCATTCAGAATTTCAGGAAAGACACAAACAGCCAGGGACAATATTTCTTCCAGAGAATTAAAAAACCTTAAAAAGCAATCGCAGGAACAATCACAGGAAATAGAACGACTACAGCAGGAAAATGAGCACTTAGTGAAGCAACAGGCAGTACGTGATAGTATGGTGGCTAATCAAAAAGCTGAAATCGATCATCTTAAATCCATCTTTACCAAGGATAAGGTCGAAGTAGATAAAATTAAAGAAAAATATGAAGTGAAGGAAATCGATCTGGACTCCGTTACATCGCAGAATTCGAAAAACTTTTACGTGATCATTGGCGCTTATCTCACACTTGCTGACGCCAAGTTTTTTCAGAAAATCCTTGAACGTGAAGCCGGACTTCAAACGCTTGTATTTGAACGCGAAGATGGTAAATATTATTTTGTATACTCACGGCAGGTTAAATCGCGTGATGAAGCTAACCGGGAATTTAAAAGACTTACCAAGATGAAAATCGACTCTTATATTAACGGACATATATGGATTTACGGTGAAAAATAAAATGAGGATGAACAACCAAAACTTAAACTACAACTATAAACTTTGAACTTGACAAACAATTTTAAACTATCAATACTACTATTTTTCTTGTTTTCCGGAATCGTTGGGGCTCAGGATATAACTCAAATAGCTAAAAGCAAGCCTGTGAAAATATCAGGTGGGCTTTCTGCTACTGCATCGCTTTATGATTCGTGGGGTATGGAAAGCCGGCAGGACCCTTATTTCTGGCAATTTGTGGCTAATCTTAATTTTAAAATATTGGGTATAATTGACATGCCTTTTTCAGCTTATTTTGCCAAAGAAAATGTCCGTTATCAACAACCCTCGTTCCAGCAATTCGGAATGAGCCCACGTTACAAATCGATTACATTGCACCTTGGATACCGGAACATGTCCTTCTCTCCTTATTCCCTCGCTGGCCTGACTTTTCTGGGTGCAGGAGTCGAGTATCAGCCACAAAATTCCTGGATAAAAGCAAGTGCCATGTACGGCAGATTTTTTAAAGCGGTACCTGCTACAGACAGTGCACAGCAGCATTTTCGGGATCCCTCTTATGAACGTTGGGGTGGTGGATTTTCAGTAACGGCATCAGAAAAAAATAAGGAGTTGACATTTATTATGTTTAAGGCCGCTGACAGACCTGGCTCCATACCTGATACCCCTGCGCATCCAACCATTACACCCGCAGAAAATTTTATTATCGGGCTCAACGGAAAAGGGCAGATTGTTCCTAAAGTCTTTGTGACTGCTGGTTACACAATGAGTGCATATACATCTGATATACGAACGCAAAAAAAAGATTTTGAGCGATACACCTATCTTAATAATCTTGGGGGGCTTTATACGCCTCGCTATTCTTCATCATTCAACAAAGCATTGGATATTGGAGTGAACTATCAGGGGAGCACTTTTACTGCAGGCATTACATACAAACGTATTGATCCGGGTTATGCCTCGCTTGGCAGCACATTTATTGAAAATGATCTGGAAGATATACTCTTCAACATATCAAAATCTTTTGCAAAAAACAAACTGAACTTCTCTGGTAATATTGGACAGCAACGTAATAACCTTGCAAAAGACAAACAGACAGATAATAAACGTGTTATTGGTTCTGTAAATGCTGCATGGACAATTAGTCAAGCATTTAATATCAATGCTAACTATTCTAACTTTACCTCCAGCACACAACCTACTTTAATTAATTTTTCAGATTCGGTAAGATATTTTCAGATTAACAAGAATACTTCTTTAAATCTCAACTACAACAAAAGTGGCGAAGAAGTCCGTCATTTTATTAGCCTGATGGGCTCTCTTCAGAAAGCCACTTCGCTTAACCGTTCTGCTACTGAAAAACTACAGAGCAATAATGACATGGTTAATGCGTGTTTATCTTATCAGGTTGGTTTGCAAAAACATGGAGTCTCTGCAACAGCTTCATTCCAAAGTTCATGGTTTAAGAACGATGTGAGTAACACAAGAAATTTTGGCCCAAACATAGCGATCAATAAAGATCTTCTAAAAAATAAACTAAAACTTATTGTATCCTATGGGTATAATTTCACGCAGGTAACTGGTAAAACCTCAAATACCCAAGTGATGCGGTTAAATACCGATTTTCAAATAAGTAAGCACAATGCTTTGCACTTTCAGTCCAGTTTTATGCGCCGGAAAGATGCGGATAAAACAGGGAAACTTGCTCCAAAAGAATTACAGGCAAGTCTGTCATATCAGTATAATTTTTAAGTATTGAGGTGATGAAGCGATGAAGATTAATGGGACACAATATTCATAAAATGAACAAGTGTCTAAATATTAAGAAAGTTATAAATATGGATTACGATATGAAGACAAAGTTTTCGATAGACAGACTAAAAACTACGTTCAGCCTTCTGCTGATGCTAACTACAATCGCAGTTTTCCCTTTTAGGCTTACAGGGCAACAACGTAATCCTGTAACCGTCAATGTAAATATTGTTCCGCCCTATTCGGTCTTCCTTACTGATTATATTAGTCCTGGCTCTAACAAGCTCAATGTAACATTGGTATTTAACGATTTTAACGAACCTTCATGGAACGTTTATCTGAAAATAAAAATTGAAAGTAACAATGTGCTCATTAGGACAAGAGGTGATTTTATTCCATCAACTCCTATAACACTGACACCTGGCGTACCTGTGCAATTAACCGGAGATCAGCTATATCCATATTTTGATTACAATAATATAGATGTTTCGGGGATGAGCAAGGCCGATTTAAGTTCTTCAGGCCGTCTCATCGAAGGTAACTATACCTTTTGTTTTGAAGTTTACGATTATAAAAAACATACACTAATCTCAAATCAGGCCTGTGCTTATGCCAATATAAAGCTCAATGATCCACCCCGTTTAGTTTTGCCGGAAGACAAGTCGGTTATCCCTTTAATCACACAAAACATTAATTTCCAATGGCAACTTCCTGGTGCAAATCCTGTTACAACGAAATATCAATTGTTTTTATATGAATTGCCGGATTACAACGTTGAGGCTACGGTGGCTGTTCAAAATAATCAGGCAAGGATCATCTTTGAATCTGCTATACTTGATAATCCTCTTTTTATATATGATATTAATTCACCATTGCTGAAACGAGGTAAAAAATATGCATGGAGAGTTCAAGCTACCAACGTTGACAAAAGAGATGAATTTAAGAATCATGGTTTCAGCCTGGTCAGATGTTTTTATTATGGCTATCCCGAAAATGGGGTTATAAGCATCAATTCGCCAACCAATGGTCATGCATTTTCATTACGGGAGAGTAATACTTTTCGCTGGAATGCACCTGATAATTTAACGCAGGGACAAACTTATACTTACCGGCTAAAAGTTGTGGAAATTCAGCCAGACCAAACTGATAGCACTGCAATTACTTCAAATCAATCAATTTATGATCATCAGTCAGGGTCTCTAACTCCCAATGACATGGATTATGAGGTAACTGCGCAATCCAGACTTTTCAAAAGTCAACATAAATACGCATGGAAGGTAACTGCATATACCAATGATCAACTGATTGCTTCGAGTCCAGTTTATAATTGTTATGGACCACCTTTGATAGAAGCTTTTTACGCGGGTAACCATACGGTTTTTGTAACCAATACGACAAGTACCAATATTAGTGATCTGTCCGGTGAAGGTGAAGTAAAAATTTCGTATGATGGGAAAATACAAAAAGTGAGCTTCAGCCACATAAGAATTGAAGCTGTTGGAGCGTTGCTTATTATGAAAAATGGATATGTAAAAGGCAAATGCACAGATAACAAGGTTCCGCTTAAACCTGAGTACGCTGGTAATGGCAGTGCTTATTTTGAATCCGATTCAGTACTGATTGATAAAGATTACATGCGCCTAAAAGGAATAGTGAAGTGGCCTTTTCCACTTGTTACTGTTAAACCTGCGGATGCATTTGTTATGTCTACGCCCGCATGGGTAGTTTATGAAGACTATGTTCTTATAGGTACTGTTTCCCTTCAAAATTCTCAGGTTTATGATTTGGCAGATCCTTATGGATTCACTTTAAGTCTGGATCCTACCTCTTATATTATACTTCGCAACAATAACAATTATTGTCCATATTTGAATGGTTCGGTTACTTTGCCAAAAAATGTAAAAAATCCCATTGGCGAAACAGTGACCTTGCCTTTTACAGCATCAGACAGACTTGATTTTGTAAAGCAAACCTCAAATCCTGGGAGCTCTTCTATAGAATTATTAAAAGGTACGGGTATTAATCTTTATGCTTCTTCATATGTTTTTGATTTTAGCGATAGCCAATCGCCTGGTAAGCTTTCCGGTCAACCGGATTGGAAAGGTGTTTATTTCATAGAAAGTTTTGTTGATTTTCCACTCTCCCCGGATAAATCAAACCAATTGTTCTTTAAAAATCCGTTGCATTATGCCATTAATGAATCCTCATCAACCATTGATACCTGCTGGATAACAACCGCAGGTCTTCAGTTTAATGTTACTAAAACTGCGGAAAAGGCTGATACAATTTGGTTCAATACTTTCCCCGGGGTCTTTACCAGTTATGGTTTTGCTATTCAAAACAGTATTTTAACGAAAGGATATCTAAAAGGTAACATTATCATCCCCTTGTTAAGTGAAAAGGACAGATTTGCTTTTACGATGCCTCTGACCACAAGGGGATTTGCTACAGGTTATCTTGATAAGAGCCTTGATGGATTAGCAACTGTATTCAATCCGGACGGAGGAGAACAAATCATTAATCTCAAAGTAAACAGAGCTGTATTTGCCGATAACGAGCGGCTAGATATGAATATAGATCTCGCCTGGCCTTTGATGAATATTTCCATGAAATCGCTCAGTGAACTAAAAGTCTGGGGTAATGGCAATATCGGTTTTTATACAGCAAATGGCACTTTCCCTTTAGCCAGTGAGATACAAACCCAGATTAAAGGTTTTGAAGTTACCATTGATTACCTTGGATGTGGTCGGCAGGAAAAATACTATTCCTTTGGTACATCAGCAAAGATTGTTATGGCTGAAGATGTAGCCGGCCCTGAAGGTCCGCCTGTGGTGAATATTTTCAGTATCGCCGAAAACAGTCTTCTGTCAGGTAACGCGCTGTCGTTGGGGTTACCAGACAGATTTCAGAATATGCTTGTTCAAAGCGGAGGAAAAAGCGTCCAGGGTACCAATCAAACTATTGGAGTAACCCAAACAACAAATGACAGTATCAAAAATGCTGTGGTAGGAGAAGTTGTCAACAATCAGGTTGCAGACATGCTTGGTAGTATTGCACCACAAGGTCCAACAGGGATTGACACAACAGCGCTACTCCCAAAAATAGTTAAAGATTCGACCACCGTAGATGTTGAGATTACAATTCCGAAAATAATAGCCTTAATTGACAAAGTACTTCCTTTTCTAAAAGATGAACAACGTGCGAAAGCCGAAGCCCTAAAAGCAAAGTTACAGGAACTTGACAACAGCGAATTGGCTAGTATTTATAATGAGCTTAAGGATTTTGATAAATTTCTTAAAGATCTGGCAAAACAACTGCTAAAAACCGCTATTGCGAAGATCAATCAGCCTATTATTAATGAAGCAAATAAAATAAAAGGTAAAATAACAGGGTTTATTGACAGCAAGAGAGATACATTGCTTGGATTTATTGATGAAAAAATATATTTGTTGGTTGATTCTCTTGCCAATAAAGCTATCCGACTTGCCGCTCCGGATGCAGCTAATGGCAAAGAATCGCTAATTGCCGATATTATAGCAAGTACTGCCG
>WSSedL1CaDRAFT_10000300_pt1 | contig 34741 bp, 29 predicted proteins | sample WetSurSL1Cattail_FD_9464 | JGI IMG/M metagenome (IMG submission 9464)
TTACATCTTTTTCAAAAGCCTCTGAATCCTGCCCCGGCGATCTTCTTCCTCCCTTAACCAACCACAACCCCCGCCACTGATATTACCTCTCCGCTTGCAACCGAAATTGAACTGAAGCCCGCACCTGAGATTGATATTCTTTGTATCAAATGGTTTTATGAGACCTAAAATATTATCGCTTACCGCATAAAACTGAATTGGCGATTTGCCGAGTTTAACCCCGAGTCCAATATTCTTAAGACTTTTGTATAGATAAGAATAACTGAGGCTTACCGATACTTTTTGTTTGAACGTCTTATTCAGCGAGAGCGTTAAACCCGAGGTAACCCTAAAGCGGCTTATTTTGCCCGATAATACTGCCCCTGCATTTAAACCCTTTGCCAATGCGTAGGTTGCTCCTAAATAGTAGGTTGGGATTAGAAAACTGATGTACGATCTATGTTGCGCTGTAATTCCAAATTCATTTTTGATGATGGTAACCAAATGGTTTACATAATTATCCTGGTTAACAGTGTCGTTTAATGGGCCGTTGTAGAAATACTGACCGTTTTCTTTAAAAGTATATCCGTCGCTTGCCCAACGAATAAGCCCCAGGTCCAGGAGGCTTCCTGAAATGGTAACCTTATCATTTCTATAATTAATAAATCCCAGGTCGAATGCAAGTCCCCAATTACTGCGGTTCATCAAAATACTTTTAACGTTTCCCTTATAAATAATCGTATCTACGGTGTTGTCAGGATTGAGAATTATGTTTACGGGAAGGGAGGTATTTGCCCGGAATTTTGAATTAAATGTTAAATCATAGGTGGCAGGATCGGTGTAAAGGTTAATATTGGATCGCACAACAGATGTATTCAACTTGCCAAACAATAACTTGCCACGGATGCCCCAAACCAAATCAGAAGAAGGTTGCCTGGCTATTCCTATGGCATACTCACGACGATAATTCAGGAATACTCCTGTGTGTCCCAGTTGTGCTGTTTTGCCCACAAACTGCGTATTGCCATTCCAGGCTAATGCGAGAAGATCACGCGGGTATGTTAGAAACAAATCCGCTTTCTCATTCACAGAAAAAGTGAAAAAACTCTTCTTCATCCACCAGCTCACAAATAAAAGGTTGATATGAGCTTCTACGTTGAGGTAATTGGTTCGTCCAAGCTTGCTCATGACTTCATTACCGTCAAAAAGATAGGAATTGTCAGGTTGCTTTTTTAGAACCTGATGTACTGTAAAGGCAGGATTACCATACTCAACGTGAACGGAAGACAATACGGGTAAGCCCAGCATCCAGGCACATTCGTTCCGCACGGCAGGATTCACGAAATTTGCTTGTGGAGTGGATTGCATGAAGAAAAGCGTACTGTTTTGCTGTGCATCAATGGACATGATGACAGTAATTAACAAAAAAATAGTAAGGATGGGGGGCCTGCACATTATTTATTAGTGTCTTTTATGTTATACTTTAAATCTACCTGCAATGCCGTATTGATTTTAAGATGGTTCTTATCACTCAGCCTGATGGGATTGACCTTACCACTCGTACTTACTTTCCCCATGTAAACAAGAAATTTTGCCCGTTTAAGCATGGATAACCTTACGTCTTCAAAAGGTACATCATAGATTTTTGAAGAGGGCTGTACTACTTCTCCCTGACTATTTACATCAGCGGCATCAACCAAAACGGGACCGTTTACAAATAAAGAATCCAGCCCCATATTACTATCAAACCTTTGTAAAGTATTTTGTTCATATATATAAACCTGGGCGTAAACGTTTGTAGGAAAACTGTTTTCTACCAGGAGATGGAATATGATGCGTTTAATCCATTCTTCCCTGCCTCTGGTATCTTGTAAGCTGAAGTCTGTGTTGTAACTTGTAATGAAATATGGCGAACTGGTGGGATAAATATTAGAATCATAATAAAAAGAACCGTATCTACCAGGGAAACTGCTTGTATCTGAAATCAATGGTGCATCAATGGAAATATTGGCGGGCCCAAACGGAATGGAAAAACTTTGATTGATCATTATATTATTGGAAAGATTGCTGATATCCTCTTTAATACATGATGTTATCAGAATGAGTAACATACAAGTTATTGAGATTTTACAGCACATGTTCGGCTTGTGATGCATAACTAAATTTTTAACTCATCTAAATAAACGTTCAAAAGTTAAAGATGTTATTTGGTGAGCCTAAAACAGATCCAGTTTCCCCTGAGTATCTAACCCTAAATTAAATGATTTCCGGTGATAATCGGTGATACCATATTGTTTTATCGCAGTTCTGTGATCGCTTGTCGGGTAGCCTTTATTTTTGATCCAATTGTAAACGGGGTGCTGGTGGTGTAGGTTATCCATAAAATCATCGCGGTAAGTCTTTGCCAGAATTGATGCCGCAGCAATGGAATAGTACAGCGAATCGCCTTTAACAATGCATTTATGACGCATATCAGGCATGGCAATGAAATAATTTCCATCAATGATAAGGAACTGCGGCTTTACTTCCAATTTTTGGACGGCCTTATGCATTGTAAAAACAGAAGATTTGAGGATATTGTGCTTGTCAATAAATTCATTATCGGAAGATTCCACTGCCCAGGCAACCGCAAATTGTTCAATTTCCTCCCGTAGTTTGTAACGTTGTTTTGCGGAAAGTTTTTTCGAATCGTTAAGTAGAGGATGTGTAAAATTTTCAGGAAGAATAACTGCAGCAGCAAAAACAGGGCCGGCAAGACAACCGCGACCTGCTTCGTCGCAACCAGCTTCGATGAGTTCGTTTTGGTAGGAGCTTTTCAACATAATGATAAAGTAATGAATGCGATTTCAATACCCTTAAAAATTCAAAGTTAAGAATTCAAAGGTTTTTTATAGATGAAGGCTGCGGAAAAACATAAATTGATAAACAAAATTTTACATTTGCAGAATTAACTCCTGAACATTGAAAAAGAAGTTTATCACCAATTTGATTCTTTTAATTATCCTAAATCTGCTCATTAAGCCGTTCTGGGTTTTTGGCATCGAAACTAATGTTCAGAACATGGTGGGTTCAGGTGAGTACGGACTTTATTTTTCGCTTCTCAGCTTTACCCTGCTTTTTAATATCCTGCTCGACATGGGTATTACCAACTATAACAACAGAAGTCTTGCTCAGGATCCGTCTCTCATCAAAAGACATTTTTTAAACATGGTGGTTGTCCGTTTACTGCTGGCAATTCTCTATGGTATACTCGTTTTCGCCTTGGCCCTGTTATCCGGTTATGACGGACGACAATTAAATTTATTGGCGCTGCTTGTTTTAAATCAGTTTCTGGCGGCTTTCATGCTTTATCTTCGATCAAACATCAGTGGGTTACAGTTTTACACAACGGATAGTATGTTGTCGGTACTGGATAAAGCAATCATGATTATTTTGTGCAGTCTGGTTATTTGGGGAAATATTTTTCATGAACAATTTCGTATTGAGTGGTTTGTTTATATTCAGTCAATTTCATATGTACTGGCTGTGGTTATTATGTTCATTGTGGTTTTGCTCAAATCCGGTCGCTTGTCTTTTACTTTCGACCAGGCAATTGCTTTCAAAATAATCAAACAAAGCTTGCCATTTGCACTGTTGGTATTTTTAATGGGCATATACACCAGGTTTGATGCAGTGATCCTCGAACGTATTTTGCCTGATGGAAAAATCCAGGCTGGTATCTATGCACAATCGTTTCGCATTCTCGATGCTGCATCAATGTTTGCATATCTTTTTCCTTCCCTTTTATTGCCAATGTTTGCACGGATACTGGGCAAGGGCGAAGATGTTACGCCTCTCGTACGTTTATCATTTTCCCTGATATTTATTTTTGCAATCACTTTTTCAATTTCCTGTTTTGTGTTTAATGAGCACATAATTAAATTATTGTATCACCAGGATCATGGACATTCCTCTTCTGTATTTGCAATCCTGGCCATTGTTTTTATACCCATATCAATAAATTATATATTCGGTACCCTGCTCACAGCCAATGGAAGTCTCAAGCAACTTAACTATATAGCAGGTTCATTGGCCATCCTTAATGTTGCATTAAACCTGATTCTTATACCAGCTTATAAAGCGTTAGGAGCTGCTGCGGCAAGTCTTATCACGCAATCGATCGCCGCAGTTTTGCAGATATATTATTGCAATAAGATTTTGAAAATAAGAATTAGCAACATATTTATTATTAAATGTTTAGTGTTTGTTTTGTTATCGGTAATTTCCACATGGGGAATATCAAAAATCAATGGAACATGGTTATGGCAATTTATTTCAGCTGCTTTGGTTATTTGTATATTGGCGATTGTAACCGGACTGGTTTCAATAAAGGAAGCGCGAAGGTTTGTAACCCAACAATCATGGGCGGTTAAGGAATAATTGTTCATAAGTTTTTAATAACTTCCTGGGCAAAAGCTTTCACAACTCAGTCAAAAGTCACATTTTAGTGGTTAGTATTTTATCCCACAAATTCTTAGAAGAGTGAAACGAAAATATCATCGTGAACCAGAACTAAAACGCAGTAAAAAGAAGAGCATCAGCTTTAATAGCAAAGAGTTAACAGCTATAGACGCTTATTGCAGGAAGTACCGGGTAATGAACAAATCCCAGTTTATGCGTGAAACAATTATTACTGCAGTATTGAAAAAATTCGACGACGATTATCCTACTTTATGGGATGACCCACAGTTAAAGCTATTTCCGAATTATTAAACTTGATATAAAGTCAAAGCCCTCCGATTATTTTATTTCGGAGGGCTTTTTAAATGTTTGCTGTTCAAGACGGTAGTCAATAGTCCCAAGTCAGGGATAGACTGAGATTTACAAGAGCTTATCGTTTTATAAATTTCTTTGTTACTGCTTCATCCTCTGTTTCAATAGTTATGAAATAGGCTCCATTTGGGAGACAGCTAATATCAATCTGATTAACATTCTTGTTATTAATACAGTAAACCATCTTACCGATCAAGTCAAAAATCGAAATTTTAAGTTTTCCATATGTTCCATTGATCATTAAAGTATTGCATGCAGGATTAGGAAAAATGGAAATTTCTTTTTTGGAAACTTTTGCAATACCGGTAGATAAACCAATTGTCACCTGTGTTTTGGTAGTATTTATAATCATATCGAAAGTGATATCGGTATCTTGTCCTGCTGTATAAGGAATTTTTAAAAGCGTTTCTCCAGGAACAGGAGATGTTGGTGTAGCTAGGCCAATAGCATATGAAGAGATTGAAATATTTGTTGCAGTAAGCATGTTAGAATTGAAAAATTGAGGAGTTCCGAGCAAATTTTTATGTTCGTTTACATAAATATTTAAGCCAAACAGATCGCCGCTGGATTTAAAAATGATGAATCCTCCTTCTATTGATATGTTAACGTTGGCATTATCTGATGGACTGCTTTTTAAAGTAACAGGAAACGATTTAATCAAACCAACCGTGAATTTTAAAATTTCGGAAGCATCATTTGCAGTTATTCCGTTTTGACCATCAACATTTGCGGCCAAAACCCTCCAATCTTCCCATGGTATTGGATCTATCAGAGGAATTGGGTCGATACCTACACTGTATTGAAGTGCTAATGCGGCATCATAAGCTTGTACTAAATTATTGCCATCAATATCGCCGTACATAAAAATAGTTGTAATTGTTCCGTTTGTGGTATTTACTGCAGTTGTATTAAACAATGCGTTGTTTATTGTTGGAGTTGTGGTTCCGTTGGCAATTAGTTGGAATTTCAGCTTAATAATGGGCCCTGTTCCTACAATTGGCGTTTGCCTTGCCCAGGCAACCGACAATTTGCCAGTTATTGAGTTTGCCTGCAACGACCCATTTTCTGCTAATGTCCCGGTAAGTGAATTTCCTATATATTTCAACATTGTGCTATCATAATTGAAATCAAATTGATATGCAATTATATTATCACCTTGGGTTAATTCACTAGTATTTATTGCTATTTCAAAAGTATCTACTGTTTGGGTCTGGTTGGTTGTGGAAATGGTATAATTATTTGTAAGATTTTCGTTGTAGAGGGTTTGGATTTCAGCATTTGTTAATGCCCTGTTATAAATTTTAAATTCGTCAATTGCAGCACTACCTGTATTAGTACCATTATTTGCATAAATTTCGATTATATTTAATAATTGGCCTGTGACTTGATTAAATGTTGAAGAGCAATTGCTACCGTAATAAGTACAGCTTCCATTTTGTTGGCCATCTAGATACATTTTTACATTTTCTGAGGAACCATCTACCCCACCAGCATCCCACTTTAAGACATAAAAATGCCATGCATCCACATCTCCTAATATTTGTGCATATGTATAATTATTAGAATACAATCCTGTTGTATAACTTCCATTGTTTACCCATCCACATAAACCCCCACCAAACGATCCATTGTTTCCATTTAATCCAAAACCATAACCAACCCCATTAATATCATGGGTTTCAAAAAAGTACGGATTGGCTGCCCATAAAATCGTAGAAGGCATATTAATAACTTTACCCCAGAATGCGATTGTAGCCCTGTTTGCTGGGATTATTTCACTTGGAAAGGTCACCATATCATCTTCATCATAATTTGCTATATATGCCTTTCCAAATTTACCTGTAGTAAAATTAGTTGAAGGGTTGGCCTTAAAAGTACCGCTTAATCCGACAGAAGGATTTGTAATAGATTGTACATCATCGAAAGTACAACGAAAAACAAGTCCATTAATTTGTGCTTTTATGGACATAATTAAAAGCACCATAACAGTAAAAAGAAAAATTAGTTTTTTCATATACGCTCGCTGTTACATTAAAAATTAGAGAAATAAATTGGCTACTTCCTAATAATTTCTATAACATAATGAATTAGGTAGAAAGCCGTAAAGATTGCGGATTATTATTAATAACCAAGGAAAATGAAGCTACCGCAGTCAAAGGACATCTGTATTTCTACAGATCGACAGATACCTGTTAAGAGCATGATATGTGCTGTTCTAAAATTCGTTACCGAAACACAAGCCTTGTTAAATCTTATCTATTTAAACTTGCAATAGGCTGATAATTTGCTCAAAATAATCCTTATAAAAGTAAAATCCAGCGCCACTCTCAGCTTTTAAAAACTATTAATAGTATAAAGTTATGGTATTTAAAATACTAAAACAAATTTTAATTGAGCCGCTGTAAATATGACGATTACTTATAATGATAGGTAGTCTAAAACAATGGTATCAGACAAACACGAGATCTAGTTTCACCAATGAAGTCCTAAATGCAATTAGTTATTACTCCTCCATTTTAACAGCATGTAAATGAAAGTACAATAAAACAACAACTGCACAATCACCACCGAAACATCTGTAAAGCTCACATAATCTTGTATCTCCTGAAAAGCATATTTTAAAAACGGCTCATGAATCAGGTCCCTGATTGCTTTTTCCGGGAAGTAAGGAGCAATTAGACCTATCCCTCCTTTTAATTTTGGATGTTCTGTTAAGATTAAAGTAGCAATGGGTTCGATGAACATGGCGTAAAGCCCAAGAAATACAATGACGATTCCGGTGCGTTTAATCAGCAATCCCAGCAAAAATGCAAACACAAGAAAAACAAAGACATTCAGGAAAAATGCTCCCAAGAATTGCATGTTGCTAAAAATTGCGGCAATACTGGTGTCATGGGAATATATTAAACCCATACCTAGTCCGAAGAGAAATACTAGAATCGTATTTGCCAGACTAAGCACAAAAATCATGGAGAACTTGGAAAGCATAAAATCTAACCGGCTAAAACCGTCAATAATATTTTGTCTAAGTGTTTTGTAAGTTATTTCGTTGGTAAGGGAGATAATAACGATAAAGGCCAGGAAAATTTTCAAACGGGCCGCAACAAAAGTCATGTTCTGCCATACATCCGGAAACTCGTAGATGGGGAGATTTGTTACATCAACACCTTTGAACACGTTGTTGAGGTTGCCCATATGATTTTTTATATAGTTAAGCACTAAGGCTCCACTGCAACAAATTACTCCTACCATCAGGAAGTACAATCCTGTTAAAATATGAAAAGCGCGATAATTGCGCAACTTAATCCATTCAATAAGAAATAGCCTTATCATTTTGCCTGGGATAAAATTTCTAAAAATTGTTCTTCAAGATTTTTACGTTCTGTTGCAAGGTGAGATACCACAATGCCTTTCGATACAAGGTATGAATTTAAGTCGAGGCTTGTTTTACCCTGATCGAGCTGAACTATTATTTTTTGACCGTTCAAATGGGCATTTTTACAAAATTCAAATTGCGAAACTACCGGCAATAAGCCAGCAAGATCCGGCGCCGATACTTCAACGGATTCTTTACTGGATAAGGCTTCTTCAACACTTCCTGTATACAATACTTTGCCTTTGTTAAGCACAGCGAAGTGGGAGCATACTTTTTGTACTTCATCGAGCAAGTGACTTGCCAGAATGATCGTTTTTCCTTCTCCGGATATTTTTATAATCAGTTCCCTGACATCAGCGATACCCTGAGGATCGAGGCCATTGGTTGGTTCATCCAATACAAGCACAAAAGGATCGGACAATAGGGCAGAGGCAATGGCCAAACGTTGCTTCATACCCAGAGAATAGGTCTGAAAGCGGTCGTTTTTCCTTTCTATGAGTCCCACTTTTTCAAGAACTTCATCAATCCGTTTGTAGGGCGTATTTTTTATTCTGGCAATTACTTTCAGGTTATTGGTAGCTGAAAGATAGGGGTAGAAAGAAGGTGCTTCAAGGATGGCGCCTATTTTTTTCCGTGATTCTTTGGATGGTGCTTTGTCGAACCATTTGTAATCCCCACTGTTTTGATTTACCACATTAAGGATAACACCCAGGGTTGTGGTCTTTCCGCTTCCATTTGGTCCTAGTAATCCAAATACATTACCTGGGGATACCTTCAGGCTGAGATCCTGAACAGCTTTGATTTTTCCGTAATTTTTATAAAGATTATTGATTTCCAGAATCGTCTCCATCTTTGTCTTTGTGTTTATTTCCTTTTTTAAAATTGTCAGGACCCTTGAAATTGAGTACAGAATTTAGCCCAGGCATGTTGAAATTACCGCTGATAATTGAAGGGAGCAATGACATTGGGATGGTTCCCACCAAATCAATGATGTAAAAACTTTTCTCATTGTAGCCAATACCTATAAATTCTCTTGGTTTTTCGTTGTGTTTTTGTAAAAAAATCAAAATAGTAAAACCATCTTTTTTCATTTGCATCATATCAACAAATGATTCCTTACGAATTTGATTAGCCAGGGCCGACATCCGGGTTTGATTAAGCGTTTCTTTATCACTTGTAAACGTAATCACCTTTAATTTTTTTACACCGCTGATCAACTTATTGTAGGAGGAGTCCCCTGCAAAATTAAGCATCCCCAACGTAGATTTATAAAAACACAACGATGTTGTATTACCTGTGTTATTATTAAAGTCACTTACAGCTTTGCAGAATTCATTGGATGATTTGGAACAGGAAGAGATGATCATAATGCCGGAGAGCAGTAACAAAATGTTCCTCATGTAACACAAGTTTAGGTTAAAATTAAACAATAATAAACTATGACGACTGAAATGCCAAAATGTTACAAACTTTTTTTTAAAAAAATATTAGTCGATTTCTGACTTCTCTTTCTTTTCTTGTTTTTCTTTTCCCTTAATAATAACCACTATTTCACCTTTAATGGTTCGGCCTTTTAATTTTTCTATGAGCTCCGGCGCCGTTCCCCGAAGGTTTTCTTCATATATTTTAGTTAGTTCCCTTGAAATGGCAACCATTCGGTCGTTACCAAAATAAATGACAATTTCGCTAAGTAATTTTAATAGACGAAAAGGCGATTCATATAGGACGATGGTGCGTGGTTCCAATGCCAATTCCTGCAAGTGTTTTTGCCTGCCTTTTTTTTGAGGCAAAAAACCCTCAAAACAAAACCTGTCGCTTGGGAAACCTGAATTCACCAAGGCGGGAATTAATGCAGTTGCGCCCGGCAGGCACTCAATTTCAATATCATTTTCAACACAGGCTCGGACCAATAAAAAGCCGGGATCGGAAATGGAGGGGGTGCCGGCATCAGAAACCAAGGCTAACGTTTTACCGCTTTGTAAACTTTCGATAAGCTTCTGTAAAGTTTTATGTTCGTTAAATTTATGGTATGACAGGATTTTTTTATCGATTTGATAATGTTTAAGTAAAAAACCTGTTGTGCGGGTGTCTTCAGCTAAAATAGTATCAGCTTCTTTTAAAATGCGGATAGCGCGCAGTGTCATGTCTTCGAGATTACCAATAGGAGTGGGCACTACAAATAGCTTTGACATTTTAATTATGTTATGAGAAAAAATAATTTTGGTTAATTAATCTTCATTGGTTGGAGCATATCGTCGCCGCACCAGCTCTAAGAGTTTTTGTACTTGTTCCTCATCAAAATCCCATTCAAAACGTCCATCCAGGTATCGTATTGCTTCGTTAAAATTAGGCGCATTGTTTAGTTTTTCGAGGGTTTTATGGTATAAGTCAGAATCATTGTTAAAGAGCTCTTTAATAAACAAATACTTTTCATTAAGGCTGATTGCCGATGATATGTCTTTCAGTGGTCTGCTTTGCATTTTCCTGGCAATATCCGACATATTTTTGTATTGGGAGAGGGCCTCATTCAAGAAACTCTTTTGTTGAAATTGATCAGCAAGTATTTCGGTTTTAACCGGATGTGCATGCTCTGTTTTTATTTTGGTATTTTGTGTTTTGGATCTTGTTGTTTCTTTCGTTTTCTTTTCCGGTACAGGCTTTGTTGCGGTTGGTTCTTCTTTTTCGATTTTCTTTTCTGTAATATTTTCTTTGATTACAGGAGTTGTTTCTTTTACAATTTTTGGCTGCTCTTTTTCCTTTACGATTTTGTCCAAATCTCCATCGCTTTTTAGTGGTTTATCCGGTTGTATTTGTTGGGTAAATTCGTAGATGCTCTGCAACTTTGAAATGGCGATATCCTTTTCAATATCAGGCATGATCCCCACTTCAAGAAATTTTTGTAAAATTTGGGCAACCCTTTCCAAATCGTTTAAATTTTTGTTGATCGTTTCTTTATTCATATTAAATAATTTGTACTATTCAATAACTTTGCAAAGTTAATCTAAATATCAAAATCCTGTAAGATGTTTTTAGAATATTCAAATCGTCAGGACGAAAAGAGGGGATCTATAGAAGTCATTACCGGATGCATGTTTGCAGGTAAAACTGAAGAGCTGATACGTCGTCTTAAACGGGCAAAATTTGCCCGCCAAAAGGTAGGAATTTTCAAACCTGCAATGGAAAAACGATTTTCAGAGGGAGATGTGGTATCTCACAACGCTACTTCGATTTCATCCATATCGGTGCATAAGCCTGATGAAATACTCCTGTCAACAAATGGCCTGGATGTTGTATGCGTTGATGAAGCACAATTTTTTGATATGCTTATTGTTGACGTATGCAATACTTTGGCTAACCAAGGATTGAGAGTTATTGTTGCAGGTCTGGACAAAGACTTCAGGGGTAATCCATTTGGCCCAATGCCAGCGCTGATGGCATGTGCGGAATATGTTACCAAACTTCATGCAATATGTGTTCGTTGTGGAAGTCTTGCACAATATTCGTTCAGAACCGCTCAGGATGATCATTTGGTATTGCTTGGGAGCGAAGAAACGTACGAGCCTTTGTGCAGGAAATGCTATTTTACAGCGATGAATGAAATAGAAAAATAGGAAGAAAAATTTTGCAATGTGTATATGTTGTATTAAATTTGTGTACACATTTAATAACGATTTTTTATGTATAAAAGAACAAACATTGAACTTGATGTTGACCTTGTAAAAGAGGCCATGGATTTTACGCATATTGACACCATCAAAGAAGTTGTGAATTATTCATTAAAAGAACTCATAAAACTAAATAAAAGGAAAGAACTTTTAAAATTGAAGGGAATGATCACATGGGAAGGTAATTTAGACGAAATGCGCAGTAATGATTGATCCTATTTTAGTAGACACAAGTGTTTGGATCGATTTCTTCAAAGGAAATGAAACAGCGCAGGTTAAAAAATTCTGGGAATACCTGGAAAATGATTACCCATTATTTGTGTGTCCGGTTATTATTCAGGAATTACTACAGGGGATTAAAAGTGAAAAAGAATACAAGCAGGTAAAGAACTACCTTTTTGCATTGAATGTATTAAATGACGATAGCATTGAGACAGCTCTCGGGGCTTCAGATATATACAGAAAACTCCGGCAAAAAGGAATTTCGATAAGGAAAAGCAACGATTGTTTAATTGCATACTATGCGATTAAATACTCACTTAAAATATTGCATCATGATCGTGATTTTGATCATATAACCAAACACTACAAATAACGGTTGACGATTGATACGACTATTATAATTGAAGAAAGTTCTTAATGATTCATCAATCTTCGAACATTAAGTTTCGTATCTTTGCATTTGTCCAATATTTATTTCAAATGCCTCAATATACCCTCAAACAAATATCGCAAATCGTTAAAGGCCAAGTTTATGGAAATGCCGATCAGACCATCGAATATCTGCTGATTGATAGCAGAGGAGTTGCTTATCCCACAGAATCATTATTTTTTGCTATTAAAGGCGTTCGGCACGATGGACATAAGTTCGTATCCGATTTATACGCAACAGGAGTCAGAAATTTTGTAGTTGAAAGTCTTCCGGACAATTTGGGTCAAATGCCGCAAGCCGGATTTATTGTAGTCGCCAATACGCTCGATGCAATACAATCACTTGCCGGATGGCACAGAAAACAATTCACCAAGCCAGTTGTGGCTATTACCGGAAGTAATGGTAAAACCATTCTAAAAGAGTGGATTTACCAGGCAATTCGTAATGAAAAGCATGTGGTGCGAAGCCCTAAAAGTTTTAATTCGCAAGTGGGTGTGCCATTATCCTTATGGCAGATAGAGCCTCAGCATGATATTGCTGTTATCGAAGCCGGAATTTCTCAGCCTGGCGAAATGAAACATTTGGAAGCTATGATCAGTCCCGATATAGGGATTTTTACCAATCTCGGCGAACCACACCAGGAAAATTTCGCAGATTATCGCCAAAAATGTATCGAAAAACTAAAGCTTTTTAAACACTGCAAACAGCTTATTTATTGCTGTGACCAGCCATACATTAGCGAATTATTAAGGGAGCCCGAGTTTAAAGATGTAGAACTGTTTACATGGTCACATAAGCTACAGGCCGAGTTGCAAATTACACATATTGAAAAAGAAGACACACATACCTGCATCTCCGGATTTTATCAGCACGATCAGCTGGAAGTCTTAATTCCTTTTGTGGATGATGCATCCATTGAAAATGCAATTAATCTGCTGGCATTTCTCTTGTTATTGGGATATGACAAGAAAATCATAAGCGAACGACTGTTGCATCTTACGCCGGTTGCCATGCGCCTTGAACTCAAACAGGGTATCAATGACTGTACAATTATTAATGATTCGTACAATTCCGATCTGGGGTCGCTTAATATTGCACTGGATTTCCTTAATCACCAGAACCAGCATGAAAAGAAAACAGTCATTTTATCCGACATTCTTCAAAGTGGTAAGAAGGGAGAACACCTTTATGGGGAAATAGGCAAACTGGTAGCTCAAAAAAACATTACCCATTTTATAGGGATAGGGCAGGACCTTATCAATCATCAACATTTGTTTAAGGAAAATTCGCAGTTTTACCATTCCACCGAGGAGTTTCTGAACGAATTCCATAAAGAGCACTTTGCCAACGAATCGATTTTATTAAAGGGTTCGCGTTCATTCGAATTTGAACGAATACTGAAGGTGCTGGAGGAAAAGGTGCATGAAACAGTATTGGAGATTAACCTGAACGCTATGGTGCACAATCTCAACTATTTTAGGTCCAGGCTGAAACCAAGTACAAAAATAGTGGCTATGGTAAAAGCCTTTTCGTATGGTAGCGGCAGCTTTGAAATTGCTAATATTCTGCAATTTCAGCGTGTGGAATACCTTGGTGTAGCCTTTGCTGATGAGGGCGTTGCATTGCGTAAAGCCGGGATTACTGTGCCGATTATGGTTATGAATCCCGAAAAAAGCAGTTTCGACCAAATAATTCAATATCAATTAGAGCCCGAAATTTATAGCTTTAAGGTATTGCAACAGTTTGCAGCCACTGTTGAGAATTTCGGCCAAATGCATTATCCGGTTCATATCAAGCTCGATTCGGGTATGCATCGTCTCGGATTTATGGAAAAAGATGTCGATAAATTAATTTCAGTGCTCCAGAGTCAGGAACAATTGCAGATAAAGTCAGTATTTTCCCATCTGGCAGGAAGCGATGAAGAACAATTCGATGGGTTTACCAGAGCTCAAATAAAAGTTTTTGATCAGGAGAGCGCTAAAATTTGCATGGCATTTTCTCATAAGATTCTGCGGCATATCTTAAATTCAGCAGGTATTGAGCGTTTCCCTGAGGCACAGTATGACATGGTGCGTCTGGGTATTGGCTTATATGGCATTAGCGCAATTGATCAAAACAATGTGCAACAAGTAAGCAAGCTGAAAACGATCATCCTTCAAATTAAGCAGATCCCGACTAATGAAACGGTTGGATATAGCAGACGATTTAAAGCAGAAAAACTGACACCTGTGGGAATTATTCCAATTGGCTATGCTGATGGGTTACACCGAAGTCTTGGAAATGGTGTCGGCAAACTTATGGTAAAAAATACAATGGTACCCATTATTGGAAATATTTGTATGGACATGTGCATGGTCGATCTTACCGGCGTCGATGCGCAAGAAGGCGATGAAGTCATTGTTTTTGGTGACAATTATCCGATTACAAAATTAGCCGCACTAATGAATACCATCTCATACGAAGTACTAACAAGCATTTCCCAAAGGGTAAAAAGGGTCTATTATCAGGAATAACTCAAAAAAATTAATTATTTTTAACTTTATTTGTATATCCTTATTTGTTTTAAATTTAATAATAACTATTTGACAATTAGACATTAATGACTCCTATTTCAGTCGTAATCATTACCTTAAATGAAGGACCAAATATCGAACGTTGCATCAATTCTGTCCTTGACATTGCTGATGAAATTGTTGTAATGGATTCTATATCTGTGGATAATACGAAGGAAATATGTTTGAAATATGGAGTTAAATTTATTGAGCAGCCTTTTCTAGGCTATATAGAACAAAAAAATAAAGCTCTGGAATTTTCTACTTATCCGCATGTACTTTCGCTTGATGCTGACGAAGAGGTTTCGGAGGAATTGAAAACTTCGATTAGGCAGGCAAAAGAGAATTGGCAAGGCGATGGATATTATTTTAACAGGCTTACCAATTACTGTGGCAAGTGGATCAGGCATACAGACTGGTACCCCGATCAAAAACTCAGGTTGTTTGACAAACGTAAAGGTAAGTGGAGTGGTATCAATCCACATGATATTTATACGCTTCAGGCTGGGACCAGTCAATTGTTTTTAAAAGGAGATTTGTTGCATTATTCTTTTCCAAACATTGACCATCACCTGGATATTGTTAAAAAATTTACATCCATTTTAGCTCAGGAAAGTTTTAAAAAGGGGAAAAAAGCGGGGCTGTTTTCTCTTTTGTTTAATCCTTTGTGGAAATTTATTAAAAGTTACTTTATTCGAAGAGGATTTCTCGACGGGTACTATGGTTTTGTAATTGCTGTAATTTCAGCTTTCGCCACTTTTGTTAAATATTTGAAAATAAGAGAACTGTATAAAGAAAATCCTCCTGTTGGTTAAATACTATGCTTAGAAACTTAATTATCAGTCGTACCGATAGTCTTGGGGATGTTTTACTCACCCTGCCCAGCGTTGGGTTAATGAAGAAATTGTATCCGGGCATGAAAATTTATTTCATAGGTCGTTCTTACACTCAACCTGTAATCCAGGCTTGCGAATTTGTGGATGAATTTATCAATTGGGATGAGGTGTCATGCTATCAGCCAATGCAACAGGTAGAGTTTTTAAAATCGTTGAAAAGTGATGCTATTGTTCATGTCTTTCCTGATTTTCAAATAGCAAAAATAGCTTACCAAAGCAAAATTCCGCTTAGAATAGGCACATCACACCGATGGTATCATTGGTTCTATTGTAACAGAAATGTTCCGTTGGGAAGAAAAAATTCTGATTTACATGAAACCCAGTTAAATATGAAGTTGTTTAATCCGCTGGGAGCAGAAAAGGACTATCCCTTAAATGATATTCCGATTCTCTATGGATTAACGCGCATTACTCCAATTGACATTAAGCACAAAGCTTTGATTGACCCCAAACGGTTTAATCTTATTCTTCATCCAAAGTCCAAAGGAAGTGCAAGAGAATGGGGTCTGGATAATTTTGGAGAGCTGATAAAATTATTGCCAAAAGACGAATTCAAAATATTTATATCCGGCACCAACGAAGATAAAAAATTCCTTGTTCCACTGTTGGAAAGATTTAAGGATGATATTATCGATATCACCGGACAGATGTCTCTTTCAGCATTTATCAGTTTTATTAATGAAGCAGATGGAATATTGGCAGCCAGCACAGGGCCTTTACATATTGCATCGGCATTAGGGAAGGTCGCCATTGGTTTGTTTTCCCCCATGCGGCCGATTCATCCCGGACGATGGGCTCCTGTTGGTAAAAAAGCCGAATATCTTGTCCTCAACAAAAGTTGCAATAAATGTCGCCATTCCAATCAATGCGAATGCATACAGGCTATTACGCCAGAGGAGGCATTGTTGCGGCTTAATAAGTATATAAAATAGAACAAAGAACAAAGAACAAAGAACAAAGAGCAAAGACCTATGAGCCAAGATATACCAGTGGTATCAGTAATTATTATAAACTATAATTCAAGTTCGTACACCACGCAATGTGCACTGTCTATAATCGAACAAACGAAAGCTGGCAGTAAGTTTGAAATAATTATTGTCGACAACAATTCACAACAGGAGGATTTTGATCAGTTAGCATCAGTCAGGGAAATTCCTTTTGTTAAAATTTTCAGAAGCAGGATTAATCTCGGATTTTCAGGTGGAAATATGATGGGAGTGCAACATGCAAGCGCATCGTCATATTATTTCTTTTTGAATAATGATTGCGTCTTTTTAAATGATGTAATTGCAACATTGATAGAATTTTTAGATCAAAATCAATCAGCGGGGGTTATTACAGGGCAGATGTATTCGGCTAATATGGAACGGCAACCTTCTTTTGGGTATTATCCGTCTGTTCCAGCCATTTTGTTCGGACACGGCCTTATGAGGATATTCTGTAAAGACCTGTACCGCTCAAATAAAGCAGAATACCACCAGCCGGTTATTATTCCATACACAACAGGAAGCGCCATGTTTGTGAGGGCAAATTATTTTGCCAGTTTGGGAGGTTTTGACACAAACTACTTTTTGTTTTGCGAAGAAGAAGATATCTGTATGACAATGAGGCGAAAGGGGTGGGGAGTTTACCTTGTTCCTGCAGCAAAGTTTATTCATTATGGAGGAGGTAGTACTAATCGTAATCTGGACATTGATAAGGAGTTCTACATCTCATACCTATATTTTATAAGGAAACATTACGGTTGTATTAATCGACTAGTATTAAAAATACTTTATACAACTAAATTGTTTAGAAAATTATATAAGGGAAGAAAGTTTTTAAAACTTTCCTGGTTTGTTCTGAAAGGTGCACCAATGAAGTATAGTCTCCGATTTAAGCAAGTGATCAATTACTCTGAATAAGTTCGATCAATACAAGGAATTTAGTAATGTTTATGATTTAATACTATTTAAAAAATGGATGTACTCAGCAAAACAACCAGTTACTATAAAAGCGAAAGAGGCGAAATGCTCTCTTTTCTCCCCGAAAGTTCAAAAAAGATATTGGATATAGGTTGTGGGGCTGGCATTTTTGGCTCGCAATTAATAGCCAATGACAGGGAAATTTGGGGGATCGAACCCGATAGTAATAGCGCCTTACTGGCTTCAGAGAAGTTATTTAAGGTATTAACCGGGAAAATTGAAGATATTTTAAGTGATTTACCTGACAATTATTTTGATGCTATCTTCTTTAATGATGTTCTGGAACATCTGATAGATCCCTGGAATATTATCCAAAAAATAAAAGCCAAGCTTACGGAAAATGGCAAATTAATATGCTCAATTCCAAATGTAAGATATATTAGAAACCTTGGCCATCTTTTAGTTGACAGAGATTGGGAATATGAGGATAAGGGCATCCGAGATAGTACTCACTTAAGGTTTTTTACAAAAAAAAGTATTAAAAAATTTGTCACTAGTTGCGGATATGAAATAATTACACTTAAGGGAATCAATAGAACAAGATCCGAAAGGTTACACATTTATTATTTTTTAATCAATCTGCTAACTTTTTTCACAAATATGGATATCATTTATTTACAATACGTTGTAGTTGCAGTGAAGCAAAAGTGAAATAGTTTGGTTTAAAAATCTATAATATTTTTGTTCTTTTAATAATAAGCATGTTATATTTTTTTGAAAGCAAAGTCCATCCCTGTTTTGAGAATTGATCTCCTGAGTAAAGATTTATTCCTAATTTTTCGCTACAATATGCACCGAGAATTATATAATCTATGTTATTTGTAGTTGCCAAATCTAAAAATCCATCCCTAAAAATATTTTTATTTAGTTTTTGCATTTCGGTATAACAAATTTCACCTTGTATTCGGTTAAAATTTTCAATTTCATTAAACATAAAATCCATGGGGGCAATAATATTACAACGATGTGTATCTTCTTTAATAAATTTCTTTGAAAGAAGAGAATTGTCGTAAGCACTGAATTTATTCATTGAAGTTTGAATGTCATAAATTAAATTAGTGGAAACATATATCACAACAAATACAATCAATGCTAAATAGCCTGATTTAAAAGGATTAACATTATTATTTGAATAATAATTTCGTCTCAAATTCCTGAAAGATAGAACTATTATGATAATCAGATAGGGCATGTAAATAATCATGTAATAGGTTGCTTTATGGACTGATAAAATTGGGAGAAGTATTATCAGAAATAGTGTGTAAATCATCAAATTTTTATACTGCTTAAGATATTTGAAGCTTAAAAAAACAGAAGCGATAAGAAGCAATGTTAGAGACATTTCTCGCGGACTATGAAAAAATCGGAGATGTTCATTTAAAAGATTTGTGATAGATGTAATATAAAATGGCACGTTCGGTGTCCTGTCGTGAGAAGGGGTCTGATTTAACTGATAAAACCAAAAGGACAAGTTATACTTCTGCGTGAAGTCATAAAAGTAAAAAATGATCACAGGTATAGTAGCTAAATTGTAAACAATCAATTGCTTGATTTTCTTATTTAGAATGAGCACCAATGAACCAGATAGGATGAAAATAATACCGTTTAAATGTGTAAACACACAGAATCCCGCAAAGATTCCACTTAATATGATATTGTAATAGCTTGTCTTATGGTCTTGCATTGATTTGTTCAGAAAAATATAGGAAAGAAATCCAAAAAACATGATCAAGATTTCAGGTCTAAATACAAAGGAAAAATCAAATAACAAGGCATTTGATAATAAGAGTAGTAGTGCAAAATAAAATTCTGTGGGTGTAAATAATTTTTTATAGGTGAATTTATAAAAAACAATGAGAAAGAGAGAAAAATAGATTAGTGCAACTACTTTTAAAGAATAAAGAGAAAATCCAAAAATGTTTATAAGTAAGGCTCCATTTAAAGTTAAAAATTTATGATGGCATAAAAACCGGCTTTCTTGATTCGTTATCCCACGCATTAATTCTGATTTAACAAAACCTAGTTTCGCCAGCCAATAAGCATGTTCTCCGAGCCAGCAATCATCAATATTTACAACTTTATGGTAGAAACTATAAATTAATAATCCGGATAAGGTAAGTAAAGCTATTTTTAATAGTGTGGATATTTTTTGAGAACTCATTGTTTGTTAGTGTTGCAAGATTTAGATGAATGATAATGTCGCTGAGTTAACAGAACAGCTAAAACTGAAATATGTCCTATGCGGAGTTTGATAAATTAGTCGATTTATATTAAAAGTACCCGATAAAGGCATTATATTATCCCAACTCGCTTATTCGTTCGAGTTTAATTATATCGAGGATTCTGATCTTGCGACCATCAATGGCAATAACTCCTTCAGCGGAAAAAGTCGATAAAGTCCGGATGGCATTAGAAGTAGTCATGTTTGACAGGTTGGCAATATCTTCACGTGACAGGTACACTTTCAGGGTTTTTTCATCTTTTTCAAAGCCATAGGTGTCTTTAAGGAATAGCAATGATTCGGCCAAACGTCCACGTATATGTTTTTGTGTTAATGTAACCGTGCGGAAGAATGAGAACCCCAATTCTGTAGCAAATGCCTTGATTATACTAAGCGATAAGTCGCTGTTCATTCGTAAAAGCTTATATAACGTTTCGCGATCAACAGTGCAAGCTGTTGAGTCTTCAATAGCTACTGCAGACGCGTGATGGTTTTCTTCGGCAAATAAAGCCCGGTAACCAATAAATCCAATCGGCTTGGCTAAGCGAACAATCTGTTCACGACCCCCAACGCCTTCTTTAAAGACTTTTACCTTACCTTCGGAAAGACAGATCAAACCACTGGGTTTATCGCCCTCCTTAAAAATGTAATCGCCTTTTTTATAAAAAGTTGCCGCTAAACCGGCTCTGAATATCTCTTTCTGTTCAGGTGTAAGTATGCTGAATATCGATTTCTTGTCGTCTAGAAAATCACGACAAACTTCTGGTGCATTAAACATGATTCAAAGATTATGTTGAAAAACACTCAAATTTAATAAATAATAGAGACAAATTTTACGAAATGGAGTATAAAGTTTAGTCAACATCAGGATATTGCATCAATTGTTATCCTATGGCCAATTCCAAAAGTATTAAAAAATAATACCCAATCGTAGTTCAAAACGATTGATAACAGTTTTCTCAGTAGTACTGCCGCTGTTATTGGTTACATCGGTAAAACCGTTCATATATGTTAAGCCTGCCATCAGAGAAGTTGTTCCAACAATTTTATATTCCACACCAGCCGAAATGTGATATGCCAAATACAAAGGATTAATTTCCTTACTGATATTGACGTTTGATAAACCTGACATGTTGATATTGCCTCTGGCTTTAATATTAATCATGGGATCGAATCCTACCTGGGCGAAATAGGTCATATAACCAATTTCAGTTGTTCGAAATTTCAATGCAAGTGGAATATGTATGTATTGAAGCGTGTATTTAACAATTGCATTCGGAACTATATTTACGGTGGAATCATTTGTTTGGAATCCTCTTTTACCGTCTTTATATTGCAATGATCCACCCATCGTGTTTATGGAGATCCCGGTTGTAAAAGCATAGCGTTTGGTAAAAAATTTATCCATCATTAATCCGGCATCAAATCCAACTTTTCCTCCACTACCCTTGATATTCGATACATCTGTTTTCATCCATGATAATAAAGGATTGGCAAATATTCCGAACCTAATTTCCTGAGCATTAGCCTGATTAATAATTATTATTAACAAGGCTAAAACAATCCAATTTTTATTAATCTTATCGAATATTTTCATCATAAAATTTACGTTTATATTTTAGTTTTGTAAAGTACAAAAATATTGATTTTTCCAGTTTTTCTTCAAATAAAATATTTATGAATCAAGGATGCTTTTCTAAAATTTCAAAAATGCCCTATCAGTTTGTTTTAAACGGGATGGTTTGCTTAATTATTGTCTCGTTGTTGTTTCAGTCATGCAAATGTAGAAGGGAGCAATCACATGCTGCTTCGGGCACTATTAATGTTTCGGCTAAGAAAGAAGCAGATTTTGAAATTAATATTCAGAGGTTTGAAAAAGATCTATTTGCCGCCAACATTGATGATGTTTCAAAATCCATTGACCGTTTGAAGGCTAAATATGGTGAGGTATTTGATATTTATAACTACAAAATCATTTCACTGGGTTCAAGTGACGACCGTCGATACCCGGATGCCCTTAAGCGGTTTCTTACGGACAAATACATGAACCAGGATTATGAAAGGGTTCTTAAACTTTATCCCAATCTTGATGATCTTAATCGGGGACTTACAGAAGCATTCTTAAATTTCAGGGAATATTTTCCCGGGAAACGAATCCCAAAGGTTTACAGCTGTATTTCCGGTTGGAACCAGTCAGTGGTTACTTCCGATACAATCCTTGTGTTGGCACTTGATAAATATTTGGGTCGTAATTGTGAATTTTATGGCAGGCTTCAGCTGGATCATTATATGCGTTATACCATGCAAAAAGAATATATTTTACCTGACTGTATGAGGGCATGGGGTTATACGACCTTTGAATTCAAAGATTCGGCCAGCAATGTTCTGAACAATATGCTTTATGAAGGTAAAATGGTCTATTTTGTAAGTAAGATGTTGCCTGAAGCGCATGATACTTTATTGCTGGGTTTCACTCCTGCACAATTGAAATGGTGCACAAACAACTCGGAACCAATGTGGGCATACATGGTAGAGCATAAATTATTATTCTCTTCCAATAATCTGCTGATTCGGAAGTTTATATATCCGGCTCCTTTTACCTCTGCATTTACCCAGGAATCGCCTGGGAGGGCTATTGTCTGGCTGGGTTACAGGATCGTTGATGCGTATATGAGAAATAACAAGAATGTTACTTTATTGCATCTTATGCAGGATAACGATTACCAGAAGATTCTTCGGATGTCTAATTTTAAACCATAAAAAAAGTCTGCCTTGTGAGCAGACTTTTATGTCGAAAATTTCTTAAGACTGATATTAATCAGGATGAATTGCCTCTACCGGGCAAACATCAGCGCATGCACCACAATCGGTACAGAGTTCCGGATCAATTTTATAGATATCGCCTTCAGAGATAGCCTCTACCGGACATTCACTAATACAAGTTCCACATGCAGTGCAGTCTTCGCTTATTTTATGTGCCATTTCAAATATTTTTTTTGGTTATTGTGAACACAAAATTATTTCTTTTTTTTGATCATAAGTCTTTTTTTTAACATTGACCCATAATTTATTTAAATAATTTTTGTATATTATTTATTATGAGATAAATAGTAAAATTTATTTTTAAAATTTGTTAAAAACAATGGTGGATTCCTTAATTTTTTGAGACCTTCTTTAAAAATCAAGACTAAATGAGAAATAGAATACATGAGGTAAAACGACTTTATTTTCGATGCCCCATGCCCAATCTAAACGAATAAAATAACCCAGAAGCTGAGCTCTCACCCCAAAGCCATATCCATAAACAATGGGACTTCGATTCGATTCAATGGTAACAATTAACGGGCTTTTTGCATTTGTTGATTGTGTGCTGTCGGGCACAATGTCATAATCATAGGCGTTTTTGCCAGAGTATGGACTTAATCCGCTCCAAGCAGTACCTATATCAAAAAAACCAACAAGCTGAAGGCTCGACCAGAAGTTGGAACTGATGGGGTAATTTGCGAAATATTTCACAAAAGGCCAACGTAATTCATTGTTAAGGACTGCGAAATTACTCCCATTCCGGACATTCTGAACAAAACCTCGCATGTTTGTGGCAGTTGCCTGAAAAGCATAGTTTTCCTGATGATCTATGCGTATCGAATTGTCAAAGGTTGGGATCTTCGACGATAAATTAATCCAATTGTCAACAGCCCCCAAATAGTAAATAAGCTTAGCTCCACCAAAAGAACTACTACCAGCAAATCGGCTTGCCAAAATAAGATCGCGATGGATTACCTGATAATGTCGAAAATCGGCTCCAACCACGTATAATCCGGACTTTTTCTTATTCACTTGCTTATATGCTTCCCCAAAGACTTTAAAACGCGATCCACTGAATATATTTATTCCGAGCGATCGGCTGTTATCAAAAATAAGTTCACCCTTTAGTCCTCCCCAAACATTGTGCAAGTCACTCTTATTAAGCGCTTCTACTCTGCTTGCAAGGGATACGACCCTGTCGTAGCGTATGGATGCGGTTCCTCTAACAGCCATTACCTGGCTAAGTGGATATTTTAATATGTAATACCCATCATTCGTAATCGTTTTTATGTAATAGTCATCGGTAGTTAAGCTTCTATAAGATTGTCTGTGAAATACGAATTGCTTATCGAGTCTCTTTTTCAGATTCTCCATGCTCAACATGTATTCGTTGCTTTCAAAATCGACCGACAACCGAAATCCTCCAACTATTTTATAATCCTCAAAAAGATCATTTGTTCCAAGTTTAATTAGTGTATTAAAACCCGGGTTATAATAGCCTGTTCCATTATTAAATACCTGGTAGGAAGCGTTTAAAAAGGAAAAATCGGCTTGAGTTACAAGACTATTAATATAAAATGCAGTTTGATATATTCGTATTTTGGGTTGCGCTTTGGTAGATGCAGAATCAGCTACCAGCTTGATATTCGTATTCTTTAATTTTTCATTATAAAGGTTTAATTTTTCAATTTCAAAAACATAATGGGTAATGTCAACATCGGTATCTTTTAATAACATCGAATCTGCCACAGCTGATAAAACATGTTTATTTGCTTTTTTAAGGACGACGCTTTCTTTTCGGTCTGTTTTTCCGCTATCAGTGCGGTTGAAGTCTTTTAACCATTCTTTGCGATATTCAGTGTTGGCTAGTTCAGTTGGTATGGGAGTCGGAGCGAAATCTTTTTGAAACAGGGCATTTCTATTTTTTCGAAAGAAAATCTGCCCGAGCTTGTTCGTTTTTTTATCATAGTCCTGTTCCAAAATATTTCGGGGATAGTTTGTTAGGGGATTTGTTTTGGTAAAGTAGCGAAAATGAATAGTTGTATCCACCAAGCTAATAGTACTGTCATATTCAGTTATATAGCGATTCATAATACCATTTTTGTCACTTAAGTATGTGTATTTGTTGCTTGAAAGTTCAAATGGCCTTATATGATTATTGGGTCCATCGCTCGAAATTTTGGTCAGCACATGACTGGGCTTGGGATAGTTGCACACATAAAGGTTAAATACAGGTGATAAGTTCGTAATGGTTGTTGAGTTATTGAGGGTATCATTGGTACGATTTGAACAGAAAATAATTTTTTTGGAATTATCAATGAACCTCGGAAACAAATCGTCGGATAAATCATTGGTAATTTGTTCGTTAGTAGCAGATGCTAAAGTATGTACATAAATATCAGTTTTTCCATTTTGAACAGCCGACATTACAAAACGCGAACCATCGTTGGAATAAGAAAAATCAAGCACTTTCTCCATATAAAGAAAGTTTTTAGTATCTAATTCTTTCGTTTCTGTATTGTAGTGCGAAAGCTTTAGGCCACCTTGTTCTTCAGTTATAAAAGTAAGAATTTTACCTGATGGATGCCAGGTCAAAACAGGAAAGGAATAATCAGGAATTTGATCCAGCCTGTGCTCACGTTTAAGCAAACATTTTTTCCGATCGGCTTTTAAATCATACAGCCATAATCGGTATTGGCCGGATTCATTGGTTACATAAGCAATGTGATAACCGTCGGGACTATTCTTGATTGATTCGTAGACCCTTTTCTTCTTAGGTCTTTTTAGAATTGAATTACCGGCATCGTCAATTTCACCCGAATAGGATTTATACTTGTTTTTATAGTAGTTTAGCCATTCGACAGAAAGATCCTTAAGCGAACTCCCTACAACATTAAGGAATCCATTTTTGGCATTTTTGTTGATGCGTGTTATATAAATGATGTTGGGAATAACAGATCGACCGTAAGTTTTCTCAATAAATCGCCAAAAGGAGTGGCCTGCATAAATGGCGTCATCACCGGTAAGGCGGCTAATTTTTTTGTATTTTCCGCTTAAAATCCCATCTTTTACACGATCTTCTATATCAACATTCCAGTTTTCAGCTAAATACGAAAGAAGCCCTTTATTAAACCAGACCGGCAAATTGATTAATGTTGAATTTGCCATGTTTTCACGAAGTTCATTACCATATAGCATCTGAGTCAGCAAAACTTCTGCTATGGCTGCCGATATTTGACGTTGAAACTTCTTATGATCTCCCTCATAATATAAAAACACCTTATTGTTAACGATTCTGGTCACTCCACCGGTATTGTAATCGTCGATGCCTGTAACCAGGCCTATATTGCTTTGCCTGAAATCTGATAATTTGTTATATACAAGAAAGATAATCCTGCGCTCCAGCGCATAGTCAAGCAGGCTCTCGAGTCTTTTAATTTCTTTATTTGCAGTCCATTCAGTATACAATGCAAGATCTTGTCCAAATTGATTAAAATAAACATCAAACTTTTCGAACCTGTAATATTGCCAGTATAAATGATTAAACTGAACCCGGTTCTTGCCAAAGGTCATCTGAAGGCCATTGTAGAACTGTGCAGAAACCGTTGCTGTCAGAAACAACAATAGCATTAATATACTGTATTTCAAATGTCGTCTCATGAATAGGGAATAACCCAATAAAAGTAATAATAATTGGCAAATTATTAAAAAATGTTAATAGTCTGACAAATCATAGACATGGATATTTTTTTTATTAATTTTGAATCAAAGGATAAACGAGAAACAAGAATTTAAGTTAAACATTATGAAGAAATCATTTTTTTTAGGCTTGTTAGTGCTAACATTATGTGGTTATTCCCAACAAAGGGAAGCATCCATATCGTTTAAAGAAGAATCATTCAATTTTGGCTCCATAAAGGCTTCTGATGGCCTGGTAAACCATGTATTTGAATTTACTAATACAGGAAGCACACCTTTGATTATACAGAATGTTGAAACATCCTGCGGATGCACCACACCTGAGTGGACAAAACAACCAGTACTTGCTGGGGCTAAAGGACTTATCAAGGTATCGTTTAATCCCGAAGGCAGGTCAGGGGCTATTGATAAGACAATTACCGTTACAACCAATGCCACTAAAACGCCTGTATATTTAAAGATTACAGGGTCAATCATACCCAAAACACTTCCGGTACAGGACGAATATCGATATGCAGCAGGCGATCTTCATTTTAAAATGAGTCAGGTTAGTTTTGGTACCATAAAACCTGAAGACACAAAAACCATGAAGGTTGATTTGATTAATTCAGGGAAAGAACCTGTTAAACTGGCATTCGTGAATTTACCCGCATTTCTGACTGTAAAAGCTGAACCTGAAACATTTCAGCCAAATCAAAAAGGAACATTAACAATCACCTATAATGCAGTAAAAAGAAATGATTGGGATTTTCTTATTGACTATGTTTACATGAGTCTGAATGGCAAGAAAGATGCAAACTATAAACTTACAATAACGGCAACTATAGAGGATGATTATTCGAAACTTACGCCTGAACAGATTGCTAATGCACCAATGATAGTGTTTGATACCACTACCTATAATTTTGGTAATATTAAACAAGGACAAAAGGTAGAATTTGATTTTAAATTTAAGAATACCGGGAAGTCCACATTAAAAATCAGAAAAATTTCCACATCCTGTGGTTGTACAACTATTGACCCAAAAGATAAGGAAATAAAGCCGGGAGAATCCAGTTCTATCAAAGCAATTTTCAATTCTGCAGGCAAGTATGGCACACAGAATAAATCGATTACCATCGTAACGAACGATCCTAAAAATTTTAAATCATTGCTTTGGTTAAAAGGTATGGTTGAAGAACCTACAAAAAAGCCTTGAGGTCGAGCAAAGCTGGAATTTCATAAGTAACTTTTTCGCTATGTGGCAGGTGTTTCGGGTTAAAATAAACCTGATCAATACCGCAATTTCGGGCACCAACAATGTCTATTTCCAATTCATCTCCAATCATAAGGCTTTCAGCTTTGCGGGCGTTTGATGATTTCACAGCATGTTCAAAAATGGCATGATGTGGTTTGGTATGACCGATATGCTCAGGAGTGAACATTTTAAGAAAATAGTTGGAAAGACCGGAGTGCTCGATTTTAATGTCTTGTATTTGAAGAAATCCGTTTGTAAGGATATACATTTTGTAATGTTTGCTTTTCAGGTATTCCAGCACCTCAATTGCATCAGGTATTAACTTTGTTTTTCTAGGACTGATCGCTATGAAGTCGTTATTAAGTTGCAGTGCCAGAGTCTTATCTGTCACATGATAGTCATTTAGGGAGCGTTCAAAGCGAAGCATACGCAATTCATCTTTGTGTATTTTTCCTTCACTGTAGTCTTTCCAAACGTCTTCATTATGTTTCACAAAGGAAAGCCTGAAATTCTCGAAACAATTAAACAACTGATGTAGTTGATAGGTTTTGAAAATTTCAAGCAATGCTTCAGCAGAATTAGTTTGATAATCCCACAAAGTGCAATCGAGATCGAAAAACAGATGGTGATATTTTGGCATTTTTGATACAAAATTAATATTTATTGGATTAATATTTTTGGTTCCCTATCTTCACAATTATTATTGTAAGAGGAGCGTTCTTAAAAAAATAAAATGAAAGTGTTGTTATTTTTTATTTACTTGGTATTTTTATCGCTTATTAATTAATGTCATGGCTAACATTCTAATTGTTGATGATGATGCCACCTTCTGCGTTATGCTAAAGACCTTTCTCGAAAAGAAAAGTTTTAGTGTGAAGGAAACTTTTTCGTTTGCTGAAGGCCTGAAAACTTTTAACAGCGGAAACTTTGACATACTGCTGATTGATATACGATTGCCTGATAATGATGGTTTGGAATTACTCAAAATCGTCAGGTCACAATCTCCTCAAATTCCTGTAATTTTGATGACTGGATACGGAGATATACGTACAGCCGTTAAAGCAATAAAAATGGGAGCATCGGATTATGTCACCAAACCGGTTAGTCCCGACGAAATTTTATGGACCATTAATAATGCCTTGTGGGATTGCCGCAATAAGTCCAGAACTACCTCTATATCCCTCGATTTTGTGACAGGGATCAGTGATACTGCTGTAAAAATGAATGAATATATTGGGCTTGTTTCCCCTACCAATATGTCTGTGCTGATCATGGGTGATAGCGGAACAGGTAAGGAATATGTCGCCCGGAAAATTCATCTGGAAAGTAACCGTTCCTCAAAACCTTTTGTTGCTTTAGATTGCGGAGCCCTTCCTAAGGATTTGGCGGCCAGCGAAATATTTGGTCATGTTAAAGGGTCTTTTACAGGAGCTATTACTGACAAAACCGGCCAATTTACAGAAGCTCACGGCGGTACCCTTTTCCTGGATGAAATAGGTAACCTTAGCTATTCAGTGCAAATCCAGCTGCTTCGGGCAATTCAGGAACGTATGATAAAACCCATCGGTAGTAATAAGGAAATAAAAGTAGATGTGCGGATCATTGCAGCCACCAATGATGATCTTTCTCAGGCTGTTGGACGTGGAGATTTTCGCGAGGATTTGTATCACAGGCTTAATGAATTTACACTTCAGGTTCCACGCCTTTGGGACCGTCAATCGGACTTAATGATATTTGCCAATCATTTTTTGACTCAGGCAAATGGGGAATTGGGCAGATCAGTCGAACGATTTGACGAAAAGGTGATGGCAATTTTTAAGTCGTATGTGTGGCCTGGTAATATCCGTGAACTAAAAAATATTATTCGAAGAGCTGTACTTCTTACGAAAGGAAATATTGTTACCTCCGAAACATTGCCTCAGGAGATGATTCATTCATTAGAAACGCCTTTATATGAAAAATCCTTTGCAGGAGATGATCTGAAAGAGGCAATAGACAGGATTGAATATGAAAAAATAAAGACAGTTCTTGAAAAAGTAAAGTATAACAAGAGCAAAGCTGCCCAGTTGCTGAATATAGACCGTAAGACGTTATACAATAAGCTGAAACAATATAATATAGAAAGTTAGAGTCTTTCTTTTTTAATTTGCCTGATAATCTTTTCTGCTGTTTCGATGGTTTGTTTTGCGATCGGGAAAAATTCATCACCGTTCAGTCTTACTTCTTTATATCGTTCTAATTTTTCCAGATTGTTAACAACTTCATGCATTTTAAATTGTCTGAAGGTAGGCAGGAGTTTATGTGCGCAATTGGAAATTCCTTCCATATTCAACTCTTTCAATAATATTTTAATATCTTCTATCGTTTTTAGTGAATTTGCGGTGAAAGTCTCCACGACTCTTTTTAATGCTTCGGTATCATTAACCGTAAAAGTCGATACTTCCACAAGTGAATAGGGCTCATTGTGCTCCGAAATATTCTGCTTTGGCACTTTAATGTCCGTTGCTGATGAATGGTATCCAGGTAGTAAGATTTCAAGTATTTTATTGTAGAATTCAATTTCTTTGAAAGGCTTTGTCAAATAACTGGTAAAACCTGAATTCAGTTGATCTTTAATATTAAGGTTGGCAGTAAGCGCAACAACAGGTATGGTTGATATTTCCTGTGTATTATGCGATCGTATGGTTTTTACCAGTTCAATACCACTCATCCCAGGCATCTGAATATCAGTAAAAAGGACATCGTATTTTTTTTGTTGCAATTTTGCTATGACTTCAGAGGCTTTGGTTAATGTTTCGCCATCGATATCCAAATTTTTGAATAATGATGAAACAAGCATTAGTGTAGTTTCATCATCATCAACGACGAGAATTTTTGACGCTTTAAGTTTTAATAAGTAAGAAAAATCGATATTTTTTTGAATACCGGGCTTAGCGTTTGTTATGGATTCTTTGACAGGTGGCAGTTCAAGCGGAATTTCAATTGAAAAAGTGCTTCCTTTATCAAGAATACTTTTCAAATATATACGACCTTTGTAAAGTTCAACAATTTTTTTGGCAATGGATAGCCCTAATCCAGTACCCCCATATTTTCTTGTGGTGCTGGAATCTGCCTGAGAAAACTCTTCAAAAATTTCCCGTTGTTTTTCAGGAGCTATACCAATGCCTGTATCTGATATTTTAATCAAAACACGCACCCGCGTCTCACGTCGAGACATTACGGAAGCGTCAATACCTACATGGCCTTGTTCGGTGAATTTAAGAGCATTACCAACAATATTCATTAATACCTGACGGATTCGAAACGGATCTCCCACAAAATCCCCATTTAATTCGTTTTCCACATTGCAATTCAATTGAAGGTTTTTAGTCTGTGCCCTGAGACTGAAAGTATGAATAATTTCATATATCAGGTCGGCAAGGTTAAACCTGATCTTTTCCAAGGTTAGTTTACCTGCCTCAATCTTCGATATCTCCAAAATATCGTTCACTAATCCCAGCAAATGATCAGAAGATTTCCGGATAGTAGTCAGGTATTGTTGTTGTGTAGGTTCCAGTTTTGTTTTATTCAATTGTTCTGTAAAGCCAATGATAGAGCCCAAAGGTGTGCGAATTTCATGACTCATGTTTGAGAGAAACTGCTCTTTCATTTTCATCAGGCCTTCAGCCTGCTGTTTTGCATCTTGTAATGCCAGTTGATGTTTACGGCTGCGTGATATGTCATGAAAAATTAAGTACAGGAATAAGAAGATCACACATATGGAGATAATAGCCAATATTTTGATGGCGTTTGAGGCTTTAAGCAATACTGAAGAGGATTGATTCAAAGCTTTGGTAAACACTTTAAGCTCTTCCGTTTCAAGGGATGTGGCTATTTCACGGATTTTGTTAAGTAAAATTCGATCACTATGAAGAAGTCTTGCTTCCTGAATCAATGATTGGTTGCGCAAATAATTTTCACGTAGTTTCAGCTTACTCAAAACATTTTGAACAGTTTTTACAATACTGTCAGGTGTGGTCCCAAGCTGGATGATGGTGTCAGCTTTGGTTGATTCCTGCGTTACTACCTGTGATAAAACTTTTTGAGTTACCTCATTTTCCGAGAATATATTTTTTAGTTTATGGAGGATACCTTTTTTAGATACAATATATACTGAATCATGACTAACGGTTGTGTTCTCTTTAATTATTTTAGGCGAAGCATACATATCATAAGCCTGGATATAAATCTCTTCCAGAGCCCTTGAATATAACATATCCTGTTGGCTTGAACCGTTCACTCCAATTAGCTGGGTTGTAATGTTTTTCTTTTGACTTAGAAGGGTTTGTATGGTGTTTAATTGTCTTACCTGCTCGGGATTATTTTTACAAATGGACGAAAGGGAATCAATGTTTTTTCCAATTTCATTTAACGATTTCACATACTTATTTAAATCACTGGTATCTCTAAAAAGGAAATAACCACGAGCTTGGTTTTCCGCTTCATATATCAATGTTAATATTAAATTCATCCGCTGCAATTTAATATTTGGAGCAGAGTTGGTTTTGTCAACCATTTGGATGTTTTGAATGCCTTGATATAAAAACAGCATTGCTGATGCGGAAACCAGAAATATTACAAGATAACTCACCGCAATCTTACGTTTTAATGAACTATTGCTGTAACCTTTGGCCATTGGAGATGATAATTGAAAAAATATCTTCTTCAAAAGTAGTAAAAAGTTATAGCAAAACCATTTATTACCATTCAGGAAAGGCATATCAGTTCGTTAATCAAGTCAAAAAAAAACGGACACCACTCACGTGGTCTCCGTTAACTAAGTAATAAAGTATATATATATTGGATCTAGGGTTACACGTTTGATTTTTAATAGGTCATGACAACCAAGTACTTAGAAGCACTCCAAAATTTATCAGGATCCGTTATTTTTAATTTATCGATCATTCCATTTGCATTCGTTTCCATTTGATATGAGCCCTTTGGATGTGTAGTTACCAATTGTACTTTTTTACTTTCCAATGGAATTTCATTCACTTGCCGGATATCAACCTTTTGAAATTTTGTGTCGTTGAAATCTTGTTTCAATTTGTTTGATCTTCCAATACCTGCAAATCCGCCTTCTTTAGAAATGATATTGTCACCAACCAATTGTTTTTTTGTTCCGGTAACATAATAAGCGGTGTTTAGTGCAACTGTTTTTGCATTAACAGTAGATCTTAGCTGATTTTGCTCCATCCTAAAGGTATCAAGCGAGGCATTAAGTGCGTCAGATGAAAAATGTAATTTAGCCAAATCATCTTTTAATGATCCTACCAGACTATCTCTTTGAGCAATTTGCTGGCTTAACTGAGCAACTTGTTTCTCGAATTCGCCAACTTTTAAATTAGATTGTTTTAATAACCTGTGTAATCTTGCAATTTCCTTTTTGTTTTTACTCATCAAATCGTTAATAATCTTGATGTCGTCATTGATGCGAGTTCTTACTTCAGGACTTACATCGTCTTTACCTGACGACTTCATTGATATTACCGCTTCTTTTTCCTTGATAACTGCCAGGTTGCTTTCAATTTTATTGAGGGATTGAAAAATATCGTTAATTGAAGAGTCCTTTAATCGTGATTGGCTTACCAATTGCTGATTTTCTGCTGTGAGCTGCGCAATTTGCTGTTTTTCCTTCTGATTACACCCCAGGACTACGAAAAGTGCAGCAAACACATAAATGAATATTGACTTTTTCATAACCTATGATTTTAGTTGTTAATGCAGGATACGTTGCCATAATTATGCCAATCATTAAAATATTTTGCAATTAACAGTAAATCAAACTAAGAGAAAAAAGCGCAAACCATAGGTATAGTGGAATAAGTAGAAAAATTCCACAATTCGGGGATTATAACCGCAGAATTGTGAGTTTTGTGAAACTTAATTTGGGCGGAATAAATAGAAGAAACCGCTATGTTGGCCTGTGGGTAAAATAATATTTTTGGGATGCGGATCCCAATGCCTTATTTCAATGGTATAAAAATAAATACCCTCAGAGGCAAGACTATTACCTATCTTTCCGTTCCAACCTTTAGGATTGGCATTGTCATGACCAGTTTCTTCAAATATTTTTTTGCCTAAGCGTGTAAAAATTGTTATTCTCCAATATTGAAGTGAGAGTCCATCTTTAAATTTGAATGTATTATCGCCCCTTGGAACAAAGGCATTGGGCATGGTTAAAGTAGGAAACGCAACCGACAGAGGCTTGCTAATAGTATCAACGCACAGATCTTTACTTTCTGATATGAGCTTAACATTAAAAGATGAATCCGGAGTATAATAGGTATGATCAAATGTTGTATTATTATTTTGCAAAGTATCGCCATCGCCCATATACCACGTAAATTTGTTGCCATTTTCGGAATTATTTGTAAAATGAACTACAAGGGGTGCTGAATTTTGACCATCAAACTGTTCCGGAACTGCTTCAAATAGGGCTTTGGTAACAATGGATTTATAAGTGACCATATCCGTACAAACCAAACCAAATTTGTCAGTGGCTTTTACATAGTATGGTGTATTTTTTGAAGGAATATCTTTACCCTCTACTCGGGTTCTGTTGTCAATAGAATCAGTGGCAAAAACTTCTGAATTGGCGGATGTGGCACTCCATTGAAAAGTTACCTTGTTCTGGAATATATAAGCTTTTTTTGTCTTGGGATCAATATACCTGTACTTAACAGGCTTTGAAGTGTAGGTTGTTATTAAATCAAAATAATCGCAGGTAGATCTGAAATAGGGAACAAACCCGTCATTATCTTTATCTACTTTAATACTTAGGGTATCAAATGTTATCCAAGCCATAAAAAAAGTAGTATCTATTCCCGGATGAGTTATTTGC